>JACCDZ011020544.1_pt1 | contig 76575 bp, 63 predicted proteins | sample 7449551 | NCBI WGS metagenome assembly JACCDZ01 (sample SAMN15323452, study PRJNA562643) | freshwater metagenome | isolation source: river surface water | place: USA:Blue River Watershed | collected 2017-08-18
ATTAAAACTCAGTTTTTTCCTGGGGAGACAGTAAATGTTTTCGGAGATTGGTTTGTGTTGGAATATATTGAAAATCCAGGAATGGCTTTTGGAACTACCTTTGGTTCAAAAGTATGGCACAAGTTAGCCCTAAGCATGTTCCGTATCGCAGCAATCACCGGTATTTCTATTTATTGGTATAAGCAGACAAAAAAAGGAGCAAAGACCGAGTTTTTAATTGCAATTGGATTGGTTTTGGCGGGTGCAACAGGGAATTTAATAGATTCCATGTTTTATGATTTGTATTTTACTTTTGATCCTTGTATGCCTTATAATGGAATGGAAGGGTCTGGTGTTTTTGCAGATTGTTTTGGTTTTAAACGTGAAGTTAGAAATACTGGATTTTTAATGGGAAATGTAGTTGACATGTTTAAATTCCAGGCGTTCTGGCCGGCATGGGTTCCTGTTATTGGAGGAAACGAAGTTTTTCCTGCTATCTGGAATGTAGCAGATGCGGTTATCACTTCAGGAGTGATATTAATTTTTCTTCGCCAAAAAACATATTTTAATGAAAAAAAGCAGCCTGTTTGATGGGCTGCTTTTTTTGTTAATCGTTTGGTTTTTATAAACCGATTATTTGTCTTAGCTCTACTTCAGTAATATTCTTTTTTATTCCTGTTTGAGTTAAGTACGAGCGATTTACAAGTCTGCCGTGTATCGCCACTTTTTTTCCTTTTTCACTATATTTTTCAATGAATTCTGCCAAGTTTCCCCAAGCAAATACTCTATGCCATTCAACTTCTTTTTTGAATTTTCCGTTATTGCTTCTATACGTGTTGTCTGTTGCTAGGTTAAAACGTGCAATTCGTTTTCCGTTTTCAAATTTTGTTATTTGAGCAGTTGATCCAATGTTACCAATGAGTGTGATGTGATTTCTTACTGTAGTCATTTTTGTTTTTTTATTTAGTTAGTATTTATTTGGTATTAAGGTTAGGTCGTTGATTTCTATTTCTGAAATTAATTTTGGTACACCGCCCGCTTTATAAAATCGGCTTACAATTTTTCCTTCAATTGCTAGGTTTGTACCTTTAAGTTCAATTTCTTCCAACACTTTTACCCATCTTCCCCAAGCAGTTAGGGTATGCCAAGTGTCTCGTGATTTTGATTTCCCTTTTTCGTCGAAATAGGTTTCTTTGGTGGATAAGGTGAATTTTGCTACTTTTCTTCCATTATCAAGTTCAATAAATTGTGCGGCAGATCGTGCTTTTCCTATTAGATTAACGTAATTCATGTTTTTTATAATTAGTTGTTTTTTGATTCTTGGAATGATTTTTCTTTAGCAATTTCTGTGTTTGGTTTAAGAACCAAAAATTCAGTTACTTCTATTAATGTTGAGTAGCGTTTTTCGCCTGCCTTTGTTTCATAGTTTTGATTTACTAGGCGACCCTCAAGCATAATCTCTTGTCCTTTGTGAAGGCTTTTTTGCATTCGTTGCGCTACTTTTCCCCAGCCATTTATGGTGTGCCATTGTGTTTGTTCTTGCCACACACCATTTACCTTAAAGGATTCATTTGTTGCTAACGTAAATCGGGCAAGTGTTTTCCCTGATTCAAATGTTACTACTTCTGGATTGGCGCCCAGTCTACCGATCATACTCACTTTGTTTCTTAGTGCATTCATGTTGTATAAATTAAGAGTTGATAAAAATTGTGTTGTCCTACATCGTTTTGTTTCGAATTGACTTTGCAAAGTTTCCTTCACGCTCTTTTTTTATTTGGTTATTAATTATTTGTTGTCGATTATTATTCGTTTATAAGTGATTAAAAACGGTTATATTGTTTAAAATCAGACAAATAGATAAAAATAAATTAACACAAAAAAACTTCGATTTTATACAAATGGATACACAATTACGATGATAAAGAAGAAAAAAAATCACTTTTAGGAACACTAAAAAAAGTCCTATTCATTTTGTATCTTTACCCCCCACAAAAAAACGGAATGTCAAAAGTTAGAAAACAAGAAGCACTGGATTACCATTCAATGGGTAAACCGGGAAAAATAGAAGTAGTTCCTACAAAACCATACGCATCTCAACGAGATTTGTCACTTGCTTATTCACCTGGGGTAGCTGAGCCATGTTTAAAAATTGCTGAAAATAAAGATGATGTATATAAATACACGAGTAAATCAAACCTTGTAGCGGTAATTACAAATGGTACAGCTGTATTGGGTTTAGGCGATATTGGCCCGGAAGCGTCAAAGCCCGTAATGGAAGGAAAAGGCTTGTTATTTAAAATTTTTGCTGATATTGATGTGTTTGATATCGAAATTGATGCAAATGACCCTGAATTATTCATTCAAACGGTAAAAGCGATTGCTCCAACATTTGGAGGAATTAATCTAGAGGACATTAAAGCTCCAGAGGCATTTGAAATAGAAAGAAGGTTAAAAGCTGAATTGGATATTCCTATCATGCACGATGATCAGCATGGAACGGCTATTATTTCTTCCGCCGCTTTGATTAACGCTTTGGAATTAGCAGGGAAAAAAATTGAAGAAGTAAAAATAGTTGTTTCTGGCGCGGGAGCATCTGCCATGTCTTGTGCTAAATTATATCATTCTTTAGGAGCCAAATTATCCAATATTTTCATGTTTGATTCTAAAGGGTTGCTATCTAAAAATAGATCTAATTTAGACGACTATAAATTGTTCTTTGCTCAGCATGAATCGGATGTTTCTTTTGAAGATGCATTTAAAGATGCCGATGTGTTTTTAGGATTGTCAAGAGCCGGTTTGGTTTCCAAAGATATGATTGCTGTGATGGCTAAAGATCCGATTGTGTTTGCATTAGCCAATCCTGAACCCGAGATTTCATACAAGGACTCAACCTCAGTTAGAAAAGATATTATTCTTGCAACGGGACGTTCGGACCATCCTAATCAAGTGAATAATGTATTAGGTTTTCCGTTTATTTTCAGGGGCGCATTGGATGTTCGGGCAACAACCATTAATGAGGAAATGAAACTTGCAGCTGTAAAAGCGATAGCTGCCTTAGCTAAGGAAACTATACCCGAAGAGGTAATTCAAGCATATGGTGAAAAGAACATTTCTTTTGGTAGAGAACAAATTATTCCAAAGCCACTTGATCCACGTTTAATTCATTATGTTGCTCCTGCTGTTGCAAAAGCCGCCATGGATTCAGGGGTTGCCAAAAATCCAATTTTGGATTGGGATGAATATGAATCAATTTTGAAAAGCCGCTTAGGTCTTGATAATAAACTTATTCGAAATATTACGACCAAGGCTCAATCCAACCCTAAAAAAGTTGTCTTTGCTGAAGGAGATAATATTCAAACGTTGAAGGCTGCGCAAGTAGCTTTTGAGGAAGGGTGTGCGTTCCCAATATTATTAGGAAAAAAGAAACGAATTGAAGCGTTAATTAAAGAATATGGTATTGAACTTCCTGAGAAAATAATCGTTGATCCGAAATCGGAAGAGGAAGAAATCAGAAGAGGAGTTTATGGTAAGGCTTTCTTTGAAAAACGCAAACGCAAAGGATTTACAGAATTTGAGGCGCTTCAAATTATGCGTGAACGCAATTATTTTGGTTCCATGATGGTAGATCAAGGAGATGCTGATGCCATGATTACAGGTGTCACAAGAAGTTACCGCTCTTCCATCAAACCCGCGCTACAAACCATAGGATTGCAAAAAGACGTGAATGTTGTTGCGGGAATGTATATTCTCATCACAAAAAAAGGTCCTTTGTTTTTAGCTGACACGACGGTAAATCTGAACCCAACAGCCGAACAAATAGCTGAAATTACAGTTAATGTTGCTAAAACAATTCGAAAATTGAAAATGACCCCTCGAATAGCCTTGTTGAGCTATTCCAATTTTGGATCGTCGCCAGGTGAGGATTCTGAAAAAATGGCTAAAGCAGTTCAATTGTTACATGAAAATCATCCAACCTTAATTGTTGACGGAGAAATGCAAGCAAATTTTGCGTTGAATAAGGATATGATGAATGAAAAATTCTCTTTCTCCCAATTGGCAAATAAGGAAGTAAACACCTTGATATTCCCGAATTTATCAGCTGGAAATATTGCATATAAATTATTACAGCAAACAACAGATGCGGATGCGATAGGTCCAATTTTAATAGGCTTAAAAAAACCCATTCATATTTTGCAGTTGGGAAGTTCGGTTCGAGAAATCGTGAACATGGTGAAAATTGCAGTAATAGACGCACAAAATAAGTAAGCATGATCGGACAGTTGACAGGAAGATTAGTCGAAAAAACACCCACCGAAATTATTATTGATTGTGGGGGAGTTGGCTATGAAGTAAGAATATCACTTAATACTTTTTCTGCCCTAGGTTCGGATGAAGCGATCAAGATTTTTACTAAGTTAATTGTTCGAGAAGACGCTCATTTGTTGTATGGTTTTTATACAAAAGAAGAAAGAGAAATGTTTAATCATTTGGTTAGCGTTTCTGGAATAGGTCCTAATACAGCTATGATAATGCTCTCGTCCTTGACACCGGAAGATGTTGCGAATGCTATTCAAACAGAGGACGTTCGAACAATTCAAAGTATTAAAGGAATTGGAGCAAAAACAGCTCAACGAGTAATTATTGACTTAAAAGACAAAGTGTTAAAAATGAATGTTTCAAGCGAAAATGTATCGGTGACTCACAATACAATTCGATTTGATGCGTTAAACGCTTTAGTTTCTTTAGGTTTTGATAAAAAATCAGTAGACAAGGTGTTGGATAAATTGACAACAGGTCAAGAATCTTTGGAAGAATTAATTAAAGGAGCATTAAAATTATTGTAACATTGAATCGGAAAACAATTGATAAGAAGTCTTTTATAAAGTGGGTGGTATTATCACACTTATTATTTGTCTACTTTGGTTTGAATGCCCAAGATACAACGCTTCAATACCCTATTTCTAATCCGCTTGATCCAACGCTGAATATCCCTCAAAGTTTTGATTTTGGAGACCCTAGTTCTGTTGAACAATCGGTAGTTTATGATCCAGTTACCGGAAAGTATATTTTTACTGAACGTATGAGTAATGGGTTATATTACAGGTATCCATCTATGATGACATTGGATGAGTATTTGGAATATGAACGCAAAAAATCAACTACATTAAATTGGCAAAAAAAGATTGAAGAACAAACGGAAAAAGGTAGGCCTTTTGAACTTCCTATCAAAGTAGGAAGTAAATTATTTGCTGACTTTTTTGGTGGAAATGAAATAGTATTGCGCCCACAAGGACAAGTTGAGATTTCCATGGGAGCTAATTATTCTCGATATGACAATCCAATATTGCCCCTTCGACAAAGACAAATTACTCGGTTTGATTTTAATCAACAAATTCAAATGAATTTGGTCGGACAAATTGGTTCTAAACTTAAAATAAATACAAGTTATAATACACAAGCTGCTTTTGATTTTGATAATATTTCAAAACTGGAGCATACAGGAAATGAAGATCAAATTTTACAAAAAATAGCGCTAGGTCAAATTACTTTTGATTCGCCAACCTCTTTAATTCAAGGGTCTTCTACCTTATTTGGTGCCAAAGCACAATTAAAGTTTGGTCGGTCTTACTGGGATTTGTTTGCTGCCACCTCAAAAGGGAAAAGACAAGAAATTAATATTACCGGAAAATCTCAAGTTCAAAAGTTTGAATTGGGTGCTGATAAATACGAAGCAAATCGCCATTACTTTTTAAATTTATACCATCATGACACGTATGATGCTGCGATGGCTACCTTACCTGTCGTTAATTCAACAGCTTACATTACCCGTATAGAAGTTTGGTTAACGAATCGAACCAATAATACAGAAAACACCCGAAACATCGTTGCATTTGCAGATTTAGGGGAGGCAAAACCTGAAAATTGTCAAGGAAACCCAGGCGGATATGCTCCGGTAATTATGCCTGATAATGAAGCAAATAATTTGTATGCGTGGGCCTCATCCCAACCACAAATTCGGGCATTTCAGAATGCTGTTACTTCATTAGCTTCTCAAGTTACATCGCCTGGACCTTTTACACAGGCTGTTCACTATGAAAAAGTAGAAAATGCACGAAAATTAACAGAGCAAGAATATTCCTATAATGCATTATTGGGTTATGTATCTCTAAATACGCCTTTGAATAATGATGAGGTGTTGGCTGTAGCATACGAGTATACCTATAATGGAGAAACATATCAAGTAGGAGAACTTTCAACAGATGGAGCACAAGGACAAGAAGCTTTGGTCTTGAAATTATTGAAACCAACTATTACTAATCCTAGAAATAAAGTCTGGGATTTGATGATGAAAAATGTTTATTCGATCGGTGCATTTCAAGTAGATCAAACAGGTTTTAAAATAGATATTTTATACAACAACAGAGAAACATCCGTAAACGTTCCGTATTTTCCTATGACGGGAGTGGACGATCGTCAAATTGTGACCTTGTTGGAAATGGATAAATTGAATCAAAACAATCAACCATTCAGTGATGGGGTTTTTGATTTTGTTCCTTTTACTATCACGGGTAATAAAATGGAAAATGGAGGTACGATTAATAAAAAAAATGGTCGAATTTATTTTTCATCGATTGAGCCATTCGGTAAAACCCTTCAGTCAAAATTAGCGGCAGCGGGCATTGCTCCTACATTGATCGATCAAGTTGTATATACTGAATTATATGATTCAACGATTACGGCTGCGCAACAAATTCCAGCGAAAAATCGATTTTCTTTTAAGGGAGAGTATCAATCATCTATCACTTCTGATATTCCGTTAAATGCATTAAACGTTCCGCAAGGTGCTGTAACTGTAACGGCTGGTGGAATTAAATTAACAGAAGGATTAGATTACTCTGTGGATTATAATTTAGGTCGAGTTAAAATATTGAACACTGGAATTTTGGAGTCAAATACTCCAATCAAAATTTCAATTGAAAGTAATTCAGTTTTTGGTTTTCAAGCTAGATCCATGTTGGGCGGTAGGTATAGTTATCGCATGAGTGATAAATTTAATGTGGGCGCAACATTTTTAAGAATGCTTGAGCGACCGGTTACTCAAAAAGTGGATATTGGAAGCGAACCATTTAAAAACACAATGATTGGTACTGATTTAGCCTTCAAAACCAACCTCCCATTTTTAACCAAGCTTGTTGATTTATTGCCGGGGATTTCAACTAGTGCTATGTCAACTTTATCCTTTACGGGAGAGGTAGCTAGATTGATTCCTGGACAACCTAGGGCAATTAATAAAGATGGAACTTCCTATGTAGATGATTTTGAAGCTTCCCAGAGCGCGATAGATTTACGTCAATTTTCTTCTTGGCGCATGGCTTCGGTTCCACAAGGACAACCTGATTTGTTTCCAGAGGCACAAACAAAAACACTAGCAGCAGGATATAAGCGAGCTAAATTGGCTTGGTATGTTATTGATCCGGTTTTCTATCAAGGTAATTCGTTGACGCCTCAACACATCAAACAAAATCCTCAAATGTTGTCTGATAGCCGGATGCGTTTGGTAAATCAAGTAGATATTTTCCCGAATTTGCAGATGCAATATGGTTCCATTCCTAATATCCAGATTCTGGATTTAGCTTATTATCCGAAAGAACGAGGAATGTATAATTATGAAAAGTCTAGTGCTATCAATCCAGACGGAACATTTACAAATCCTGAAAACCGCTGGGGGGGAATTATGCGTTCTTTAACTACCAATGATTTTGAGTTGGCAAATATAGAATTCATACAGTTTTGGGTCTTAGATCCATTTAATGATGATGCTGAAAATGCAAACCCTAACTCCATGCATACGGGGGGAGATTTCTATATTAATCTAGGAAATATTTCAGAGGACATCTTACCAGATTCAAGAAAAAGTTTTGAAAATGGGTTGCCTCCTTTAGGAGTTGCTGCTACGGATATCTTAGACACTACCTCTTGGTCTAAGGTTTCGACACAACAAGTGGTTGTTAATGCATTTGATATGGATCCTGCATCGCGATTAAATCAAGATGTTGGGTTGGATGGTTGGAAATCAGTAGAGGAAAAGGTGTCATATGTTGATTTTGTTAACTGGGTACAAACTACACCGGATTTATCACAAGATACAAAGGATAGAATACTTGCTGACGTTTCAAATGATAATTACAATTATTATCTGGATGATAATTATGATAGCCAAACCGCGAATATTCTAGAACGATATAAAAGGTATAATGGAATGGAGGGCAATTCGCCCACAAGGGAAATGTCTGACACAGCTAATACCGATGGATACCCAACACAAGCAACGAATCAGCCAGATATTGAAGACATCAATCAAGACAATAATTTATCGGAAACAGAAAGTTATTTTCAATATAAATTAAGTTTACGTCCGGCTGATATGCAGGTTGGTAAGAATTTTATTACGAATGTTCAAACATATCAAAACGGGAATAAAACAGAAAAATGGTACCAATTTAAAGTTCCTCTAGTGGGATATGATAAACGGGTTAATGGAATTCAAGACTTTAGGTCTATTCGTTTTATGCGCTTATTCTTGAAGGATTTTGATGAAGAAGTTGTCCTTCGATTTGCCCGTTTAGAGTTACTAAGAGGAGAGTGGAGAAGATATCAATTGGATTTAAATCAACCTGGGTTGAGTGTTCAAACAGATCCAAATTTAACCACGTTTAATATTGGTGCCGTTAACGTTGAAGAAAACGATCAACGCTCTCCTGTGAAATATGAAATTCCCCCAGGAATTGTGAGAGAAATTGATCCTTCACAAGTATATCAACGTCAATTAAATGAGCAATCTTTATCCATGGAAATTTGTGGGCTTCAAGATGGTGATGCACGAGCGGCCTACAAAAATGTTCAATTTGACGTGAGAACGTACAAAAAATTAAAAATGTTTGTTCACGCAGAAGAAGTGAAACCAAACACATTGAAGAATAAAGATTTAACCATGTTTGTAAGGTTAGGTACAGACTTCGTAGAGAACTATTACGAGTACGAACTTCCAATGGACGTAACGCAGTGGTATTCCACCGTCGCAGATGATATATGGCCCGCTAATAACAATGTGGAAATTGTTTTTGACGACTTTTTAAATTTGAAAAAGGAACGAAATCAAAAAATTGAAAACGGGGCTACAGGGGTTTCATATGTCGTTGAATATTCAGAAATAGACCCGAAAAATCCGAATAGAAAAATAAAGGTAAAAGGAAACCCTAATTTTCAAGGAGTAAAAACAATCATGATAGGGGTTCGTAATCCGTTAAAAAATGATCCAAATAATATTTGGAAACCGGATAACGGCGATGCTGAATGTGCAATAGTTTGGGTAAATGAGTTGCGTTTAACCGACTTTGTTAGCGAAGGGGGAGATGCAGCGATTGGTCAAATGAGAATGCAAATTGCGGATGTTGCAACGGTTTCTGCCTCAGGAAATTATTCTGGAATAAATTGGGGTAGTATTGAAAGTAGAGTGCAAGAGCGTCAAAGAAACGAGAAAATAGGTGTTGACCTAAATACAACTGTTCAGCTTGGACAATTTTTTGGTAAAAAAGCACGTTTTTCTTTGCCGTTTTTCTATGGGTATTCTCTTGGTATTATTAACCCGGAATACGATCCATTTAACCCAGATGTTAAATTACGCGACTATGATTTAGCTACGCGTAAAGAAAAATCTAAATTAGGTCAAGATTTTACGGAAAGAAGATCGTATAATTTTTCAAATGTTAGAAAAGAGGCCAAAGCCGGAGCAAAACCTGGATTTTGGAAAATAAATAACTGGTCGGCCAACTATGCCTTTTCTGAAGTAATGCGTCGTGATTTTAATATCAATTACGACAAAACGAAAACCTATACCGGTGCGTTGAATTATAATTATACGTTTGCCTCAAAACCGTGGGAACCTTTCAAAAAATGGAAACCGGTACAAAAATCGAAATGGTTAAAATTGGTGAAAGAAACCAATATATTCTACATGCCTAAAAATATTACGTTTACAAACGATGTTTCTAGGTTATACAATGAACGACAAATAAGAAACAACTTGGTGCCAGATTACGAATTTGCTCCTGTTTTCTTAAAACGATTTGATTGGGTTAGAGGATACAATGTAGGGTATGATTTAACTAAGAATATTAAAACTACTTTTAGTGCCACCAATCGCGCCATTTTTGAAGAAGGAAATAATCGGGTAGATAGAAAATTGGATCCAGCCGGTTACCGTGAATATATGGATACGCTCCGTTCGCAAATTGGAACTTTTGGTAGAACCATGGACTACACCCACAATTATTCAATTAGCGCAAACCTGCCACTGGATAAATTTCCATTAACAGATTGGCTTAGTTTAAATGGAAAATACGCTGGTACGTTCAACTGGCAACGTTCTCCTCTTGGTCAATCCGAGTTTGGTAATACCATTCAAAACAACAGAACAGTTAACTTCACAGGACAAGCAAATTTTGTAAACCTCTATAACAAGGTGCCTTTCTTTAAACGTGTCCTAGCTGATGGAAAAGCGGCTCGTGGCAAGCTCAATGTAAAAGACACGAATGGTGATGGTAAAGGAGGTAAGCCTACACCAAATGACCAAAAGAAAGAAGAAAAGGCAAAAGAAGACCAAAAGAAAGAGACTGAAATGCTGGCTAAAATGACGCCAAAAGAAAAACGTAAATACTTGCGGAAAAAGAAAAGAGATCAACGAAAGAAAAGGCAAGCTGAAAAAGCAAAAGAAAAACCAAATGTTATTTTAGCTGCAGGTTCGCGCGTACTTATGACGGTTCGAAATGTATCAGGAACCTACGCGTTGAGTGATGGTACGTTATTGCCTGGATATAATCAAGAAACTAGAAATCTGGGAATGAATAGTAATACATTTGGTTTATCCAGCTTTGTGTTCGGAAAACAAGGGTATGATATATTAGGTAGATCAAATAATTATGACGTTTCTGCCCTGGCAACCGCAAACAATTGGTTGGTACAAAACAGTAACTTAAACAAACCATTCACAACTACACATTCGGCCAATTTAAATTTACGTGCCAATTTAGAGCCATTGAAGGATGTGATAATTGAAATGACACTCAACAGAAATTACAGCAACAATTCTTCCGAATTTTATCGATGGAACAGTACCTCTAATCAATTTGAGAGTCAAAGTCGTGTACAAACATCTACATTAACCTATACGAATCTTACGCTGGGATCTGCATTTGCCTTAATCAACGCAAGAGATTATTCGTCAGAAACGTTTAATACATTACTTTCAAATCGTGAAACGGTTTCTTCCCTATTGGGTCAACAAAACGCAAACTCTTCCTCTATCAATGGTTCTGGCTATTACACAGGGTACTCGGGTAGTCAACAAGAGGTGGTGCTTGGTTCGTTCTTAACGGCATACAGTAAAACCAATGTGAACAATCAATCAATCAATCCAATAAAAAACACACCGCTTCCTAATTGGTCCATTAACTACAACGGATTGACAAAATACGCCTTTGCTAAGAAATATGTGAAAAACTTTGTAATTAAGCATGGATATAGTTCAACCGTGAGCGTCAATGGTATGCAAACAAACTTAAATGCTGAATTGGATGCAAATGGAAATGCAACTGCGCGTGATATAAACAATAATTTTATTTCTGGAATGCAGGTTCAGAATGTGGTTGTTACCGAGCGATTTTCTCCATTGATTGGATTTGATGCTACTTGGAATATTAAAGGACAAGGTTTAATTACCAAGTTTGAATACAAAAAAGACCGTAGTGCCACGCTTTCATTAAACAATAATCAAGTTACTGAGGTACTAGGAAATGAAATGATTATTGGTACAGGATACAAGTTTTCTAAAGTGAAACTTCCAATTCAGCGTGTGCCTGCAAGTGATGTGAATATTCGATTTGATTTTTCTTTCCGAGATAATTTAACGGTTATAAGAAAAATAGTAGAAACAACGAATCAAGCAACGGCTGGACAGCGTGTAGTCTCAATTAAGGCTTCAGCAGATTATAACCTGTCTCAAAATTTAACTTTACAGTTCTATTATGATCAAGTCTTAAATACACCAAAAATTGGAACATCATATCCAACCCAAAATTTAAGCACTGGATTTAAATTGCGTTTCAACCTAGCCGGAGTACAATAATGCAAATTAGAGCAGCACTTCCTGGGGATGAACTGGCTATTTTTGAATTAATTTATGCTTTAGCTGTTTATGAAAAGGCTCCGGAACAAGTAACAAATTCAGCCGCACAATTGAGAATTGATTTGTTTGAAGACCCGATTTGTTCGGCATTTGTTGCTGAAGACAAGGGTCAAATCATCGGGTTTGCCTTGTATTACATTTCTTATTCTACCTGGAAGGGTAGGTGTTTGTATCTCGAGGATTTTTTTGTCATTCCTGAAAAAAGAAAACAAGGTGTTGGGGAGCAACTCTTCCATGTGATCATTGATAAAGCGAAAGAGTTAGGCGTAAAAAGAATGGATTGGCAAGTGCTGGAATGGAACCAACCCGCCTTAGACTTCTATAACAAACACCAAGCTATTTTAGATGGCGAATGGATCAATGGCCGATTCTTTTTTGAATAAAAAAGCCCCCAATCAAGGAGGCTTCATTATCTGAATCGTAAATTAATTATTTTTTCATAAATCCTAAGAACGAGGAGATTACTCCTAAACCAGAACCTGCCAAAAATAGAATTAAACCTGTTCCCATAGACACAAGCTCTCCACCTTCACGTAAATCACGGAACCATTTCATAGAAATCAACATCAATAATGCCGAAAACAACAAAGTACCAATAGAAAATAAGTGTTTTTTGTTAGCTAAAAACGAAAACAATCCCATTAATACAGCTAATATAATAATTAGGGTACCAACTGTAGAACTAGCGTCGTCATCTGCTTTCCAAAGTGAAAATTGATTTTCCAACCCTTCCATTTTCAAGTTAATACTTAACATAGGCATAAACGTAGATGCAATAACAATTACCATCGCACCTAATCCAATCATCGTGTTTTTTCTCATAAAAAAAGTTTATAAATTATTTTCGAAAATATATAAATCCATTGAATTAAGCTACCTTGTTCAGCTTGAGTTTTCAACATTTCAGAATAGTATAAAGTAAATCTACCCTTAAATACGCTTGTTTGATGCCGTAAGCTGATGATTAAGCGCTATAAAAATGGCACAGATACCCCAAATGGGAACGGAAGCCTTATCCGTGTCTAAATAGTTGTTTAAAAACCCATGAATAAAGTATGTACTTAATCCTAAAATACAGGAAAGTACAATTGCTCGTGTTGCTACATCCTCTTTATTCAATTTATAATACAAGGTAATACCCGCATAAAAAATAAGGATAAGAACCATTAAAAAAGCACCAAGACCCAATAAACCGGTTTCAGAAAGTGCGCCAAGGTATTCGCTGTGGGCATTACCCATATCTCCAAAATTGGTTGAGATGATAGTTAGATTTTCCGGTTCTTGAAATTGTGCATATTCAAAAGCATAAGTGCCTGGTCCAAAACCTAAAATGGGTCGTTCTTTAAACATTTCAATAGCACAAGCCCATCGATTGATTCGTTCCAAATTGGATGCATCCGTTGATACATTGGCAGCACTTTGTAACCGAGTTCCAAATTCTTCTGTAGTATGTACTTCTTCGTTTCGTGCAAGTTCCATTTGAATTTGATCCCAAAATACAAATACACCAATTAGAACGATGGTTGCTGTTGCAAGTAAATAAGTAAGTTTGATACGAAGATATATCAGTGCCCAAACAAACAAAGCACCAACCACACTTAACCATGCTGCCCGTGTATAAGAGAAGAATAAGCCAATAAGTAAAATGCCAACCATGCTGAATAAACCTATTTTTTCTAATGGATTCGTTGGCTTCATGTAAAACAGGCTTATAGAAAGTGGTAGCACTAGCGCAAGGATGGCGCCATATATAGTGTGATCTTTAAAAAATGGATACATTACCCAGTGTCCCTCTTTTTCCCCGAAATTATAGAGGCTATGATGAATTAACGTATAGCAAGTTACAAGTGTAGTCCCAAGAACAAATAAAAACAAGAACCAATAAATGGTTTTCTTGTCTTCAAAAAAGAGGGGGGCGGCTAATAGCAGCGGAATCATGAACCATATTTTTGCTAAAAAGAATTTCATAGACACCAAGGGGTGTGAACTGGTAATTGAAGATAAAATCAAGATTAATAAATAGAATCCGGCGGCTAACACAATTGGATGATTCCATATGTACCGAGGTATAGTTCTTTTTCTAATTTCAAAAAAGAGTACCAATAGCATCAATCCAAAAAAGAAAGGTTCGGTAGGTATAAATAAGCCAAAACTTTCAGTATATTCTTCAATGTTTATGGAAAGTGGAGTCAAGAAAATAAGACACAAAAAGACGGTATTAGTATGATAGATTGCACCATATATACCGAGCAAAGCAATTGGAAATAAATTGAGCCAATATAAGTCTTCCCAAATAAAAAACACTAATAATGTGAGGAAAACCAACAAGGAAACAAACGGAAATAAATAGTTTTTCAATAAGGTCATTATTTCAATGCTTTCAACTCTCTAAATCGTTGCTGAACCAATAAAAGTAATAGTGAAAAAATCATAGCCCCAATCGCACCTACCAGTACGATAATCAATCTTTTGGGTTGATCTTTTTTATCTGCTACCACCGCATATTCTACAACAAACTTGTGATTAAATTTGGTGTTAGCGTCTGATTCCGCTTGTTCATAGGCAATTTGAAACTCCTCTAGTTTAGAAATTTTTTCATTTCGTAGTCGTTCCAATCCATCATATTTTGAACCATACTTGATGTTCATATCAATTTTGTTCTTCATGTCTGAACGATCACTACCGGTCGCGCCCACATACGCTTCAAATAGTCCAGAGCGGCTTTGGAAAGACATTACCCCTTTGGCGGAAAGAGAATCTAGTTCAACGTTCATTGTTTCTATTTCTTTCTCCAATTGTTGCTTTTTACGTTTATTGATTTCATAGGCAGGAATGGTGCGTTGAGAAACCATTTCGTTTTTTACAGAGTCAATTAGTTCTACAATGCTATTTGCCATAGTAGCAGCTAATTTTGGGTCTTTATCCAGTACGTCTATTTTGATAGATCCAAAACGGGTTCGTGTAAATGTAAAATGACCATCATATTGTTTTACTAGTTTATAGTATTTGTTTTGATCTGATGGGTCAATTTCATAGTGTTCCATCAAATTAAATTTTGATACAATACGGTCTCTAATCTTGGATGATTGAAGGATTTGAACCAATTGTTCTGCTTGTTCTTCTTCACCAAAATCCATTGATGCTGTTTTGGCGTTGCGTTGCTCAGAAAATGAAACCGTAGACGATGCCGCAGGGAAAACAATAGCGGTAGACAAATATAGTGGGGTAATAAGCAAGGAAACTACAACGGAAACGATGGTGGCAGCACCGGTGAATAACAAAATAAATTTTCGGTTGAGCCAAATGAATTGAATGAAATCATTTCTGTTTTCTGCTAAATCCGTTGATTTTTGTGACATATATAATAGTTTGCGGGCGCTAAGTTATAGAATCAAAACCGTTTTTTTAACGGCTTTTACGCTGAAATATTGTTTTTAGTTGCTTTTGAAGGAATAAACATCAATTTCAATTCTTTGAGATCAATAATTCTTAAGGCCAACAATAAAATTCCTCCCGCGGCAAGTTGAATAATAAATAGCAATTCTGAAGAAGGAATTAGTAATCCGATTAACACTAAAGCCATGATTAGTAGTAGATGTACAATCATGAATTTTGGAATGAACTGAAAACCAATTTTTTCTTTTGCTAAAAAAAGCTGTGCTATAGCAACTCCAACTTGGGTGATAAAAAAGGTGATTCCAATACCTGTTGAACCATATATGGGCGCCACAAGGAGGTTTAATCCCACATTAAAGATAACTGCTATGCCAGCTAAGTAATTAAGTGTTTTAAAATTTCCATTGGCTGATAAAATGGTGCCAAAAATAAAATTTAAGCTAATTCCGAAAAATCCTAGCATGAGCCAACGAAAGGAATGAGCTGAATAGGCTACATTGTGTTCATAAATCCACCCTAACACCATTTCTGCGTTAAAACAAAGCGTAATAATCAACACACTGCACCCACCAATAAGTAAATTACCACTGGTTTGAAGCAACGGTATTAGGTCTTTTTTGGATTGTTTCAATAATCGAGAAAACATGGGAAATAATAAACCGGCGAACACCATTCCAAACATATATAAGGCATCAAGCAACCTAAAACCTTGGGCATATACACCTGCTTCAAAGCGCCCGTTTTCGTGCATGCGTTCCAAAATCACGGAGTCTGATCGGGTATATAGCAGCATTAATAGAATTAACGCAGCATAAGGCATACTTTGTTTTATAACTTGAAAAGAAAATTTCTTGTCGAAAGTAAAGTGGTTGAGGGTAATGATTCGAGATAGCATTACAAGTGCCACAATCAAGGTAATGACATAACAAATTGTTTGAATCCAGATGTACCATTCAATTTGAAAATCGGACGGAAAAATCGACGAATAAAGAACAAATCCGCAAATAAAAATCAATAAAAAACGATCAAGTACGGAGAGAAATGCATCGGTTTTAAAATAATGAAGTCCTGAAAAATAACTTCTTGCATAGGCTGTGAACATAATCAGCAGTTGATTGAAAATCAGCACTCCCATTAACTGAAGTTCATATCCGCGATACCCAATGAAAATAGCAATACCCAATGTAAAAGAAGCATACACAATAAAAAGTAGGCCACGTAAGACCATGATTCGTCCCACATGTTTGGTGGCTACTAGTGGGTCTTGGGCCATAGTTCGTATGGTGTAATTGTTTATACCCAAATCAATCAGGATATTGAACAGCACAGAAAGGTTTAACAAGGAAAAGTATAAGCCATATTCTGTAGCGCCCACCCGATTTTGAACAGCCGCATCAATTCCAAAAAGTGAAATTGGTTTTATTAAAATGTTTAATACTAAGGAAAGCAGAAGGCTGCTTAGAAATTTTCCTTGCATTTGAGTGAAAACAGGGTTTTTATTTAATCAACAATTTAAACCCTTTCCCATGAATGTTCATGATTTCAATGTTTTCATCTTCTTTCAATAATTTTCGCAGTTTGGCAATATAAACATCCATGCTGCGCCCATTAAAATAATTGTCATCGCCCCAAACAGCCCGCAGTGTAGCCTGTCTGTCTAGTATTTCGTTTTGATTTTTAACTAACAAAAGCAAAAGGTCGTTTTCTTTTGTTGTCAATTTTTTTGCTCCATCAGAGACGTGCAGAATGCGCAACTCAGGTTCATATTTAATTTTACCTATGTACATTTGCGAATTCACGTTGATTTCCTCTGGCATGGAGCGCTTCAGGATTACCTGAATGCGCGCCAACAACTCTTCCATAGAGAAAGGCTTAGTCAAGTAATCATCTGCACCAACTTCAAATCCATGAAGTTTATCTTCCTTCATCGATTTTGCTGTTAAAAATAGGATGGGTACTTTTTTATCAACTTCTCTTATTTCTTTTGCTAAAGTGAATCCATCCATTTCCGGCATCATAACGTCAAATACACAAAAATCAAAAGCGTCTTTTGTGAATCGTTCGTATGCAGCCTTTCCATTTCGGGTTAAGATAACTTGAAATCCTTTATTTTGTAAATAGGTAAATAATAATTGGCCAAGATTTTCATCATCTTCAGCTAATAAAATTGAAATTTTTTTACTCATTGTATTCTTCCTTTATTTTTAAAAACAATAACAAATGTACTTCCTTCTCCAAATGTACTTTTAACGGTTATATCCCATTTGTAATGATCGCAAATTGCTTTCACATAACTTAAACCAAGCCCAAACCCTTTCACATTGTGAATGTTACCGGTGGGCACGCGAAACAACTTATCAAATAACTTTGGTAAATGTTCTTTTTTAATGCCTATACCATTGTCAGTAACGCTCAAATACACATGTTTATTGTCAGATTCTAAACTAACTAAAATCTCAGGGCGTTCTTTACTGTATTTTATGGCGTTATCGATTAGGTTAGATATAATGTTTGAAACATGCATCTTATCTGCCACAAATTCTATTAATTCATCTGTGCCGGTAAGGGTAATTTTTCCATTAATACTTTTCAATCGGAAGCGCGCATTTTCAACCTGGTCTGTAAGTACTTGCACTAAATTAATCGCATCATCTTTGTACTTAATTTCTCCTTTTTCGATGACGGCACTTTGTAAAATACTTTCCACTAGAATACTTAACCGTTTATTTTCTTGGTTGATCATGTTTACATAGGGTGCAACAGCCGCATTTGTCTCTTTATCAAGCATGTCGCTATCTCCCATTGCTTCGCAGGCTAAAGAAATGGTTGAAATTGGAGTTTTAAATTCGTGGGTCATGTTTGAAATAAAGTCGCTTTTCATTTCAGACAATCGTTTTTGAGCTAGGATGGTTTTAAACATAAAAACCAATGAAATAATAATGAATATCACCAGAATAACGGTAATTATCAATGAGTTTTGCATTTCCTGAATCAAGAAGCTTCTTTTGGTTGGAAAGGATAAATACAAATAAATGTTTTCGTCTATGATATTGCTAGGAAACAATACTGTTTTACCACATTCATTGATGTTGATAGTGGTGTCATAGGTTTCCGATTTATTGGGAAATTTAAATACTTTCTTTGAATTATCACCAACAGCGAATCGGTATTTTTGAGGCAAATCATCACCCGCTAGTTCATTCCGGATGACAGAATCCAAAAATGCTACATCAACACGCTTGCTTTGATCCGCATAAATATTATCTCGAAAAGCTTGAACCATCATGTCATTCACGAAGCGCGCTTTTTTGAACACTTGCTGCAATACTTGTTCATCCAATTGAATAGCTATTTTCATGGAGTCGTTGGTGGGCAAGGGGTTATTACTCTTATCGAATAAATCCTTTAATTCTCGCACATCTCGCGCATACACTTTTTGTTCGGTTGTAACACCTGATAAGGAGTCGACAGCTTTTCCTTTAATAATTAAATAACTCAACTTTTTTCCACCCTCATAGATTGTGGTGTCTGCAATTGAAACTGTTTCGTTTTTCGGCACTAAATTTTTAAATTCTTGTTTTAAAATGTCTTTATATTGTGAGCTGAAATCGTTGTTTACCAACCGCATATAGCGTCGAATGTCTTCCGCTTTTTCATGTCGTATGGCAATTCGTTCTAATGAAGTTTTAAGGTTGTTGTTGAATTGGATGAGTTTGCGTTCATACAATTGAACCACTTGAAACGCTTGTATTATGAATAAAGACAAGACCGAAACTGCGAGTAAAATTACAACTAGGTTAACACGAATTTGCTTCATTTGTATTTTTTACTAGGGTTGAGTCAATTTGTTAAAAACAAAAATACAACTTTTTTAAGTTATGCGCGCATAATAATTTATATCTTTGTTCAGATGAAGGATAATAAAAAGGAGTTAATTGATGGCAGAATTCGTCATGCATGGCACAGGGTGTATAGGTTGTATAATCAGCGCGCTAATGCACATGGACTCACTATTTCTGCGGGTTTTATTTTAATGCATATAGATAAAGAAGGCACGCCAAGTACTACCCTGGGGCCGAGAATGGGGATGGAGCCAACCTCTTTATCTCGAACCTTGAAATCCATGGAAGATCAAGGTTGGATTAGGCGAGTGATGTCTCAAACAGATAAACGAAAGGTGTTAATTTTTCTCACTCCTGAGGGTCTTTTAAAGCGCAATTTAGTGAGGGATTTTTTGGTAGATTTCAATGAAAAATTAAAAATTAAAATTTCAAGTAAAGATCTTCAAGGTTTCTTTAATACAATGAATATTCTTGATCAAGTGATTGATGATGAGGTTAATTTAGATGATAAATAATATGAATCGATTTATAAGAAAAGTAGCGGTTTTGGGCTCAGGTATTATGGGTTCTCGTATCGCCTGTCATTTTGCTAATATAGGTTGCGAAGTTCTTTTGTTAGATATAGCTCCCACACAACTATCCGCTGATGAAAAAGCCAACGGATTAACATTGGAATCAGCAGCGGTAAGAAATAGAATTGTCAACGCATCACTAGATTCTGCTGTAAAATCAAATCCGTCACCGATTTATAAAAAAGAGTTTTTATCAAGAATAGAAACCGGTAATTTTTCTGATGATTTGCCTAAAGTTGCTACATGTGATTGGATCATTGAAGTGGTTGTTGAAAGATTGGATATTAAAAAGCAGTTGTTTGAACAAATTGAGGCGCACCGAAAACCGGGAACAATCATTTCTTCGAATACATCTGGGATTCCTATTCATCACATGTTGGAAGGAAGATCAACTGATTTTAGAACCCATTTTTGTGGAACCCATTTTTTCAATCCACCCCGTTATTTACAATTATTGGAAATCATTCCCACTTCGGAAACAAATCCTGAAATCATAGATATTCTGATTGATTATGGCACGCGTTACCTGGGAAAAAAGACCGTATTGTGCAAAGACACACCTGCTTTTATTGCAAATCGGGTGGGAGTATATTCTATAATGGCTTTGTTTCATGCAGTTGAAGAAATGGGACTATCAGTTGAAGAAGTGGATAAATTATCAGGTACGGTGTTGGGTCGACCAAAATCTGCAACTTTTAGAACTTGTGATGTGGTAGGCTTAGACACGTTAGTTCATGTAGCAAATGGATTAAAAGAAAATTGTTTACACGATGAGGAAAATGATTTGTTCCAATTGCCCGGGTACATTTCCGCCATGATGAAAAATAATTGGCTAGGATCAAAAACAGACCAAGGATTTTATAAAAAAGTTAAATCGGGTGAGGGCAAAAGCGAAATCCATGTATTAGATTTGAAAACGTTGGAATACAAGCCCGCTCAAAAGGTAAAATTTCCTACGCTTGAAATTACTCGAAATATAGATGATGTAAAACAGCGTATTCCGATTTTATTTACCGGAAAGGATAGAGCAGGTGACTTTTATCGGAAATTATTTGGTGGATTATTTGCCTATGTTTCGATGCGCATTCCAGAAATTGCGGATGAAATTTATCGAATAGACGATGCCCTCAAGGCAGGTTTTGGCTGGGAGTTGGGTCCTTTTGAAACATGGGATGTTATTGGATTGGATAAAGGAATAGAATTAGTGCAAGCCAATGGTAAGTTTCCAACATCTTGGGTGGAGGAAATGCAACAGACTGGAAAAAATCAGTTTTATAAAACCATTAATGGTCAACGGTGCTATTATTCAATTGTACTGAAAGACTATGTAGTAATTCCAGGAACAGAAAATCTGGTTTCGTTAGAAAACTTGCGTCCAAGTAACAAAGTTTGGGGTAATTCAGATACAACCCTCGTAGATATAGGTGATGGTATTTTGAATCTAGAATTTCATACCAAAATGAATACCATTGGAGGAGGGGTTATACAAGGAATCAATAAAGCAATTGATATAGCTGAGAAAGATTTTAAGGGCTTAGTTATTTCCAATACGGGCCAACATTTTTCGGCAGGGGCAAATGTGGGGATGATTTTTATGATGGCCATTGAACAAGAATTTGACGAATTGAATTTTGCGGTAAAAGCGTTCCAAGATACCATGATGCGGGTAAGATATTGCAATATTCCGGTGATCGTTGCTCCCCACAACATGGCGCTTGGCGGAGGGTGCGAATTGTCCATGCATGCGGATAAAGTGGTGGCACATGCAGAATTATATATGGGATTAGTGGAATTTGGTGTTGGTTTAATTCCTGGTGGCGGTGGATCAAAGGAATTTGCCAAACGATTATCCGATGAGTTAGCAGTGGGAGATATTAAGATAAATCGATTGCGTGAGCGTTTCTTAACAATTGGACAGGCTAAAGTTTCAACTTCGGCCTACGAAGCGTTTGATTTAGGTTATTTGCGCACTGGAATTGATGAGGTAATAATGAATAGAGAATTACAGTTAACGCGCGCAAAAGAAGCGTGTTTAGAACTAGCCTTAGCGGGTTACGTGCCAAAAAAACGTTCGAAAAATATTACGGTTGTAGGACAAGAGGGGTTGGGAATCGTTTATGTTGGAGCTAACACCATGTTGAGTGGGAATTATATTTCTGAACATGATGCGATTATTTCGGAGAAACTCGGATATGTGCTTTGTGGTGGTGATTTATCTGAAAACACAAAAGTTTCTGAGCAATACTTATTAGATTTGGAACGAAAAGCATTTGTAGAATTGTGCACAAAGCGCAAAACCCTTGAACGCTTAGAAAGCTTAGTAAAAAACGGTAAAATTTTAAGAAATTAAATTATGGTTGAATTATTTAAACACATTTTAGAATTAGATTTTGATTGGTTATTTCAACAGTATGGAGGAACCATCTATCTTATTTTGTTCTTGGTTATTTTTATTGAAACCGGTTTTGTTGTGATGCCCTTTTTACCTGGAGACTCATTGCTTTTCACGGCTGGACTTTTCGCCAAAACGGGACACTTGGATTTTTCAACCTTATTGATATTACTGTATTTTGCTGCTGTATTAGGTGATAACTGTAATTATTGGGTAGGAAGAAAAATTGGTTTGGGTGTATTGTCGTGGAAAATTAAAAACAGAAGACTTGTTAAATCAGAATATTTGGAACAAACCGAATTGTTTTTCAAGAAAAATGGAGTGAAAGCAATTATCATGGCGCGATTTGTTCCTTTTGTTAGAACCTTTGCTCCTTTTGCTGCTGGAGTGGGAAAAATGAAATACCGTATTTTTTTCTTCTATGATTTAATTGGTGGATTCTTATGGGTTTTTGGCTTGTGCACCGCAGGTTATTTATTGGGAGAGGTGGAATGGATACGAAAACACATTGACTTGGTTTGCCTCGGTATCATAGGTCTTTCTGTATTACCGATACTCTTTGAATTTATTAAAGCGAAACTAAAAAAATGAGTATGAAAACGGCGTATATTGTAGCTGGTTTTAGATCTGCAGTTGGTAAAGCTGGAAAGGGTGGCTTTCGTTTTTTCCGCCCAGATGATTTGGCGGCGGGTGTCATTCAACAGTTAATCCAATCTATCCCATCCTTGGATCCTAACCAAATTGATGATGTTATAGTTGGTAATGCTACCCCTGAAGCAGAACAAGGATTAAATCTCGGACGAATGGTTTCTTTAATTGGTTTAAAAACAGATAAAGTTCCAGGTATGACAGTGAATCGTTATTGTTCCTCCGGATTGGAAACGATTGCTCTTGCACAAGCAAAAATAGAGGCAGGAATGGCAGATTGCATTATTGCTGGCGGAGTTGAATCTATGTCGATGATGGCTATGGGAGGCTGGAGAATTGTGCCCAATCCAAAAGTTGGTAAAGAGCATCCATCTTATTATTGGGGAATGGGATTAACAGCAGAAGCGGTTGCAAAACAATATAATGTTTCCAGAGAAGATCAAGATCTTTTTTCTGTTCACTCACATGAAAAAGCACTCAAAGCCATTCAGGAAGGAAGATTTAAAAATGAAATTGTACCCATTGAGGTGGAGCATATTTTTTTGGATGAAAATGAAAAACGTCAAAGTCAAAAAAATAAGATTGAAACTGATGAGGGGCCTAGGCTAAGTTCATTTGATTCGTTATCAAAGTTAAAGCCGGTATTTGCAGCAGACGGTTCCGTTACGGCAGGTAATTCCTCTCAAACATCTGATGGTGCTGCTTTTGTATTAGTTATGTCAGAGAAAATGATGAAAGAACTAAACTTAGAGCCAATTGCACGATTAAAATCGTATGCCGTTGTGGGGGTAGAGCCCCGTATTATGGGGATTGGTCCGGTTGAAGCAATTCCAAAAGCACTAACTCAAGCGTCATTATCTTCAGCCGATATTCAATTAATCGAACTCAATGAGGCCTTTGCTTCTCAATCATTAGCTGTTATCCGTGAATTAAACCTAAACCCGGAGATTGTGAATGTCAATGGAGGTGCTATTGCATTGGGTCATCCTTTAGGATGTACAGGTGCTAAACTAACCGTTCAAATGATGAACGAATTGAAGAAAAGAAACCAAAAATACGGTATTATTTCCATGTGTGTAGGTACAGGACAAGGGGCTGCCGGTGTTATAGAAATGGTCTAGTTCATTGAATTACTGAATATTATTTTCAGGATAATTTTTATTTTTATTTTTTTAACATATCTTTGGTCAAACCAACTAGATGATATGACTAAAAAACTACCTTTCTTCAGTGTTTTCTTGGCATTTTTTTATTTTGGGGTTGTCAATGCACAAAACGGCTGTGATAATGCTGACTTTGAAAGTGGAACTTTTCAAAATTGGACGGGTCAAACAGGAAGTTGTTGCGCCATAAACACGCCAACAAATGGTATTGTAAACGGACAACACACCATCATGACGGGCCCTGGTTTAGATCCCAATTCATGTGGCCAAATTCCGGTGGTTGCACCTGGGAGTACTTTTTCTGCACGTTTAGGAAATGATTTAAGTGGCTATGGTGCTGAGCGTCTGCGGTATAATTTTACCATTACCCCAGCTAACACGCTGATTATTTATAAATATGCCGTGGTATTAGAAGATGGTGGTCATTCTGCTGCAGATCAACCACGATTTGTAGCTAAATTAACTGATCAAAACGGGCAAACAATACCATGTACCAATTATTATGTGGCTGCAGGTGCTGGTTCAGGTTTTCAAAATTGCGGCGGTGTTCAATACAAACCATGGATAACTATTGGTGTTGATGTATCTGCTTATGTTGGTCAAACGGTTACCTTGGATTTTGCTACAGGCGATTGTGGTCAAGGGGCTCATTTTGGTTATGCGTATGTAGATGCCGGGTGCGCACCTTTCATAATCGATTCAAGGTATTGTGAAGTACAAAATGGATTAAATGTTGCAGTCTTAACGGCTCCTCCCGGATTTCAAAGTTACCTTTGGAGCAATGGGGGAACGAACAATACTACTGTTGTTGTAAATCCACAACAAGGAGAAGTAATTACTTGTCAAATCACCTCTGTGAATGGATGCGTGGCTAACCTTCAAGCAACGATGACTCCTTCAGATGTTACAACTTCCTATATTCCAGAATCAGCATGTGTTGGAGATACCATAAATTTGGTAAATACTACATTATATGAAAATGCAATTGAGGACAGCGTATCATGGACATCTTCAGATGGGTTTTCTTCAAACACCACTGATTTTAGTCATATTTTTAATACTCCAGGTAATTATCAAGTTGAGCTGTATGTGCAATCTGATGCAGGATGTAGAGATTCAGTGACTCAAACAATTACTGTTTTTGAATCTCCAGTTTCTAGTATTCAATTATCAGATATCTGTTTAGGTGACCAAGCTCAAATTGCTTCAACCTCCACTATTTCAGATAATTCTCCTTTGACCCATACGTGGTCGATTGAAGGAAATGCATTCACTGGTAGCCCAATAACGTACAATTTTACTGGTGTTGATACCGTTACCATTACGTTGGTCAGTCAATCTCAAAATAATTGTATTGATTCTGCTCAACAACAAATAATTATTTATGATAATCCAATTGCAGATTTCACTTTTGTGGAGCAATGTACCAATGTGCCGGTTGATTTTACAAATGCCTCCACTATGTTGTCGCCTCAGAATTTATATGCTTGGTTTTTCAACACCAATGAGGTTGCCACTACCGTAGATTATTCCAATCAATTTTCATCTACAGGTCCAAATTCTATAACCTTGATCGTTCAAGATGTTTATCCAACAGTAACGTGTGATGATACTATCACTCAGCCGTTTTTTGTTCATGATTTACCAACCGTTCTTTATGTTGGAGATACCACGCAATGTGAAGATTTGAGTTTTGTAATTGATAATCAAACTACGGTGTCAACAAATGAAACATTGGCTTTTGATTGGACGTTGGCAGGTGCAACCATTGCTACGACAGAAGATTTAACGTATACAATAAATGATGCTGGGGTTTATCCAATTACCCTAACGGCAACTTCCAGTTTCGGATGTGAAATGGATTCGACATTTGATATGTACATTTATCCAACTCCTCCTGAACCTATTTTGAGTGTTTCCACTCCAGTTTGTCCTGGTGATCCAGTTTCTTTTGAAGCAGTTGGTATTCCAAATTCTACCATACAATGGACAGGGCCGAATAATTTTAATTCTACCGATTTTGTGTTTGCTACTGCTATTGAAATTGCTGGAATGGGCTTCTATACTGCTTCCATCACTTCGGAGTATGGGTGCGTTTCTGACACAAGTAATATTTATGCGTCTATTTTATATATCAATGGATTCGATGACTTTGAATTTCCAAATGTAATTACCGCTGATGGGGATGGAGTAAACGATGAGCTTGATTTACAAACGTATTTTAAAACATGCGAGGAATATACTCTTTACATCTTGAATCGTTGGGGAAATGTTGTATTTACTCAAACGATTGATTCTACTCCTTTTAGCGGCTATACGCAAGAAGGTAATGAATTGGAAGAAGGCGTGTATTTTTATAAATTAGTGGTGCATGATGCAGCAGAAGATAAATCTGTTAAATCTGGATTTATACACGTTGTTAAGTAAACAAATTCATTTTTTTCTTGTTTGAATTACTTGAATATGAGTAATTCAAAAAAAGCAATTGTAATTGGTTCTGGTATTGCTGGTATTGCCTCAGCACTTCGATTGAGTGCCAAAGGATATGAGGTAGAGGTTTTTGAAGCAAATGCATACCTTGGTGGTAAACTATCGCTAATTGAATTAGGTAATTACCGGTTTGATGCAGGGCCTTCATTATTTACAATGCCTCATTTTGTAGATGAACTCTTTCGTTTGTTTGATAAAAATCCAGCAGATTATTTTCAGTATGTAGCCAATGAGGTTGCGTGTCATTATTTTTTTCCAGACGGAACGTTTCTTCCATTCTACACAGACAAGAACCAAACGGTTAAAATGGTTGAAAACACGCTTCAAATAGATGGAAAGCCGCTCCTTAATCATTTTAAAAAAAGTGAATTTATTTACAATAAAACCCATTCTATTTTTCTTGAAAATTCACTGCATTCCTTGAAAACCTATTTTTCTAAGGATATTTTTTCTTCCGTTTTAGCGCTTCCATTTTTGGATATTTTTAAAACCATGAATCAAAGTAATGAGCTTGGATTAAATCATCCAAAATTGGTGCAAATATTCAATCGTTATGCCACATACAATGGTTCAAATCCCTATCAAGCACCAGGTATTTTGAATATTATACCTCACCTTGAACACGGGATAGGTTCATTTTTTCCCAGCAAAGGGATGCACTCAATAACCACTAGTTTGGTCCAATTAGCAACCGAAATGGGTGTCGAATTTAGATTAAATTCCAAAGTGTCTGAAATCGTGGTTGAAGGAAAAAAAGTGAAAGGGGTAAAAGTGAATAAAGAAATGTTTTCTGCAGATGTTGTTTTTTGTAATTCAGACATCAAACCGGCATATAATCATTTATTAAAGTCAGTTCCTAAGCCAAGTAAAACATTAAGTCAAGAACCATCTAGTTCGGCAATGATTTTTTATTGGGGAATTAAAAAGTCGTTTCCTCAATTAGATTTACACAACATCTTTTTTTCTGCAGATTATAAACACGAATTTGAAACTATTTTCAATCATGCAGCCGTTTGTGATGACCCAACAGTTTATGTTCATGTATCCTCAAAAATTGTGAAAGAAGATGCCCCGGCGGGAAGCGAGAATTGGTTTGTGATGGTTAATGTACCCTATAATTCAGGACAGGATTGGGAAACAATGCGCAAGGTTATCCGTTCATCGATTATAAAAAAATTGAATGCTACTTTAGGGGAGAACATAGAATCCTTGATTGAGGAAGAAGATTACTTAGATCCAATAAGAATAGAGCAGCGTACGTCAAGTTTTGGGGGTGCATTATATGGCGCGTCCTCTAACGATCGCATGGCTGCATTTTTCCGTCATCCCAATTTCTCAAAAATTAACGGATTGTATTTTGTGGGTGGCAGTGTTCATCCAGGAGGAGGAATACCACTTTGCTTATTATCTGCTAAGATTGCAACGGGTTTTGTAAAATAAGAAACGATACCGAATAAATCAATTCTCTTATCGTTCTATCTCTGTTTAATTCTCTATTTTTGTTCTCGTCAAAAAGATTTTGAAAAGGCTTTATTTATTTAGCATTCGGGCATTCACAGGTCCATTTATTGTGACATTGATTATTTCAATGGTAATGCTCATCATGCAATTTTTTTGGCTCTATATTGATGATATGATAGGGAAGGGAATAGAGCTTTCCATCATAATGGAATTATTATTTTATGTTTCTGCTAGTTTAATTCCCTTGGCCCTTCCTTTAGCCATCTTACTTTCTTCCATTATGACCATAGGGAATATGGCAGAGAACAATGAGTTGAATGCATTGAAATCGGCAGGTATGTCGCTTTTTCAGATTTTAAGACCCCTCACTTGGATAGTTGTCTTCATAACAGCGGCCACCTTTTACTTTGCAAATTACGTTATTCCTGTAGCAAATTTGAAGTGGCATTCGTTGATTTTTGATATTCAAAACACAAAAATTTCTGCTTTAATAACACCGGGTATATACAGTAAAGGAATAGAAGGATATGCAATTAAAGTAGATACTGGAAAAGACAGTTATTTTGAAGGAATTATTATCCATGACCACACTCAACCAAAAGAATTAAAAACGATTCGAGCCAAACAAGGAAATTTATATAAATCGGTCAATGGAAAATACCTTTTCTTTGAATTAAAAAATGGTTCTATAATGGAAGAGTTGGAAATTGAAAGTCCTGTTTTTATGCTGGGTGGCAAACTCCAACCTAATAGTCGAAATAGCAGACCAACACGAAGAGCAACGTTCAAAAAAGCAACGTATAAAATGGATTTAACGGGATTTGATTTAAATCGCTCGGACGAAAAAACATTTGCAGATAAACACGAAATGTTGAATGTTTTTCAAATTTCTCATGCAGTTGATTCTGTATCCTTACGAGGAGAACAGGTTATGCGAACTTTTTTACTTTCCGTAAAAAATGAACATGCTTTTTTCAATAACAAGAACACCGCAGTAAGTAACTTTAATACAACGGGAATTAGGAATTCCAAAGCTCCTGCAAAAGCAATTGTTTTCAATACTTTATCAAATACAGAGAAACAAAAGGCAATTTCAGCAGCACAAACCAAGTTGAGAAGGAAAAAGCAATCGCTTCAAAATCAAGGTGAGTTTTTTCAAGCGATGGAAAAAGAGTTAGATAGTTATTGGATTGAATTTCATCGAAAATTCGCATTAACCTATGCTATTTTGGTATTGTTCTTTATTGGTGCTCCTTTAGGTGCAATCGTCCGCAGGGGTGGATTTGGTGCTCCGGTTGTCATAGCGGCATTGCTTTTTATGATTTATTTTGTACTCATTTCCATCGGTGAAAATTTAGCCAAAACAGATGTAGTATCACCATTTGTGGGTATGTGGTTTGCGGGAATTGTATTAACACCGGTGGCTATTTTATTTACTTGGGCAGCATCAAATGATATTGATTTAATAGAAAGAATGAACTTTTGGAGTAGATTAAAAGCCTTAAAAAAACCAAAATAAATTGTGAAAATCCTTCAATTATGTAATAAAGCACCTTTTCCTGCTAACGACGGGAGCAGTATTGCTATTTATAATATGGCGGTTGGCTTGCTTAATAATGGGGTGGACGTTCATTTACTTACCATCAACACTAAAAAACATTTTAAATCAGATGATAATATTCCTGCCGATTTTATAAAAAATGTCCATTATCAGTCTGTTTTTAAAGATACAAATCCTACTTTTTTTGGGATGATGACTAATTTTTTTTCTTCAAAATCCTATTTTGAGACGCGGTTTTATTTTCGGGAATTTGAACAAAAATTAAAAGAAAATCTTCAGGCTTTTTCTTATGACATTATTCAATTAGAAGGGTTTTTTATGTGCTCATACATTCCCGTTATTCGGCAGTATTCATCCGCGAAAATTGTCTTAAGAGCACATAATATAGAACATATTATATGGGAAAGGCACATTAAAACGCTATCAAATCCAATTAAAAAAGCCTACCTCTCCCTTCAAACAAAACGCCTTCGAAAACAAGAGTTGAAGGCATTAAAACAGGTGGATTATATCATTCCAATAACAGCAATTGACCAAAAAGAAATGGAAAAATGGGTGGATAGTTCAAGGCTACACACCGCTTTGACGGGAGTGAATTTAACAGAATACCAGTTGAAGACAGATCCATTATTTGAACCATTTAGTGTTTTCTGCTTTGGCTCAATGGATTGGATGCCGAATCAAGTAGCTGTTGAATGGTTTTTGGAACATTGTTGGCAGCAAATTTTGGATAAAATCCCAGAATGTAAATTTATAATTGCTGGTCGTAATATTCCAGATGCGTTTAAGCAACTGGCTTCATCATCAATTCAATTGTTGGAAAACGTTGCTGATAGTCGGGATGTTTATAATCGATTTAATATCATGATTGTACCTCTTCAATCTGGAAGTGGTTTGCGCATAAAAATTGTCGAAGGCTTGAGTTTTGGGAAAGCAATAGTGACAACTCCAGTTGGTTGTGAAGGTATCAATGTACAATCAAATCGAGATCTTTTGATCGCTGAAAAACCTGAAGACTTTGTTGATTCTGTTTTAAAATTGTTAGAAGATAGTTTGTTGAGAGAATCAATGGAGGCGAATGCTAAATCATTTGCAAAGGAAGAACTAGACAACACGAAATTAACCGCTACCTTAGTACAATTTTATAATTCGATTTTATCATAAGTGTTAGAAAAAGGGCTATATCTCATTGGGATCATTTCAATTATTGGAATAGCTCAGAGCTATTTGCTTTATCCTCTTGGATTACTTCTTTTTGGTAAAAAAACGCAATCTAAACCTACATTAGATAGTTCTCCGAATGTTGCTGTTGTTATAGCCGCTTACAATGAGGAAAATGTATTAGAAAAAAAAATTCAAAGTGTTCTGTCTTCCAATTATCCATTGGAAAAGCTTTCCATATACGTTGGTTCTGATGCGTCAACGGATGGTACAAACAAAATTGTAGAAGGTTTTGCCGCTCGTTTTCCCACGGTTCATCTAGTCGTTTTTCAAGGAAGAACGGGAAAAGCCGGCATCATCAATGCGTTAATTAAAGATTGTACGGAGGAGGTTCTTATTTTAACAGATGCAAATGTCTTTTTTAAACCTTCTACCATCCCAAATCTTATTCGACATTTCTCAAGTGCGGATACGCATCAAGTATGTGCTAATATTTTAAAAACATCTGATAGAAATGAAAATATTCAAGCCCTAGAAAAAGGGTATTTGCTTATTGAAAACAAACTAAAATTAAGAGAAAGCACAAATTGGGGTTTTGTGATGGGAGCAGAAGGAGGGTGTTATGCCATACGAAGGTCAGCCTATACACCTGTTCCTAAAAATTTTTTCATGGATGATTTTTTTGTTACCATGAGCGTTATAGCTAATAAAGGGCGGGTTGTGTTTGATGAAGAAGCTATCTGCTATGAAGATCTCCCTTCTGAATCAGCAGAAGAATTTAAGCGTAAAATTCGAATTTCAATTGGTAATTATCAGAATCTAGTTGCGTTTAAACAACTTCTATGGCCTATTTGGACTCCAATCGCATTTGCGTTTATTTCCCATAAAATTTTGAGGTGGTTGACTCCTTTTTTTCTTATACTTTTGCTGCTGGTTTCTATTGCGCTCAGTTTTAATTGTCCGATTTTTCAGCTATTCGCTATACTTCAAGGTAGTTTATTTCTTAGTCCTTTTGCAATTCCCTATTTAAAATCAGTAAAGCCATTATTATTTATTGCTCATTTTTACAACATGAATCTTGCTTTGCTTATTGGTTTCTTCAAGTATATGAAAGGAGTGAAATCGAGTGTTTGGCAACCCACCCCTCGATCTAAGAATTAACTTTTTTGGTGGGCCTTCCGGTCAAATAAACGCCGACAAAAATCAGAAGCATATATATGACTTTTTCAATTGTAATGGTTGATGTATAATCGGGTGCTAGATTTAGATATAAAAATAGGTACGCAAAACCAATTACCATCATCGGTTGAAAATAAATGTATGAGCTTGAAACGGATGGACTCAAGTGTTTTAATCCATACATCGTTAACAAATAGGTAAGAAAAGTAACCCCAACCACCACATAGATAATTTTAATCCAAATGCTTGTCGGAATTTTTGCGAAATCAGTGATTATTAATTCTGAAAGAACAGGTGGGTAAAATAAGAGAAATACAAGCCCTAAGCTAAATACCCAAGTGATTACCAATAGCGGACTGTATTTTTTCATGAGAGGCTTGGCCAGTACTAAATAAACGGCATAGCTTAGCGAATTAATTAATAAAAATAAATCGCCCAAACTCGTTTCTGAAACTGCCCGAACACCTGTTAATGTTAATAAAATGGCACCTATTGCCCCAATAGCAATTCCGCTAAGGTGTATCGCTGTGATTTTTTCTCTTAACAGGAAAACGGAAAGAATAATCACCATAATTGGATTGAAGGCCATGATTATTCCGGAATTAACAGAAGAGGATAAATTGAGTCCATGAAAAAAGAAAAGTTGATTAACCGTAACACCAAATAGCCCGCAAGCCATGAGTCTCAGCCAATCTTTCCGTTCAATTTTATAGGATTTAATGAAAAATAAGAGTAACCAAAATAGTAATGTTGCTCCCAGTACACGAAAAAAAATAAATACAGAGGGAGTTAAATAAGTGGGCATGACACCCTTTGCCAAGACATGGCTCGCACCATAAAGTGTGTTTACTAAGAATAATGCGGCATGAGCCCAAATAGTTCCTTCAGTTTTATTTTCCATTAGAAGAACAGCCACCGTGTCTTTAGAGATGTTTGTCTGTAGTCATCCAACTTTTCGCTTACACCTTTTGAAATTAGTTTTTTCTTAAATTTTAATGTCCCTTTTCCTTGTTTGTAATCCATTTCATCGCTAAAAATAGGTATGAGCGCCCAAAAGTGTATCGTTTTATCTCCAAGTGTCATTGGTGCTAATTCATCAGATAAAAGGAGTGGTTGACTGACAAAAAAGTGATTTTGTTTCATAGTAACCGAAAGAGAATCATTGTTTTTTGTGCAATTGTATGTGTGTCCGTCACCAAGCCATGTTTGTTGATTGATGGTATATTCTTTGATTTTTTTCAACCATTCAAATACCCAATTCATTGACGCGTTTTCGCTGTCTAATATATCCCAATAACTGGGTAAACAAAAAAACAGTTCGCCAAATTCCATCCCTTCAAGTTTTTCAGGAGTAGGCATTTGGTATTCATGAAAATCTGAAGTCATAAGGACTTGAACTCCTTTTTCTTGTTTCAAATCAAGCAAAAAATACAATTCGCCGTTGTGAAAAATTTCACTGATTTTAGTCGCTGGAAACCGCGTTATTAGAGCTTCATGGAGTTTGTTCATAGAAACAAAAGTAGCTTTATTTTAGTGATTTCAATGAAAAAACCAAGCGATAACGCAATAACGAAGTAATTTCCCAATTACCATAAACAGGTATACCCGTATCATTGACACCCGCAAATAGCCCAATATTAATAACAAGGGATCACCAATAATAGGTACCCAACTCAATAATGCCGTGTAGCTTCCGAATGTTGAGATAAAATGAGTGTATTTTTCCAGCTTTGCAGGATTTAGCTTACTTTTTTTTAGCCAATTCGGATTGCCTAGTCTCCCTAATAAGTAATTGGTTAAGCCCCCCAAACTATTGCCAATCGTTGCAACTACAATTGAAATTATTGGGTCATATCCTTGGGCTAACACAACGGCCAATCCCACTTCAGATGCAAATGGAATAAGTGTTGCAGATAGAAAGCAACTGGTAAAAAGGCTAATGTAAATCCAATTTTCCATAAATAAAAAAGGCCGGAAAAACCGGCCCTAAAAAATGCTATATCCGTTTTAGTTTTTAATCACTTTTTTAGTAACAATTGAACCATTTGCTTCAAGAGTTACATAGTATATTCCTGCAACTAGGTTTGTTGTTGGAATGTTAGCTGAGTTTGTTCCTGTTGCTAAATTATTCATGTTTGAAACCGAAATCACTTTACCCGAAAGATCAGAAAGTGTAATAGTTGCATTTGAACTAGTAGCTAAATCAAATGAAATGGTTACATCCGTAGAAGTTGGATTAGGGAAAATGGCAACAGAATTGAATTCATTATTTTCTTCTGAAATTCCTACAGTTGGATCAAAGTTCAAACGAACGTAAGGAGTACTTGTTTGATAAAACCAAGTGTCGGTAGGAGTGTCATAAAAGAATGAAGTTTGCACTTCAGATGTTCCAGCGTTTGCCACTTTTAATCCACCTGAATAGGCACCAATTACAGCTAAATAAGTCATACCTGCTGTTAATTGAATAGGAGTTTGCATAGGCATCACAAGGTTGTTATTTAAGTTGTTTGAAGCCACAATTAAACTATTGGATTCTCCCTCATAAACAAATTCTCCTGTTGTTGGATCTATCGAGTATAATTTTGTATAAATCTCTGTTCCAACGGTAGTTCCAGAAGCACCTCCTGCTAAACGCACATTGATTGCTGTCAGAGTTTGGTCGGTAACAATATCAAATAAGTTTCCTGATTCAAACCCATCTGTTCCATTTGTTGTATTTCCTGCAACTGTATTATTGTCTCGTGCATAAATATAGTTGGTCACAGCGAAACTGATATTTGATAATGCATTATTTGCCGGAACATCATCCGTAGAATCGGCTGTTATTGATCGTGTTACGGTATAATTAGTTACGGTTGCTGCCGGTGTAAATGGAGTAGAAATGGAAACGGTTGCGGTATCTAAAGATAAGATGGTTGTTGGTGTTGATGAACCTGTGAATGCACCAGAATTTACATTAACATTCAGCGTAACATTATTTTGCGTATTAACACCACCATTGAAAATAGACGCTTCAAAATCTATGGGAGCTACTTGCGTAGTTGGAATTTGATAATAATTCAATCCTGCTGTTCCCCAATATGAACCGGTAGTAGCTAGATCATTTCCTGGATTGGTAACAATTTTAACATCGTCAATATACCAGCCATAAGTTATCCATACATTAGGACTAGTTGCAGATCCAGGTAACGCAGTCGTCCATTGAAAACGCACCCAAATTGGAGAAGTTGTTGCAGTTAAATAAGTAGCTAAATTAATTGTTTTATTCGTTGGGTTTGAATAAGGTGCTCCACCAGATTGAGATAAAACCGGTTGATCAGCATTTGAACCAACAGGAATGAAATTCACACCATCAGTCGAAATTTGAATTTCTTGCAAGTCGTTAAAACGAGCTCCGTATTGTTGAAACTGTAAAGAAACTTCATTTGTCCCACCTAATGCAACGATATCTATAGGTTGAGCTGTTGTCATGGTATAAGTTACGTTCAACGCTTGTGTTGATGCAGTAGGGTCTCCATTCACTAATTCAGCATAATTTCCACCGGATGTAGAAAGAATTCCACTTGCAGCCGCCCACCAGCCCTCACTTGTGTTGTTAATATTCCATCCATAATCTGGACCTGATTGACCACTATTGTCTAATACCCATGAAGTCGCATCAGTAAAGTCATTCGACCACAACGTAATCCCAAGGTCTTTTTCGCTTGGTAATTGTTGATTAGCAGTGGGAGGTGTTTTTATTAAGTCCTGAAACGTAGCAATTTTTGGTGATTTTTGAGCAAATGCACCAGCCGTCAGGGCTAATATTGCAATACTAAGTACTGATTTTTTCATATCAATTAAATTTTAGCTTCAAATATACTGTTTTCGAATTATTTTAAGAACGATCTTTCAAAAAAGGAAGCATTTTTCTTGTGTCCAACAATGACGTAGCTGAAAGCGTGACCTGTAGCATATCATTTTGATGGTTTTTTGCCTCCTGAAGGCATTGTCCAAGCGCATCATAAACTGCTGTTCCTCCTGAGTATATTAATTCCTTTCCATCCGTGCCAACTCGATTAACACCTGCCACAAAACACTGATTTTCAATTGATCTCGCTTTTAATAAGGTATCCCAATGTGCTCTTCTTTTTTCAGGCCAATTGGCCACATAAAGTAAAACATCATAAGCCGCTTTTTCGTCATCCATACGGTTGCGAATCAACTCTGGAAAGCGCAGGTCGTAACAGATTTGCAAATTGATTTTCCACCCTTTCCATTCCACAATAACTTCTTTCTCTCCTGCTGAAAAATGTTTATCCTCACCACCCAATCCAAATGACTTTCTTTTGTCATACGTGGTTATTTCCCCGCTAGGAAAAACAAATACGCCACGGTTGTAGAATTTTCCGTTTTCCTGAATAATGAGTGATGCATAGATGGCTGTTTGAAGTTTCGCTGACCAATGAGTTAAAAACGAAATTCCAGCAGAGTTATCCATGCTTTCAGACAAGGCATGAACATCCATACTGAAACCGGTGTGAAACATTTCAGGCAACACAACCAAATCTGTTGAAGAAAGCTGCTGAAATGATTCTTCATAGCGGGCTAAATTGGCTTGTTTGTCTTGCCATACTTGATCAATTTGAATCAAGCTAATTTTCAAATCTTGCATAGTCGATTTATTGCATCGGTTAACGTTTGGTCTTGCTTGGCAAAGCAAAAACGAATTAGTTTTCTATCTTCTCCATTGTGATTGAATACAGATAAAGGTATGGTTGCCACACCAAATTCTGTCACTAATCGTTTGGTGAAATCAACGTCAGGTTCATCTGAGATCGATGCATAAGAAGCCACTTGAAAATAAGTTCCTTCACAAGGCATTAATTTAAAATTACTGTGTTGCATGCCCATTCTAAACGTGTCCCTTTTTGCTTGATAAAATGCTCCCAACGATGTTACGTCTACTTCAGATACATAGCTAGCAAGGCTTGCTTGAGCCACACTGTTGACACAGAAAACCAAAAATTGGTGTACTTTTTTAATTTCTGTCATGAGGTGACTAGGTGCAAGGATATATCCAATTTTCCATCCCGTAATATGAAAGGTCTTACCAAAAGATGAGGTGATAATGGATCGATCGCGCAAAATTTCAGAACAATTTACGGATAAGTGATCGTTTTCAAACGTAATATATTCGTAGACTTCATCTGATAAAACCAATAAATTTGGATTTTTTTCCACTAGATTTTCTAGTTCAATCATATCTTCCTTCCTCCACATGGTACCACTTGGGTTGTGTGGGTTATTCGTAATGATTAATCTGGTTTTTTCATGAACAACCTCATTGATGAGTGACCAATCAGGAAGAAAATCATCTTTCAGCGGAATTCGAATCGGTTTGGCTCCTGCTAAAATTACGGGCGATTCATAACAATCATAACTTGGGTCAAGAATGAGTACTTCTTCTCCTGGATGCACCAAGGCTTGAATGGTCGTGAAAATGGCTTGTGTGGCACCGGCTGTTACTAATACCTCAGAAACCGGATCTATTTTTCTGTTGTATTGGCGCAAGGTGAGTTGTGCAATTTGCTCCAGTAGCACTGGTAAACCGGCCATGGGTGCATATTGGTGCGTGTTTTCTTTCGCTTTTTCAGACAAAATTTCAGACAATCGGCCATCAATAGGAAAATCCGGAAATCCTTGGGATAGGTTAATAGCTTGATGTTCGGTTGCCAATTTAGACATTACGGTAAAAATGGTAGTGCCTACATGTGGTAGTTTCGATTCGAATTTCATAATTGTAAAATTAACTGAAAACGAAAGAAACTAGATTAAGATTAGATAGATTTATTTGGTTTTAGAAAAGTTGTTCTAATGGCTACTTGAATTTTTTATAAACTGAATGTAGAAATTAATACTTTCATGATAGGCTGAAATTGAAATTCGCTCGTTTATACCGTGAACCCTTGGAAGATCTTCTTTAGCAAAACGTATGGGTAAAAATCGATAAATATTAGATGTTAATGGTTGATAGTGCCGTGAATCGGTGCTGCCCACGGCTAGAAATGGAGCAACCAGTACATCGGGAAAAATGGATAAAATCGTTTTTTGGAGTTGAATAAAACAACTCGATTCTGTATTAGATACAACTGTTGGATTATAACCAAACTCGTTAGCCTTTTTGATTTTAACTCGATTATCATTAATTATTTCTTCTATATAATCTTGTACAGATGAAGTGCTTTCTCCAGGAATAATTCTAAAATTAACAACCGCTTTGGCATTGGTTGGCAAAACATTTTCTTTATTCCCACTCGTAAAAATTGTAGCGGCAGTGGTTGTATGCATAATAGCTCTTGTTGCATTATTCCCTCCCAGTTTCCACTTAATCAAGGGGGCAAATAACCATCGATTGCCAAATGTAAGACGGGCTAAAAAACTCATTTCAGGAGCTAAATAATCAAATAATAGGGTTCCTGCTCCACCTATTTTCAACGGAAATGGATTGGCTTCTAATTTTGAAATTGCACTACTTAAAATTCCGATTGCTGTTTCTTTGGGCGGCATTGAACTGTGGCCTCCTGCATCCTCTACGGTTAATTCCAAACTTAAATACCCTTTTTCAGCTATCCCAATTAGGGCAATAGGCTTTGAAAGTCCGGGAACCATTTCCGAAACAATTGCCCCCCCTTCGTCTAAAACAAACTCCAGTTTCTCCCCGCGTTTAGCTAATACATCAACTATTCTCTTTGTTCCGTTATGGCCACCTGTTTCCTCATCATGACCATACGCCAGATAAATTGTTCTTTTAGGTTTATATCCTCTTTTCAATAAGAATTCTATGGCTTCCAACTGTCCAAGGAGTGCAGATTTTACATCTAACGTACCACGCCCATAGATGAAACCTTTCGATTGTGCTCCTGAAAAAGGATTAAAACTCCATTTTTTTAAACTTGTTGAATCAATAGGTACAACATCTTGATGTGCCATAAGTAACAATGGTTTCAGGTTTTTATTCGTCCCCTCCCATTTATATAATAAACTAAGCCCATTTATATTTTTTGCTATTAATTTTTTGTTCAACAATGGAAATGCCTCTTTCAAAAATGCATGAAAAGCTAAGAAGGTGGTGCTATCTAAAATCTGATTATCTTGAGGTGAAACGGTTCTAAATTGAATAGCTTTACTTAATCGATCTGCACAGGATTTGTCCAATAGGAATTGCTTAACAACTACTGGTTTAATTTGCTTAGACTCTAAGCTAAAGGCATTGTACAAGCAAATTAGGACAATCAATAAAAACATGCCACCAATGCCAATCAATATTTTTCGTTTTTTATTCAATTCCGAAAATGATATTGGATTATTAATGATTTACTTAATTCTGTAAATAGCTTAAGGTACCGTTTTTCATCTGGTGATAGGCTTTCACCAAATATGCCAATTGAATGCGCATGGTATCAAATGCTTCTTCTGTTTCGGCACTGATTTCCTGTTTTTTGAGGCGCATGAGCAGTTTCATGTACATAGCATGTAACAATATTTCAATCGTGTTTTTGTCCTGTAGGTTTGATTTTGCTTTAAATTCTTCCAAGGTACTCACCGCCTGATCATTCAGCATTTTATATTTTTCGTCATTGTAAACCGTCAAAAGGGTATTATGCAAATAAGACAACTCGATTACAATGTCTTGAATTTCTGCTAAGTGTCCTTTCTGCTCAATGCGTTGTGCTTTCATTTGTCTTATCAGACCCTCATACCACTTTCTATATGCTTCCACTTCTTGTTCATTTTGAGTAAGTGGTATTACGGTATGTTGCACGATAGTTTCAAGATCGAATTGAAAAGCACGAATAATATCCTCAATTTGATACATGTACAACAAGTATTCAGCAATATTTTCTTGTTGTTTTTGCTGTGCTAATATCATTTTATTTTAGTTCTTTAGCAATTTCTGCTTGCTTTTCGTTTAGGTAATTCACAAATTCATTGGTGACATCCATATTAGATTCAATAAATCCAATTTGTCCTCCTTTTCCATGTATGAGTAGAATGTCAATTTTGTTTTTTTGAGAAAATTCTTTAGCAAATTTCTCCACTTTATTTCCAATTACCGTCATTTTGTCAATGGCTTCTTTTTCTAATGCTTGACCTTGATTTTGTTGGTAATCCGCAATTTGTTTTTGCATCGCCTGGGCTTTTTGTGAAAGGGCAACTTGTTCATTTTCAGACAATAAACCTTGTTTCATCAATCCTTCGTTTTTGGTTATAAATGCTTCAAATTCACTTTGTTTACGTTGCATTTCGGCTTCAAATGCTTTTTGCTTGGCATTCATTAATGAATCTTGTTCTTTGAAGAAAATAAATTTCCCTTTCAAAGAATCACTGTTATAGTAGGCTATTTTTAAACCCTTCATGTCACGTCTTTCCACGTTTGTAGTAGTTGATGGAGCGGGTTTTTTTTCAGAGCAACCAATCAGCGTTAGTGCAACCAATGAGGCAAAGACAATCAATTTATTCATGAGTTCTATTTTTGTTTTTAAAGGCTGTTTCCCAATCGTCACGCATTTGAATAAACCGCGTTAGGCAGTTAGACAACAATTGAGGGCTAATCATATTTTCTAATTCATCTAACGACATTACATCCGTTTCCCCAATTTTAAAAAGTTGTTCAAATTGACCTAATTCAATTTTAAGCAAATATTTTGCATTATAATTATGAATGGTAATTCGATAATGTTCGTGAGGAATTTCTTTGATTAGTCGCATTTATACAAAAGTAATGGAAAAACTTATTTAATCTAACATTCACTTTTATTTCGAACCATGTTTTGGATACTAAAAATTAATTACTTTTGCCTCGAAAACGTTTAAACATCAATCACGTATGTCAAGTAAATATCAATCAGCTATTGACGCATTCATGGATCGCGTTAAAGCAAAAAACGGTGGAGAGCCTGAGTTTATTCAAGCTGTTCAAGAAGTAGCGGAAGCGGTTATTCCTGTAATTGAGGAAAACCCAAAATACAAAGCGGCTAAAATTTTAGATCGCATTGTTGAGCCGGAAAGAACAATTATTTTCAGAGTTCCTTGGTTGGACGATAATGGAAATGTTCAAGTAAATCGTGGATACCGTGTTGAATTTAATTCAGCAATCGGTCCATACAAAGGAGGATTACGATTTCACCCAAGTGTCAACTTATCTATTCTTAAATTTTTAGGATTCGAACAAATCTTCAAAAATTCACTTACAACTTTACCTATGGGTGGAGGAAAAGGTGGTTCTGATTTTGATCCAAAAGGAAAGTCAGACAACGAAGTAATGAAATTTTGCCAATCTTTTATGACTGAATTATGTCGTCATATTGGTGCTGATACTGACGTTCCTGCAGGAGATATCGGTGTTGGTGGTCGCGAAATCGGATATATGTTTGGTCAATACAAACGCGTTCGTAATGAATTTACGGGAGTATTAACTGGAAAAGCTCGTAACTGGGGTGGATCATTGATTCGTCCAGAAGCTACTGGGTATGGAACAGTTTATTTTGCTCAAGAAATGTTAGCAACGAAAGGTGATTCTTTTGCTGGTAAAGTGGTTGCCGTTTCTGGTTCAGGTAATGTGGCTCAATATGCATGTGAAAAAGCAACTCAATTAGGTGCTAAAGTGGTTACTTTGTCAGATTCTGAAGGGTATATTTACGATGCAGAGGGAATTACAGCTGAGAAATTGGCTTATGTAATGGAATTGAAAAATGACCGAAGAGGAAGAATTTCTGAATACGCCACAACGTATCCTTCAGCAAAATTTGTAGCTGGAAAACGCCCTTGGGAAGTAAAAGTAGATATCGCTTTGCCTTGTGCTACTCAAAATGAGTTGAACGGTGAGGAAGCGAAAGCCTTGATTGCAAATGGAGTGAAGTGTGTTGCTGAAGGTGCAAACATGCCATCTACGCCAGAGGCAATTGAAGCATTCCAGCACGCGCACGTCCTTTTTTCTCCAGGAAAAGCATCAAATGCAGGTGGAGTTTCTACTTCCGGATTAGAAATGTCTCAAAACTCATTGCGTTTATCTTGGTCTGCTGAAGAGGTAGATCAACGTTTACATGGTATTATGGTTTCTATCCACGAAGCATGTGTGAAATATGGTAAAGGGGAAGATGGAAACGTAGATTATGTGAAAGGAGCAAACATCGCAGGTTTTGTGAAAGTAGCTGATTCAATGATTGATCAAGGTTTGGTGTAAATTAAACCAATAAAACACATAGGAAAAGCCACTCATTTGAGTGGCTTTTTTATTAATTTGAAATTATTTTTATTTCAACTCGTCGATTACCCGATCGTTCTTCTTCCGTTTTTTCAGGCATTGGATATAGCGGCAAAGACACGCCAAATCCTCTATAACTCATTCGTTGGGCATCAACTCCTTTACTCACTAAATAGTGATAAACCGCTGCTGCTCTTGCCGTTGATAGGTCATCGTAATCTGCAGGGGCACAACAAATATGTCCTTGTATTTCAATCTGCAGTTTTTTATTGCTATTCATGGCCTCCAATAATTCAACCAGAATCGATATGGATTGGGGTAGTAAATCAGCAAGTCCGGGATAGAAGTTTAATGATTTCAGTCGAATTTTTTCACCTACTTTTCCAATCGATAATTGAGTTGTGATGGTTTCTTTTTTGGGTGTAATCGTATTGGAAGCTATTGATTTATAGATAATTACAACTTTTCTATTTTCAGTATTATTTTTGGCAAAAAGGAATTCTTCCCCAAAGGCATGATTTTCACTAATTGATTTTGATTTAAGTTGATTTACAACGGAAGCGATTCTTTTTTCAGCTAGCCATTTATTGTATGTAACGCTGCCGCAAGTATCCGCAAAACCATGAATTGCCTCAATGGTTGCACCCGAATTTTTTAGTTCAACCAACTGACTGCGTGTTTCATTAGAGAGTGAATAGCGATCAAATCCAAAGTAAATAACAAGGCTGTCTTGTGCTTGAATCATGCCGCTAAGAAACACAAAAAAAAGGAAAAGAAATTTATTCATTTACTTGAAATGATAGATTTTCATCTGGTTACATCATTTCTCTAAAAATGTGCGCCATTGTTCAAATTGATCTTTTTTCATCACCCGCGGAAATTTAGTTTGAGACCCTGCTTTTCCTAGTGAATTTAGGTAGTGATAAAATTGATCCGTGTGTAATACGTGGGGCACAGGATTTTTTAACGTGTATTTACGAGCATAGGCGTAATCATCATTCAGTTCTCCTAATTTTTTATCAATGAGGTGCATGAGTGTGGTTGCCTCCACTGATTCTGGTTTGTTTGTTCCAAAATACCAATGATGCAAGCTGTTTTCTTCATCTGCACCAATTGAGAATTCTGTTATCTCGATGGATAAGTCTTGCGAAACTGCTAAAATTGCTTGGTTGATATTGTCCAATGTTAGGTGCTCGCCACACAAACTCAAAAATTGTTTAATTCTTCCAGTAATAATTACTTCTCTTTCTGAAACATCAACAAAACGCACCAAGTCACCAATCATATAGCGCCACAAACCAGCATTGGTGGTGATGATTAACGCGTAATCTACTCCCTCAGTTACCTCACTGAGTGAATAAGCAGTATGTTTGTTGATTAACACCCCATTTTCATCAAAAAAATCAGAATTGAACGGAACGAATTCGTAAAAAATTCCAGTGTTGAGTAGTAATTTCATTCCTTTTCTTCGTGTGGAAGCTTGATAGGCAAAGTACCCTTCACTGGCCAAATAAGTATCTAATAAAAATAATTTTTTTGAGCTAATTTTTTCCAATCGAGCGATATATGGCTCCATAAATACACCACCATGAACATATACTTGAAAGTTTGGCCAAATATCTTGAATTGAATTCAACTGGTAGTGTTTTACTATTTCTTCTAACAATAAAATACACCAACTTGGAATTCCGACCATGGCTCCAATATTCCATTTAGGTGCTTTTTCAACTATTATTTTCAATCGTTCATTCCAATCTTTGATGCCGGCAATTTTATTTCCTGGTCTCGTGAATGGCGTTGCAACAATGGATGTATGTTTTTTTAATATTCCGCTCAGGTCACCCTCCACATGCGTTTTCTTCTTCACAAGTTTCGTGCTTCCCCCAACGGTTAAAACTTGGGTTGAAAAAAATGTTTCAGGCAAATCAAGTTCATGTAAAATAGACAATTGTCGAATACTTGATTTTTGAAAAGATCGTATGGTTTTATCTGTAACGGGAATGCGTTTACTGGGCGAACCAGTGGTACCTGAAGACAGTGCATAAAATTTAATTCGACCCGGCCACGTATGATTTTTCTCTCCTGCAATGGACTTGGTGAGCCACTTTTCATAAAACTCCTCATAGTCTGTAATTGGGACCGCTTGCTGAAATCCAGGTACTATATCTTTATTAACTAAAAAGGTATGAAAATTATGCACCAATCCAAATTGGGTATTTTTTGCATAATCTACTAAGTTTCTGAGAGTATCAATTTGAATAGTATATTCCTTTCCCTTATTCCGGTTTTTGCGGTAACTGATTTCTGTTGATTTCTTTATTAGTTTTCCAATAATTGGCATAGGTTCTAGGACTCTAATTAGTACACAAAGATAAGTAAAATGCGTTTGTGAAAAATACTCATGTGTTGCTCACTTTTTATCGTTCGTCAAAATAAATTTAGTATCTTCCACCTGAAAATGATACCATTAGATTTTTACAAGCGCCCCTTTCTTCACCTATGTATTCCATTTATTTTGGGACTATTTGCTGTATTTGCCTATGGTGTGTTTACTTCCTCCGTTTTAAGTGTATGTTTTCTATTGATCGTCGCTATATTTTTTTGGAAGTTTGTAACGGTGCAAGTGGGGCTTTTTCAGTATTTAGCTATTTATATAGTTGGATTTTTATTGGGTTGTTTTGTGGCCACACTTCACGTCGAAACGCATCCATCATTTCGAAATACTGGATATGCAAAAGGCGATTTGGTTCAACTAGAAATTACAGAGATTAATCAAGGATCGGGTGATTGGAACAAAGCAATTGGAACCGTCAATACTGTTTATACAAAAAAAGGAACGAGTTCATGCAAAAACGATGTGCTTTTATATATAAATAAAGACGCTTCATACATTCAGAAAGGCGATTTGATATTGGTAGGTGCTGAGTTTAATAAGATTCAAAACAAGCACAATCCGGGAGAATTTGATGCTGAATATTATTGGAAATCAAGAGGAATCGATGAGGTTGCTTTTGTAAATAGAGATGAAATTAGTTGGATTAACCAAATTGAGCCTTCGCTTTTCGTAACGTTTTTGAATGGATTTTCATCATACTTACACAGCGCCTTGCATGAAAATCTGAGTGGAAATGATTTAGCCATTGCACAGGCATTAATTTTGGGAGATAAGTCCTTACTAGATACCGAAACTAAAAATGCATTTACTAACACAGGAGCCATGCATGTATTGGCTGTATCAGGTATGCATGTAGGATTAATCATGTACTTATTCATTACGGTTTTTGGTTTTTTCCCTCGTTTAATTACCAAAAAACAGGCTACTTGGGCTGTGGTGATTTTCCTTTGGATTTATGCTTTAATCACCGGGTTTTCAGCAAGCGTGGTTCGCGCTGTACTGATGTTTACTTTTGTTGCTTTGTCTCAAGTCAGTGCTAAGCAATACGATTCCCTCAACTCTTTGTTTTTATCTGCATTTATACTTTTGGTGTTAAACCCGCTTTATTTATTAGATATAGGATTTCAGTTATCCTATTTAGCCATGGTGGGTATCTTTTTGTTTTATGAGAAAATTGAACAATTGCTGCATTTTAGGCAGGCTCGCTTAAAAGAATTGTGGCAAGGAACTGCATTAGGCTTTGCGGCCCAACTCATGACAACCGGTATTTCACTGTATTATTTCCATCAATTTCCCAATTATTTTGTGTTGACAAATCTTGGATTAATGTTCTTTTCTGCCATTGTAATGGGATTGGGTTTTATGTTATTTGTTGTTAAGTGGGTGCCGGTTTTATCCAAATTGATTGGAGTTCTTTTAGGCTTCTCTGTTTTTGTGATGTATTGGATTGTTCAACAAATTGAATCTTTACCCGGGGCAGTAGCGTATGGATTTTCCGTTCCTTTATGGCTAGTGATTTTGTGGATGATTCTATTTATCTACCTCATTTTGTATGCTGAAAAGCGAAAGCAATTAATAGTGGGTTATTCCCTTTATTTTTTATCTGTTATTTTTATTGTCTATGAACGAAATAGCTATGTGTCGAAATCCGAATTGTGTATATTTAATCACAATCAATTAGTAATTGCATTGAAACACAAAGATGAAATTCATTGTTTTTATAAAAGCAAGCCTGAACAAGTAGCTAAAATAAAGTTACTTCTAGAATCCTATGCAAAACAAAATCCTGGGACCATTCATTTTCATCCTTTTTCTGAAAAAGCCATTCAATTTCAAATAGGAAATCAACGTTTACGAATCAATGACGCAGGAAAATGGGTTAGTTTGGACTGGAACCATCACCAATATGATATTTTATATAAGGCGGAAGTTTCTACTAAATCCGCAATTTATATGCCTTGGATACAAGAAGGTGAAGGCCATTTATTGAAAAATGGGGCGTTAATTTTAGAATCCGAATTGTGATTGTTGTTCCAAAAACGATTGTAATATCAACGTTGCACTCACTTTATCCACTAATTCTTTACTTTGTCTCTCTTTTTTCTTTTTACCGGAAAGAGAGATCGCATGGGATGCCATTTTTGAAGTGAAACGCTCATCTATTTGTACAATTTCACAGGTCGGAAATTGTTTTTTTAGTTCCAAAATCAATTGATCAATATTCTCATTAATTTCAAATAAACTGTTATCCAGTCGTTTAGGTTTCCCAAGAATAATTGTTGAAATTTTCTCCTTTGGTATAAGTGCGATTAATACACTCATCAAATCTTTACTTTCAACGGTACTATGTCCAAAAGCAAAAATACGGGCATCATCCGTGAGCGCTAATCCGGTTCGTTTTAGCCCAAAATCTAAGGCAATTGCTTTTCCCATGTATTAGTTGGATTGAATAGAAATCAACCAATCTCCCATTAATTTCAGTACATCGGGTTGAATTGTTTGTTCGATAGTTCCATACTCCGTAATATTTCCAGTGCTACAAGCTTGAAATAAGTGATTTAAATCAGGTAATTCTTTGAAAACAAGGTTTTTACTAGATTTAGGAATGTGCCTTTGCATGGCGCCTAAGTTTTCTTTGGGAGGCACTTGTAAGTCCTTACTTCCATTAAGTGCGAGCACATGACAATTTACTTTTTCTAAATCGTTTTTTGGGTCGTATTTTATGAAGTAAAACATCCAAGGATTGCAAACATTGTTCAATGCTTCTTGAATGAGTTCTTCTTTCGAATTATAACCGACTAACTCTTTTTCTTTTGCATTTTTTAGTGATTTTCTTACTTTGTTTTCAATGATGGGTTTAGCTTTTTCTAGCGTATTTTCTTCACAAACAATCTTGTATATCTTTCTATTAAAGCGTTGTATTGATTGATTCGATTTTTCGGGAACCCCATTCGCTTTGTTAATTAAATACTGCTGCAGTAACAGTAGTTCGCCACCCGGAATTGCGGGGCCCGCTAATAATACAATGGAATGAATATCTTTTCGTTTTGCTGCTAACATAACCGCTATCATTGCTCCTTCACTGTGTCCGGCGATGCTAATTTTATCTGATTTAATTTTTGGGTTTTTTCTCATGAAATCTAATGCACTTTCCGCATCAGTGGCTAATTCAACAGAAGTTGCAGAAGCAAAAAATCCTTTGGATTTACCTGTACCACGATCATCATAACGTAATACTGCAAAACCTTGATTCGTTAAAAAATCAGCGATTATCCAAAAAGGCTTGTGACCTAAAATTTCCTCATTTCTATCTTGAGGCCCACTGCCGCTTACTAATATTACTGCAGGAAAAGGACCTTCTCCTTTCGGTAAGGTTAGTGTACCTGCTAATGGAAATTTTTCAATTGAATTTTCAAATGTCACCTCGGTTTCTGTATAGGAAAATGGACCCTTTGGTTCTTGGGGACGATTTGCCCTTTTTACAATAACTTCTTCCCTTGTAAAGACTAAACCAGTAGAAAAACCACCTTGTTTAAACGTTCCATCCACCTTATCATTTTTAAGTAAGCCCGTATAACTGACTCCTATGTTTTTGACCTCAAAGACGAGCGTACCATTGATAAATTCAACTTTTGTAGCAGGTATGTCCTTTGCTCCTTGATCAGGGCTATCAAGCTTCCCGCTATAACCAGTTTCCGTTTTAGTAACGTGTATGTCCAAACGAAGTTTTTGTCCAGCATCTAATAATCCATGCCATGTACCTGTTATATTTTGGCAATAAAAAAAGGTGGTTGAACAAAAAAAGAATAAAAAAGAAAGTGATTTCATGTTTTTTCTCCAAATGTAATTTCTATTCTTTTAAATCAGTTGATTCAGATCAAATTTTTATATATTCACAATAAAATTAGCTAGTTATGAAGAGTATATCGATAAGTTTTGCGTTCAGTTTTTTTTCTTTTTTTGCATTTTCACAAGTAGTTGTGTGGCAGGATGATTTCGAAACACCATCCAACTGGGTTTTAAATCAATCAACAGGTATTAATGGGGTTGATGCAAACTCTTGGTTTATCTCTGACGCAGAAGGCGGAGTTGCAGCAGGAGGCTGTGGCGTGGCTTCCAATGGAAATAAAACCCTTCATGTTGGATGTCAAGGTTCCTGGTGCGTAGGCGCGGGAGCAACCTATAACGCGGGTGATGGTGGGCTTGGATTTATTGATGCAACAACACATAAAAGAGCTGTGATAACTGGTAATATAAGTACGGTGAATATTCAAAACCTTTGGCTGGAGTTCGATTATATTGGTGTTGGTCAAGCAGGGGCAGACTTCGGGAAAGTTATTTACAGCATTGATGGTGGATTAACATGGAACGAATTACAACTTATTTCACCCGCTTCAACGTGTGGAAATGGACAAGGTTTATGGACCTCTTTTTCAGCTCAACTTCCACTATCTTGTTCAAACATACCCAATTTAAAGCTGGGATTTGAATGGATTAATGACAATGATGGCACTGGCTCTGACCCTTCCATGGCGATAAATAATTTAAAAATTATAACACCCGGTTTTCCTGCAGTGGTGGCTGGTTTTAATTCTAATGTAAATCAACTTTGTCAAGGGTCTTGTGTGAGCCTAACAAATATAAGTACGGGTGCCCAAACGTTTGCTTGGAATTTTGGTAATGGTATAGTTTCTACGTTGGAAAACCCATCAACGATTTGTTATGATAGTCCTGGAACCTATGAAATTCAATTAATTTCTTGTAATACAAATTCATGTGATACCGCCAGTCAACTGATTACCGTGCTGCCTGCTCCAGCGATTGGGCTAGAATTTTTAAATGGACAAATTACCTCCTTGCAGTCCAATGCTTTGTATCAATGGATGCTTTGTCCATCTTTAACGTTAATACCCGGAGCTACTTCCTCGCAGTATACCCCTCCAATTAATGGCGAATATGCGGTAATAGTAACCTTGGCAAATGGGTGTTCTGACACTTCAGATTGTATTTTAATTGATCAATTGAGTATAGAAGAGCAGGCGCTTTTTTCTACATTTTTTCCTAATCCGGGCGACGGGAAATTTTTAATTACCACTCATCTCCTTTCCATATCAGCAACCGATCAATTTGGCAGGGAGGTGCAGTTAACAGCTGATAATGATTATTTATGTTTACCTGAAAATAGTAGGGGATTATTTTACTTAAAAATAGTAGAAAAAAATGGGAATACATCGGTTGTTTCCTACATCAAAGAGTAGGTAAATCCGATTGGAATTGTAAAATAAGTTAATCAATTAGAGAGTCTAATAAAACCAGATTCTTTTCAGCTATATTTGTTAAGACAAAAACGATTAGTATGAGAACAAATCATGAAATTGATTATTTCATCAAGGGCGAAGAAATGCAATTGGTTGAAATTGAATTGGATCCGCAAGAAACTGCAATTGCCGAGTCTGGTGCATTTATGTATATGGATGACGGCATACAAATGGAAACAATTTTTGGCGATGGTTCGCAACAACAACAAGGGTTCATGGGCAAGTTATGGAGTGCTGGTAAACGATTGTTGACCGGAGAAAGTTTATTTATGACTGCTTTTACCCATACTGGTTTTGGAAAAGCACGGGTGGCTTTTGCCTCACCTTACCCAGGTAAAATAATACCCATTGATTTGCAGCAATATAATGGAAAAATTGTTTGTCAAAAAGATTCTTTTTTATGCGCCGCTAAAGGAGTGTCTGTGGGCATTGAGTTCCAAAGAAAACTAGGTACAGGTTTGTTTGGTGGTGAAGGTTTTATCATGCAAAAATTAGAAGGAGATGGAATGGCATTTTGTCATGCGGGTGGCCATGTGATGAGCAGGAAATTAAATCATGGAGAGGTGTTGCGCGTAGATACGGGTTGTATTGTTGCTTACACACAAGATATTGACTATGATATACAATTTGTTGGTGGTATTAAAAACACGTTGTTTGGTGGGGAGGGTGTTTTCTTCGCTACGTTACAAGGACCAGGAGAAGTGTGGCTTCAAACATTACCTATTTCAAGATTGGCATCTCGAATTTTAGCTTATGGTACAACCCAACGAAAAGAAGAAGGCGGAATATTAGGTGGTTTAGGCAATATCTTGGACGGAGACGGTAGATAAGAAAAAACAACTGGCATAGTTTTCGCAAAACGCGAAGAGAATGAATAAAGAAATAAGATGAAAAGTTGGTTGAAAGCATTATTGATTTTGCCTTTATTGATAGGATTAAGCTCTTGCGTTGAAATTATTGATGACCTTTCTATGAATTTAGATGGATCGGGAACGTTCAAATATACGGTTAACTTAAGCTCAAGTAAATCAAAAATAAACACCATCCTAAATTTAGATAGTTTAGATGGAAAAAAAGTTCCCAAAATGCCTGAAATTAAGGCAAAAGTGGCTGAGTTCACAACACTTATTGCCAAGCAACCTGGTATTTCTGCTATTAAAGTAGAACCAAATTATGTTGATTATGTAATAAAATTTCAATGCAATTTCACCAACGTTTTGGCTCTTCAAGAAGCATTAAAAAATGTGATAACCACCTTAGCTATTGATAAAAAGGGTTCGGTTGATTATGCGTATAATTGGATTTCTTGGTCTTCCACAAAATTGCAACGATCCATTCCTGAAATTTCCCTTCAAAAGGTTTCAGAAATTAAACAAAGTGAGTTGGATTTACTCAAAACAGGAAGTTATACTACCATCTCTCGATTTCAAAAACCAGTTGAAAAAACAGACAACCCAAATGCTACTATTTCCACAAGTAGAATGGCTGTTATGCTTAAGGCAAATGCTTATTCCTTGACAAAAAACCCTAAAATTTTAGAAAATACAATTTACCTCAATCAGAAGTAAGCTTGGAGTGCTTGAAAAATGATTAACTTCGTATAATTGTTCGGATTATCTAAATTCTCTCACATGAAAAAAATTCTTTTTGTATGTTCATTTTTTGTTCTTTCAACTGTTGTTGCGCAAAAGTCTGAGGAATTAGTGCCGAGTGAAGCGATTACTGTTTTTAGTTTAAATAATATACAGCTATTGCAAAAAATTTCAATGGATCAATTGGTACAATATGATTTCATGGAAGAATTACAACAAGAATTATTCGATGGTTCAACCAACAACAAAACAATTAAAGATTCTGGGTTAGATTTCGATCAGAAAATCAATATATTTTTAGGGAAAAATCCAGACTATTCTATTTCAGGTGTTACGTTTGGTGTTTCAAACAAGGCTAATTTATTTACGGTTTTTGATGATTTCAATCAAGTAGAATCTCCATACGATGGCGTGGATTGGTATGATTCGTATATCAATAATTTACTAATCAAGGGTAATACAGCTTTACTACTTCGCGTCGAACCCAACGAGAGAAAAGTAGACATGATCACGGATTCTATATGGTACGAAAGAGGAAATTCAAGTCCTTGGGAATGGGACGAATCATCCTATGGTGAGGAAGTTTTTATTGACGATACTTTATCTGAAGAATTCATAGATGAAGGAGAAGAATTGGAGATTGATACGGCAGAAAACCTCATGAAAAACTATTATGAATTGCGCGATAGTATCCAGTTTGCTTTGCAATTAGACTATGAGAAAATTGTATTAGATGAATTGTTTTTACAGAATAAAAAACTCATGGTAACTGACAGCAGATTTGCTGAACAAATTGCTCATAATACAGAAGGTACTTTCTACTTTGATTATTCGCGTAAAATGGAGAAAAATCAGGGGTTAGGGTATTTTAGAGGTATTGTTCCAAGTATATATTCTGATGTAAATGAACTCTACGAGGGCAATATTATTACAGGCGATGTTGTTTTTGTGGATGATCATCTGGAGTTTCAAGTGGTAACCAAATACAATAAGCAGCTAGGAGAAATATATTCGCATTTAGCGGATGCAAAAATGGATCCTGCCGTTAAAAAATATATCCCGAAAAGTTCACCCGCCTTTTTTGTTTATAAAGTAAATGTGCGTGAAGCATATGAAAAAGCATATGAAATCATTATGCCCATTTTGTCTAAAGAAGAAAACAATAATCGCTTGGCGGCTAATGTAATGATGCTTGATTTAATGAATGAGTTTATAAACAAGGATGCTGTTTTTGATACCTACAAAGGAAGTGTTTTTGGAAGTTTTAATGGAGTAAAAAAGATTAAAACAAAGAAAATTGAATTCATTTATGATGAAGAAACGTATGACTACTACGAAAAAGAAACAGAGGCCGAAGAAGACATGCCCGTTTTCACGGTTGGTATCAGTACAAAAAGACCCGATATTCCGGAGAAGATTTTGAAATATATGACCAAGATTTTAGCTACAAGAAAAGATGGTCATATCCAATACATCAGTAATGTTAAGGGTAGTGAGTATTATGTCATGGATAAAGCTATTTTAAATGCAGCACCCTTGTATATGATAAACAAAAATGGAGTATTTATCATGACAAATGATGAAGATCTTGCTAAAAATAATACGAATGGATATGAAAAAAATGCCATTTCTGGGAAAGAACTTAAAAAAGCCGCTCAAGGCGGAATGATGTATGCTAAAATCGATTTGAATTCTACCGTTAACTTATTCCCAAGAGATATCTTTTCACCCAAAGAAAATGAAATCATCGATGCTTTGCGTGGAAAATCAGGAACCATGGAACTAACCACCTCAAAGACAACGAATGAACAAACTAACCTTAATTTAACCTATGATTTTGCCACAGGAAAAGAGGGAACTGGGCAACATGTTTTGGATATGATTAATGCAATTTATATTCTTACTAAATAATTGAATGGCTAAAAAGGTTTTTTTTATTTTTTTGTTGGCCCTTTCTTTGGGTGCGTTCTTGGTATTAAAACCTTTGTTATTCAAAAAGCCAGCTGCCCCCACAATTGAAGATAGATTACCTGATGAAGAATTTATTGGTAAAATTAGTTTGATTGATTTTGCTAGAGAATCTGAAAAAATCACTGAGAAAAATCAAGTGACTGTAAAAGATTTTATCGCGCATGATTTTTTATTAAGCCAAAGTAAAAATTATGGAATTGACCTGAGGAAGTATTCCTATGTGTTTGGAAATAGTAAAGGCGAATTTGGTTTAATAGTTGAATTAACGGACAGTTCTAAAATAATGGCTGGTATCAATCGCCTAAAAATTGTTTATCCAATTAAAGACACATTAATAGGGTCGAAAAAGGTATATGTACTCAAAAAGGAAAAGCTCTATTTTTACTATGATAAATCCTATGCGTTTATTTACAAGGGAAATCAGATTACAACCAAATTTAAGCGCATTGTAGATGCAAAATTAAACGATCAAACCTCCACATGGAAGGCCTTTTTGAAAGATAATACCTTTAAAAAAGATTTCTTTGTAATCAGTACACAGTCCAAAAAATTGACGGACTTTGGATTAGAAAAGGCTGTACTTTCTATTCATTGTGATTCTACTCATTTTTTAATTAAAACAGCACTCAATCGGAAATACCCTTTGAATCTTTCATTGAAGGAGAAGGGATTTGGATTTAAGACAAGTGATGAATCATCCAGTTTTCTGAATTTACACGTGGATATTTCTAAATTTAGAGAGAATTTGGATGATGAATTTTTACGTGCGATTAACAAATTTGCAAAACGAATTAGCTTCCCAACAACTGATTTTTTAAATGCGTGGGAGGGAGATATTTCTTTCATACAAGGTGGCACAACATCTATTTCTGAGACCTATATTGAAACTCAAATGGATGATGAGTTTAACCCAATTGAAGTACGAAAATATAAGGCAATAGCCGTTCCCAAATATGCCATCATGTTGTCAATGAATGAAAAGAAAGAATCATTTTTTCAATTATTGAACGCTAAAGGTATATTAACCCAAGAGGGCACAAAATCTAGGTTTTTATTTTCACCCCCTTTAGCCAGAAAAGAATATGAAAATTATACCGTGTTTAATTCAGGTGATGTATTTCCGGAGATTCAAGAAACTAATACGCATACCGCATTTCATTCTTGGAATGGAAAAAGATATCAATTTGATTTATTGGGATTGAAAGAACAATCATTAATGGGAGAATTTAAAATTCATTTTTCCGACATTGTAGCCTATCTTAAATATCGTTAGGTCATACTAATAAATTTGCGAATGGTCCTTTTTTTCTTACTTTTGAATTGACCATGACAAAACAATTTTTTCTAATACCATTTTTTCTTCTTGTATTCGGGCTTTCTGCTCAAGTATCTATTAATGAGGGATGTAATAAAAATTTCCAAACCATTTTGGATGAAGATGGTGATGCACCTGATTGGATTGAATTGTATAATTCGGGTTCTCAGTCAGTAGATTTGAATGCTTTTTCACTAACGGACGATCCAATGGTTCCTAAAAAATGGGAATTTGTAGACGTTTATATAGCACCAGGTCAGTTTAAAACTATTTTTTGTAGTGGTAAAAATAGAATGGGTGGAATTCCATTTCAATTTGGTCTTTCTCAGATAAATTATACCCCTTTCGTTGGTTGGAATACACATACACTCGTTACTCCATTTCAATGGGATGGTGTGAGCAACATTGTGCTAAATGTTTGTTCTTACAACAATACTCAATATACAGAAAATTCAATTGTTCGCCAGTCATCAACTCCATTTGCATCCACCCTTGTTTCATTTGTTGATGGTAGTCCTGCAGCTTGCTCTTCATCAGTGGGGTCACTATACAACCAACGGCCTAATTTGAAAATCAATAACTTGCAGATAGGGAATGGTGTTATACAAAATGCAAATACAGATTATCCTGCTCCCTATGGAAATTGGTATTGGGGCGCGCGCCATCAAATGCTCATTTTAGCTAGTGAGTTACAAGCTGCTGGTGTAGTTGCTGGACCTCTTTCCTCTATTGCATTTGATGTGGTTTCAACAACGGGAGAATTATATACTTATGTTGATTTTTCAATCACCTCCACTACTTTAACTGAATTAACAAGTGCTTTTTTACCTGAGAATGGCTATCAGCTTCACACCAATTTTAAAATTGATACGCAAGGAGAATCCATTTTATTGTTAAACCCAAATGAATTGGTTGTCAGTCAATTAACCGTACAATCGCCAGTAAAAGATATTTCCATTGGTCGATTTACGGATGGAACCGATGTGCTAAAATGGATGACGCCTACACCGGCTGCAACCAATAATGTTAGTGCAACTTATGTGGACACATTAAAGTCCCCGATTTTTTCCTCTCCAAGTGGAGTGTATCAATCAAGTTTCAATGTCAGTATCACAAATCCAAATTCACCAACCAACACAAAATTAGTATACACACTCGATGGATCCTCTCCAACTATAAATTCTCCCGTTTACAGTTCTCCTTTGTTGGTAAATGCAACAACAGTTCTGCGCTCGCAAGTTTATCCAGTATCAACGAATTTAGAATTATTGCCAAGTGATAATACGGTGGCCACTTATTTATTTAATGTTAGCCATACAACTCCTATCATTCTGGTAACTACGGATAATGCAAATTTATATGGAGCAAATGGGATATTTGACAATTATAATAGCGATTGGCAAAAACCGGCTCATGCTGCTTATCTTTCTGAGCAATCGGGTCATCCTTTGGCATTTGAAACCAATACAGCGATTCGCCCAGAAGGCGGTGCGGGTGGTAGTAGATCTCAGCCTCAGCATTCTTTTCGATTGTCTTTCGCACACTCAGCTTTGGGAGAAAAACCGATTGAATATCCGATCATTCCGGACAGAGCCAATAGAACAACCTATAGTGATATTTACTTAAGAAACGGAAGTAATCAATATTTAAAACTTCCCTACAAAGATGCCTCACAGGTTAGAATGATGAGTGAAGGAACAAAAAATTACTACTCCTCTTATCGACCAGCAACCGTTTATATAAATGGTGAGTATTTTGGCTTGTATGAATTACGCGAAAAATTCAATAAAGAGTATTTTGAAATTCACGATGGTGCAGATCCAGATTCTATCGAGCTGTTGTCATTGAGTTACTTTTATAACCTGGTTTTGCGTGCCGTTGAAGGGAATGTAGATAATTTTTGGGATTCATATAATTCGTTCTTAGCATTAAATCCGGCAGACAATAATTATTTTTCTGAAGCTGATAATTACTTTGATCTTGCTCACTACACTGATTATATCATCTCTGAATCTTGGATGGGAAATGTGGATTGGCCTGGTAATAACATTAAAATTTATCGATCGGATAAAACACAAAATAGGTGGAGATTTGGATTAATTGACTTAGAATTGTCTATGCAACCAAACGGATGGACAAGTTGTACAGATAATCACATTCGCTATATGTTGGATAGAGACCCAAATATCCCATACATTAACATTTGGCTGAGGAGTATAACGAATGAAACCTATCGAAATTACTTTATTAATCGCTTTGCCGATCAAATGAATACCAGTTATAAAAACGAAAAAATTCAAGCGTTCGAACAAGCTTTTTTTAATGGAATGTACCCTGAAATGCCGTTGGAATATGCTCGGTGGGGTGATCCAAACAATGTACAAGGACAAATGAATGAGTTTGTGCAAAATCATTTAACATTCAAAAATGAATTAGCTTGCCGAAATAATGTGGTACGCTCCAATCTTGAATCAGAATTTAACTTGGAGAAACAGGTCAACTTAAATTTGGCGATTTTCCCAAATGCCTCCGGATCGATTCAGTTAAATACTATTGAACCTCAAACTTATCCTTGGACAGGTATATATTTTGATGGCGTACCAGTAAAAATGAACGCAATTCCAATTAGTGGATTTCAGTTTTCTCATTGGGAACCAAATGGATTTATTACCGACACATTAAATCCTGTTTTTGAAGGAAATGTTTCTGAAAACACAACGTTTAAAGCATATTTTACTGAATTACCACCACCGGTTGATGGACCAGAAATTCATTTTTCTCTTTCTCCCAATCCAGCTAGTAATCAATTGATTCTATCGCACGACAATAAAACACAAGCTGAGGGGTGCGTATTTGAAATTTATGATTTGAATGGAAGAATAATATACCAGGATGCGATTGATTTTACAACTACCACCACTGCTATTGACATTTCAAAATTAAGAGCCTCGTTGTATTTTGTGAAAATCAAGAAATCTAATGCAACACTTGATGTTATCCGGTTTATTAAAAATTAATGCCGTTTTTTATAAATTGGAACGGTAGAACAAGGTTCTCCAAACATCAATGAAGATACCACGGGGATTAATAAACGGGTTAATTCAAGCATAGCAAACTCAGGAAATGGGATATCTGAACATCCTTTAACAATTACTTTACCACCTTTAAGTGAATCCAAATCCGTTTTTGCAATTTCCATTACAATTAGTTGTTTGACTAACTCATCTTTAGTTGTATTGGCAAAAGTATAAGCTATATCACTCAGTGCTGCTCCAATCAACATATATGCCCAAGCTGGTATGATAGCATCTGTGGAACAAGTAATTAGAACTGCTTTCTCTTGATAAACCAACCAATCTTTTTCCTTAATCCATGTCCTGAATTCTTTTTCTTTCAGCACCAACCCTTGCCATAATTGTTCGGCTAAATCAATGATAACAATTTCATTTTTCGGCGAATAAATTGCTAAATCCAATGAAATCAGTCCGCTTTGTTGTATTTTATTGATAATTTGATCCATGATATTCAATGTGTAAAATTAACTGTTTATGATTCAATTCTCTCTTCCCTGAGGAATAATTTACACATGAAATAATTTTTATTTAACACTTTTTCAAAAAGCAGAAAAGTAAAGTGTGAATTCATTAAATTTGCCTTGCTTAATACGAATAATGCATTTAGCACAATTAAAATACGTAATCAATTAATCTATGAAAATATTAGTTTGTATAAGTAAATCACCGGATACCACATCCAAAATAGCATTTACTTCAGGCAACACTTCTTTTGATGAAAATGGTGTTCAATACATTGTGAATCCTTATGACGAATGGTATGCATTGGTGCGTGCCTTGGAATTGAAAGAAACAATGGGTGGAAGCGTTACTATTATTACGGTTGGAAGTGCTGTTGATGAATCTATAATGAGAAAAGCACTTGCTATTGGAGCAGATGATGCAGTGCGCATTGATGCTGATCCAAAGGATGCGTATTATACTGCCATGCAAATTTCATCGTATGCAAAAGACCAAGGTTTTGATCTTGTTTTAGTAGGTAAAGAAACGATAAATTATAACGGTTCTCAAGTGGGTGGTATGATTGCAGAAGCAATGCAATTGCCATTTGTTTCTCTTGCATCAAAACTAGATGTTGCAGGAAATACGATCACGCTAGAGAGAGAAATTGCCGGAGGAGTTCAAGTGGTAGAAGTTTCTACTCCAGCCGTGATTTCTTGCGCAAAAGGAATGGCAGAACAACGAATTCCAAATATGCGTGGAATTATGGCGGCTCGTACGCGTCAATTAACGGTTGTTCCTGCGGCAGAATTACAAGAACTTACATCTTATGTAATGTATGACCTGCCAGCTGCTAAAAGTGCATGCAAAATGATTTCTCCAGATAACATGGACGAATTAGTTCAGTTGTTACATAATGAAGCGAAAGTGATTTAATCAAAAGAAAAAAGTACAATGACATTAGTTTATATACATTCAGAAAATGGCTTATCTAAAGCAGCGAAGGAAGTTGTTTCATATGCCAAAAAATTAGGAGAGGACGTTTCTGTTATTACCAATGGAAATACTTCCGCAGATGTATTAGCACAATTAGGTGAATATGGAGCCTCTTCCGTAATGGTAGATCGTTCGGTTTCTGTAGATGATCACCAGCAATTAGTTGATTTGCTTGCTTATGCGGCTGATAAAACCGGCGCGACAACCCTTGTTTTTTCTCATGATTTGACAGCGAAAGCTATTGCTCCGCGCATTTCAGTTCGTTTACAAGCTGGTCTTGTTTCTGGTGCAACGGATGTACCAAATGAATCTGGCGCAATACGTGTAAATGTTTTTTCTGGGAAAGCGTTTGGTTTTGTTAAAGTTAATTCTTCCAAGCGAATAATTTCTTTGCTTCCTAATAGTTTCCAACCTGAAATATCAGGATCAGCTTGTGCTGTAGAAGAAATAAATTCTAATGCTGCTGCAGGTAGAATAAAATTAATTACTACCAAAAAACCAGAAGGTGAAATTCCATTGCCTGAAGCAGAATTAGTTGTTTCTGCAGGAAGGGGGCTGAAAGGTCCAGAAAACTGGGGAATGGTAGAGGAGTTAGCAAAATCTTTAGGTGCTGCTACCGCTTGTTCAAGGCCAGTTGCCGATATTGGCTGGAGACCGCATCATGAGCACGTTGGTCAAACAGGGGTTGCAATCAGACCTAATTTATATATTGCTGCTGGAATTTCAGGAGCTATTCAGCACTTAGCAGGTGTAAATGGATCTAAGGTTATTGTAGTTATCAATACAGACCAAGAAGCGCCATTTTTCAAGGCCGCTGACTATGGTGTTGTAGGTGATGCATTTGAAGTATTACCGAAATTGACTGCAGCTATCACAAAGTTCAAGGCAGGTCAACATTAAGTTTCCTCCATGCAAAAAATTAAATTAATCATATCAGCATTATCTTACAGCCAAACGCAATCTGGTGCGTATGCGTTAATGCTAACTGAAGTTGGAGGGAAACGCAAACTACCTATTGTTATCGGTGGTTTTGAAGCGCAAGCCATTGCTGTTGAATTGGAAAAGATGAAACCCAATCGCCCCTTAACGCATGATTTGTTTAAAAGTTTTGCGGTTGCATATGAAATTGAAGTAAAGGAAATTATCATTTATAAATTTGATGAGGGTATTTTCTTTGCTAAGATTGTTTGTTCCAAAGATGGCGTACTAACGGAAATTGATTCTCGTACTTCAGATGCAATCGCCATTGGGGTTCGATTTGACTGCCCAATATTTACATATGATTCTATATTAAAAGATGCTGGAACACTTATCGATGATGAATTTGACATGGAAGACATGGATGATTTGGACGATGAGGATGACGACATTGATTTTGGTTCTGATGGGGGTGCATTGAATAATGCAAGCATGGAAGACTTAGAAAACATGTTACGAGAGGCTATCGATAATGAAGATTATGAAGCTGCTTCTAAAATCCGTGATGAAATGAAAAACCGAGCGGAATGATTACCATAAAAAACCGCCTCACCTTAATGAGCTTTCTACAATTTTATGTGTGGGGAGCATGGTTAACCACTATTGGAACGTATTGTACAGAAGGAAAAGGATGGACATTCGGTCAATTTGGTGCTATTTTTTCAACTTTAGCCCTTTCATCAATTTTAATGCCCTCATTAATTGGAATTATAGCCGATAAATGGATGCGTGCTGAACGGTTGTATGGACTTTTACATATTTTCTATGGCTGTTTTCTGCTTTTGGTTCCAAACTTAACTTGGCTTCAGTCACAAGTCACGCTATTTTCTGCTATGCCCGAATATGACTTACTTTATTGGGTGATTTTTGCTGCAATGATTTGTTACATGCCTACCATTTCATTGTCCAATTCGGTTTCTTACCGCATTTTGAAAATGTTCAATTTTGATGTTGTAAAAGATTTTCCGCCCATTCGGGTTTGGGGAACCATTGGGTTTATTCTGGCTATGTGGACAACGAATCTATCAGGAAGTAAAGACAATTCTATGCAATTCGTTATTGCTGGCTCCATTGCGATTTTATTAGGTGTTTATGCATTTACTCTTCCAGCTTGTAGTCCTGAGGAAAAAACTACGGAGAAGAAATCAATTATTGAATTGCTTGGGTTGAATGCCTTTAAATTATTTGGAAATTATCAAATGGCTTTATTTTTTATTTTTTCCATGTTATTAGGAGCTGCCCTTCAGCTGTCTAACATGTATGGAGATGCCTACTTGAGTAGTTTTCCAAAAGATTCCATCGTTGAAAAGTATTCGACCATTATTTACTCTATTTCACAGGTTTCAGAAACAATATTTATTCTTACCATTCCTTTTTTCTTAAGGCGTTTTGGGATGAAACAGGTTATGTTGTTTGCACTCATTGCTTGGGTTTTACGTTATGGTTTTTTTGCTGTAGGAGAACAGTCATTTGGTAGTATTTTTATTGTGTTAAGTTGCATTGTGTATGGAATGGCATTTGATTTTTTCCTCATTTCCGGCTCGATGTACATTGAAACAACTACGGATGCACGCATAAGGTCAAGTGCTCAGGGATTATTTATCATGATGACCAATGGATTTGGTGCTTTTTTCGGCACAGTAGCCAGTAGTTGGATGATTGATCATTATTATAAGCTTCCTGATGGAACAACAGATTGGACAGGCACCTGGATATTTTTTGCAGGATATTCGTTAGTGGTTGCTCTATTATTTGGGTTACTTTTCAAACAGAAAAAACAAGAGGGATCAACCCAGGAAATGAATATCAACCATCATTAATATGTGTTGACGGGGTAAAACCTTCTAAGCCCTTTGTTGGTTCAACAAAAAAAGCATACCTTTGCACCTCAAAAAGTAAGAAGGTGTCATACGGAGTAAAATTATTTTCTGGTAGAGCGTCTGAGAAATTGGCGCTTGAAATTGCAAAATCATATGGTGCAGGCCTTGGTGATGTAAAAGTGACTGTATTTAGTGATGGAGAATTCCAACCTTCTTTTGAGGAAACCGTGCGTGGTCAAGATGTGTTTTTAATACAATCTACCATGCCACCAAGTGATAATCTTTTTGAGTTATTGTTACTTGTGGATGCCGCACGAAGAGCTTCTGCTCGAAAAATAATTGCGGTGATTCCTTATTTTGGATTTGCTCGTCAAGATCGAAAAGACAAACCACGAGTAGCAATTGGAGCTAAATTGGTGGCAAACATGTTAATGGCTGCTGGTGTTGACCGAGTTATGACAATGGATTTGCATGCGGATCAAATTCAAGGTTTTTTTGAGGTTCCGGTTGATCATCTTTTCGCATCTACGTTATTTTTGAAAGAATTAGAAAAACTAGATTTGGATAATATTGTGATGGCTGCACCTGATGTGGGTGGTGCTAAACGGGCAAATTCATATGCTAAAAAACTAAATACAGGTCTTGCCCTTTGTCACAAAAACAGAAAAAAAGCAAATGAAATTGCTGAAATGACGGTTATTGGTGATGTGGAAGGAAAAGATGTTGTGATTATTGATGACATGTGTGATACAGCGGGAACATTAACAACTGCTGCTGATCTATTCATTTCAAAAGGTGCTAAAAGTGTACGTGCATTTTGTACGCATGCTGTTCTTTCTGGTCCTGCTTACGATAGGATTAATAAATCTAAGTTAACTGAATTGGTTGTTACTGACACAATTCCTTTATCACAAACGAGTGATAAAATCAGAGTTGTATCGGTTTCAGATTTATTCGCTGATGTAATTAAACGATTAATTAATAACGAATCCATTTCATCTCATTTTGTAATATCTTAAATAAATAAATAATGAAAACAGCACAGTTGAGCGGTTCACTCCGAGTGAACGTAGGGAAAAAGGATGCTACTGCACTGAGAAATGCAGGTAGAGTTCCTTGTGTGCTTTACGGTACGGGTGAGCAAACCCACTTTCACGTAAAGTTGAACGACATTGAAAAAATCGTTTTATCTCCAGAAGTTTATCAAGTTGAACTTGATGTTGAAGGAAAAAAAGCACGTGGAATTATCCGTGAATTACAACAACACCCAGTTACTGATCGTATTAGACACGTTGATTTTCTTGAAATCACAGATTCTAAACCTGTAACAGTTGGATTACCAGTTAGATTAACAGGATCTTCTCGTGGTGTTATGGCCGGTGGTCGTTTAATGCAAGTATTTAGAAGACTTCGTTGTACTGGTTTAGCTCAAGATTTACCAGATGCAATTACATTGGACATTTCTAAATTACGTATTGGACATTCAATTCGTGTGAAAGCAATTGATATTCCAGGTGTAACTTTCCTTGATCCAGCAAATGCAGTTGTAGTTTCTGTGAAAATGGCTCGTGGAGCTGTTAAAGGAGCTGATGCAGATGATGATGAAGAAGAGGAAGAAGCATAAGAATTTCTTTAATTTCTTTATAAAGTCGCTTTCGGGCGACTTTTTTGTTTTAAGTAAATGCTGAAAATCGATCGGAAAGCACCGTTAACGTTTCATTTGCTTTATCTACACCAATTACTTTAGGGATTGTTCGAGAACAATGTCGTGACCACAATCCGATGGAATTAGACCCTGTATTTATTAACCCTAACCAATCACCAGCCGAAGGGAGATGCAATGCTTGGTCCTTTGCTACATAATCTCCTGCAAAACAAAGGGGGCCTGCAATATCAACGATTGCCATAGCATCCGTTTTTATTTCGCCTTTAGAATTATATGTAATGAATGAAATCCCACGTGGTTTGACGTATGCATCTCGCATTAAATAATCTGCTCCTAAGTGAATGAAAATCAAATCCTTATTTCCTCTTTTCAAAGCGTATTCAACCCGTGAAAAGGCATAGCCGGTGTAAAAATAACACCATTGACCAAATTCAGTAATTATCTTAAAGTCTACTATTCTAGGGCATGCAGTAATAATTCCTGATGCATATTCTTGCATTCTTGATGGTTCTGCATTATTAAATTGTTCAGGCGGCAATCCACCACCAATATCAAGCGTGGTAATTTTTCTTTTTACATTTTTTAACCTCAACAATTCATTCGCCTCAACTGCTAATTCAACAAGGATGTTAATAGCTTCAATAGATGCATCTAATGATGACATATGACTACCGGCATGAACATGTAATTGAGTAACAGGATAATCCACTATGGCTTCTAGAATTTTTTCTCTTTCAACAATTGGTACGCCAAACTTGGATTCATCGCTACTAACATGATAAATATCTGGGGCTCCAGTTTCTACCATAGGATTAATTCGAATACCTACAGTAAAACTTGGATTTTGGGGAATTCTATCTAACTCTTCTAAACTATTTACATTTAAAATTATTCCAGGGAAATGAGTGTGGCAAAAATTGATTTCTTGTTGCGTTTTTACAGGCGAATCAAACACGATGTTAGTATAAGGCGCACCGGCATCCACAGCAAGCTGAACTTCTTCAATTGATGCGGCTTCTAAACCAAAACCAAATGCGACAATTTTTTCAAGTACTTTGGGTTGTGGATTAGTTTTAACAGCAATGGCATGGAGTGAATTAGGTGGAAAAACACTTTTCAAATGTGTTAAATAAACCTCCAATTGATTCCATGATTGAACAATTACCGCAGTATCTTCTTCTGCTATAAGACCAACCTTCAAAGCATTGATTAGGGCCCAATTTGCCTCTCGTTCAAGGGGAGTCATCAAAACAATTTACTTACTGTTTCCTCAATGATTTCAATCATTCTCAAGTCATTTTTTGGTTCAAATCGTCGATTTAATAATTGTCTTCTCACCGAATATGAACCAATAGCTAAACGTATGAAGGATCGATCACCATATTGTACGGGTTGTCCTAAAAAAACGCGATTAAATCCATCTAACCCACTATGTTCAGATAAAACGAGATCATCAAACAATTTTTTTAATTCAGTATGATTTAACGCCACGCCATTGGCAAGTACCATAAAAGAAACGATACTATCATTTGTAAGCTCCATATTAGGCATAAGCTGAAAGGCATCGCTTTGGGCCAATCTTCCAGTCACCACTTGATTCCATCTGCGGATGAGTGCATTAGATTCATGTTGAGGAAAAGACATATAGGCCTCCATTTCACGCAGTGCAACTTCCCAACGAAGTCTGAGACCTACATTTTTAAATGGAATTAAATGTTGTTGAATATTTTGAAGTGAATTCGGAAAATCAAAGGCAGAAAATAGCCTTGAAAAATGCACAGCCGATTCACCAGACACAATCGCTAATTTTCCGGTCCATTCATGAGGTACAAGGAGTGCTCCGCAAAATGGGGGAGCTTGATAAAATTTCGATCCAGTAACCATTATCATAACCCCTTTGCTGATGAGCTCATGAATCAATTTTCGATCCGTTCGAAACTGGCACATGTCTACAACCCACATAATTTCTGGGAAATCGTCTATGATTTGCAAATCATCTTTAATGCCCGATTTGCTTCCAAATACCAGATTACCAATAATAGGTTCCCCTGGATTTTCTTCAATAATGGTTCTAATTGCTTTGTTTCTATTGGCAATATGACCACTGTCTTCTCTTGCAGCAAGATAAAATACTTTAGAAGTTATTTTATCCGAAATCACCTCTCCGAATGGAATACGTTCACCAAATTGATTCCAATCAGAATAGTAGCAAAATTCTGCCGCCAATTTTGAACCAGAACCCAATTCTTCTGGGCATGAAACTATATTAATTATCGGTTTCCCTGGTTTTAACATGGATTGAAAAAGCAACGGCAAATACATCATATCACTTCCACTTGGTCCGTAATATACATCAAATTGAATATCCGTACTTTTCAATAATTCTTGTAGCCTTGCCGTTTGATCCTTTACAATGGATTCAAATTTATTTTCTTCATAATTACTTACAAATTCTGAAGCAACCTCATATCCGAAAGGAGTTAGAGTGCCGCATGTACATGAACCACGAGTAAACAAGCCTTCAAAATGTAAAGGATGTAAGTTGTATTTATTGGCGTTGGTATCTGGTTTAAGAAAAATACGTTCATCACATCCTGATGTAACGATATCAAGCAACTGAGTTGAGTTTACCTCCATGATTTGGTTTTATAACTTTCGATAAAAACGTTTTTTTTCATTTGTTCTTTTACATTGCAAAGTTAACCAACAATAATGAGTATCATGAACTAATTCACATTGAGAATCTTGAAGTTTTACAATCCAATCTGTTGAAACCTCATAATCTGCGGAAAATTCAAATTCACCGGATAGATAATAGCGTGTAAGTGAAATAGAATTGTTGGGAGTAATGGAAATTGTATGCCAAGCAGCTTCCCCTATACCTCCCAAATAAATGCTGTCAACGGGAATGGTTGATGGGATTTCATCAGGTTGTTGGATGAGCCCCATTTTATGATCCGTGGGTAATTCCTTAGCTTTGCTTGAGTAAAATGATTCAAGGGTTTTAATAAAGATATCTTTTAATGCGTGATGTCTTGGTTTGGTGTGGTATTCGCCCTTTCCGTTCTCCCAAATAATAAAATGTCCGTCAGATGCAGCTGCAACCACGTTAAAATAAGGCGTTGGTGCAACTGTTATAGGTAGTTTAAATCTACTTTTAAAATGAGAATCAGATGACCAACCAGCTAGTAATGATTTAGCAACAAATCGCGCGCAATTAGAATCTTTGGTTTTGAACGCATTATAGCGCATGTATCCCCCGTCAATTACTGATTTAACGTAGACTAATACGTTCTTTATATTAGCATGATAATGAATTGATGCAAACAACGGACCATCACCATGTGTAGCAATTTTTATTGATTCTAATTCCGCACATAAGGCCTCAAAATTAAGCAGTTTTCCATCGTCTGACCATTCCGGATTAAGGGTTAACCTAAGTTTGGGGTCGGTCTCTGCTGAACGTGTTCGGCCAAATCCAAGTGGGGTAATATAGCGCCCAAAATCAAAGTAATGAAATTCATTATCTAGCGCAACAACCATGGCGGCATGACCTACTTTAAAATTTACATTCTTTACAATTCTTGCTTTTTTTAAAATAGCCCAAATTTTTTCAGGACCTCTTGCGGTTAGTTCTGGCCATGCTAAAGGTAAAACAGCTGAATTTTTATTCGTTGATAATTTTTCTAATGTTAGATCTAATGTGTCTGTAAGAAGGTGTAATGATTTTCCCATTTTCAGCTTATGCAACCAAAAATAGCAATTTTATTTCTTTTCTTCTTGTTTTTAGGGGGAACAAAAAAGCGTGACTGTAATCAGCCACGCTTATCAAAAAGAAAATGCTATTATTTCAAAAAAGAAATGGTGTAATAAATTAAGGCGGCTAAAATTCCACTAACAGGAATTGTAAGAATCCAGGCCCATAATAAATTAATGGTAACCCCCCATCTTACTGCACTCAATCGTTTTGTGGCACCTACTCCGATAATTGAACCAGTAATGGTATGTGTCGTAGAAACAGGTATTCCAAAGTTACTTACCGTAAATAAGGTTAATGCGCCAGCTGTTTCTGCACAAACGCCTTCTAATGGAGTCACTTTGGTGATTTTAGTACCCATCGTTTTAACGATTTTCCAACCACCCATTAATGTTCCTAAACCAATCATTAGATAACATCCAAACGCGATCCAAAAAGGCATTGTTTCTGATTGTACTTTTGTTTTGATTTTGTGTCCAGAAAGTAATTCACCTTTTTTCAAATCAATTTGAGAATGAAAAATAGAAGCATATTTATATTCTTTATTGAGCGCTTTGTCTATGAAAATAGCTTTATTCAGCTTAGCATCAAATAAGGTATCTCCTTTGGTATATACTTCAATCTTTTGCATCTTTTTTTCAATCGATTTCAAATCGGGAGAATGAGCTACATCAACGTATTTTTTGTTGATTTTTTTATTGGCATAAACCACTTCTTGGTTAGAAGCATCTACAATATCTTTCCCTTGTTTGTAGTACACTTTACCATTTAATTCTGCGAACTCAGGCTTAAATTTTTCTTTTTTCCCATCCTTATTATCAAATTCAATTTGAACTAATTCAGTAATTTGAAAATCTTTTGGAACTGATTCGCTTAATTTACCCTCACGACCTAGGTTTCCATAAACAAGCAAGGCTGCACAAATGATCCCCATAACTTTTTGGGAATCTGCACCACCATGACCCAAAGAAAACGCTGCAGAGGATAATAATTGTAGTTTTTTGTGCATTCCAGCTTCTTTTACTGCTGAAGGCCTTTTCCCGTGTGCGATTTCAAACCAAATGTAAACGAGAACGAAAATACTGATCATTCCAATTACAATATACATCATAATGGGTTTAACGTCCAGGTAATCAACCATGTAGATCATTCCTTCAATGGTGATTGCGGAAAGAATACCGATGGCAAGCATTTTTTTCCAGAACGATCTACTGATAGTTACTAGCGCTATCACCAATGCAATAAATCCACCAATAAAGGGAGCTAGAAAAATGAATAAAGCTACTTTCATAATTTCTGCTCCTGCAATCACATCAAACCCGGCATGGGCAACTGCTGCACCAGCAAATCCTCCGATGAGAGTATGTGAAGATGAAGATGGAATACCAAGCCACCAGGTTAATAAATTCCAGAAGGTTGCTGCCAAGAGTCCCGCTAAAATCACCCACAAATCAATGGCATTGTTGTTAACCGTTTTAGCAACGGTGTTTCCAACGCTCATATCAAATACCCAAAAAGCAACAATGTTAAAGGCTGCCGCCCATATAACTGCTTGAAATGGCGTGAGTACTTTTGTTGAAACGACTGTTGCAATGGAGTTTGCGGCATCATGAAATCCATTTACCAAATCAAACAAAAGTGCGATTACAATAACTACGATTAGTAGAGTAAACATAATGTTAAGAATTTAAATGAATTATGCGTATTTTACTACAATTGATTCGATCACATTTCCTGCATCTTCACATTTGTCTGTAGTAATCTCAAGAACTTGATAAATCTCTCTACGTTTGATTAATTCTTTCGCATCCACATCCGAATCAAATAATTTCTCGATACAAGAATCAAAAATTTCATCTGCTTGATTTTCGATGCTGTTAATTTTTATTACACACTCAACAATTTTATGGGTGTTTTTCAAATTTCGAATTTCCGCAACTGCGCTCTTCACGGCCAAAACTGCCTCCAATATGGCTTGAGCTGATTTCTGAATCCCGTTATCAGAAATCGGATCTATTCGATAAAAGTTGATTTTTTTACCAGCAGCGTAAATGTAATCAGCAATATCGTCTAGTGCAGCCGCCAAACTGTGAATGTCTTCACGGTCGAACGGTGTAATGAAATTTCTTCCCAATTCAATAAATATGTGGTGTGTAATTTCGTCGTTTTTGTGTTCAATGTCTTCCATTTCTTTAATAAGGGAAGCTCTTTTGTTGAAATCTGGTTCTTGTACAACCAAAATTAATTTTCGGGCTATTGCCTCTAGGTTTACCGAAGCCTCTTCAAATAATGAATAAAAGACTTTATCTTTCGGTAAAAAGTACTTTAAAAATCCTCCTGCCATAATTTCTAATTTTTTAGCAAATGTATGGCCTTGTTTTCAACTGTACTACTTTTCTTTATTTGTTAACGTAAAGTTAACTTTAGAGAGAACTTGAAAAATTAGTTGATTCGACCATAATGCATTACGCGAAATGACGCATCATGCTGTTCGTCTTGTGCTTGTTCAAAAATCAGTTCTTCTGACCAATCAGATAATTCAACGTTCGGGAAAAAAGTATCTGCACCGTATTCTTTTTGGATATAGGTAATAAAAATTTCATCCAGTATATTGGATTCCAGGGCCATTTTGTAAATTTCCCCACCACCAATTATGAAAAGGGTGCGCTCTTCTTCCTTCTTAAAAAATTCCATACATTTTTTCAATGAGGTGAAAACATGGCATCCAGGTGCTTGAAAATCAGGGTTTCTTGTAAGAACAACATTTAAACGGTTGGGAAGTGGACGAAATTTTTCTGGAATGGAATCATAGTTTTTCCTACCCATTACGACGATTTGATTTTGCGTTTTTTCTTTGAAAAACTTCATATCATTGGGCAAATGCCACATGAGATCATTGTTTTTTCCGATGCCACGCGCTGCATCTATGGCTACTATTAATGCTGTTTTCATAATTATACTGCAACAGCAGCTTTGATGTGTGGGTGTGGATGGTAATTTACTAATTCAAAATCTTCGTATTTAAAATCAAATAAATTGGTAATTTCTGGATTGATTTTCATTTGTGGAAGCGGTCTGAAATCTCTAGTTAATTGCAATCTTGCTTGATCTAAATGATTGGAATACAAATGAGCATCGCCCAAAGTGTGAACAAAATCACCTGGTTTTAATCCGCAAACTTGAGCCATCATCATGGTTAGAAGCGCATACGAAGCAATATTAAATGGAACCCCTAAAAAAGTATCCGCACTGCGCTGGTATAACTGACAACTTAATTTACCATCTGCTACATAAAATTGAAAAAAAGCATGACAAGGTGGAAGGGCCATTTTGTCAATTTCTCCCACGTTCCAAGCAGAAACAATAATTCGGCGCGAATCAGGATTGTTTTTTAGTTGATCTAATACTTGTTTGATTTGGTCGATATGTTTTCCATCTGCCGTAGGCCAACTTCTCCATTGAGACCCGTAAACCGGACCCAAATTACCTTCTGCATCAGCCCATTCATCCCAAATGGAAACATTATTTTCTTTTAAATACTGAATATTTGTATCTCCTTTCAAAAACCATAAAAGTTCGTGAATAATTGAGCGCAAATGCAATTTTTTTGTTGTTAAACAAGGAAATCCTTCGTTTAAATCAAAGCGCATTTGATACCCAAAAACAGAAATAGTTCCCGTTCCCGTTCTATCTTCTTTCTGGGCTCCGTTATCTAAAATATGCTGAAGTAAGTCATGGTATTGTTTCATGCGTGAAATTCTAATCGATTAAACAAAAGTAGAAGAAAATCCTTCGAGAATTTCATCTTAGAATGTTCTTTTTCAAAAAGTTTTCACTAACGAAATTACTTAGAGCATTTTTCTCCTATTTTCTTTGCAAGCTCTAGATCTTTGCCCCCTTTTTCATTGAAATCACTTGAATTTGGGTATTTTTCTTGAACTAATTTCAAAGCACAATCACAATTAAACGAAGGTGATTTTTTGCAACTATCCAAAAATGCGTTTTCTTGTCCTTTCGACCACCCCCCGCAACTAGATAACGCTAATCCCATTGCTGCAATAAATAAATACCTCATAAATTAGTTTTTTGTGTAAAATTATCCAAAAATCTGAAATGTATACTTAATACTTAAACAAAGCCTGCTTATTTTTGGTTATTCAACTAGTTTAATCCTATATTTCGCAGATGCACACTAATCAACTCATTCACGAATCTTCTCCTTATTTATTGCAGCACGCACACAATCCAGTCAATTGGGTTCCATGGTCAAAAGATGCATTTGAAAAAGCAAGAAAAGAAAACAAACTTGTTTTGGTTAGTATTGGGTATTCGGCCTGTCATTGGTGTCATGTGATGGAGCATGAGTGCTTTGAAGATGAGGAAGTTGCAGCTCTAATGAACACACATTTTGTCAATATTAAAGTGGATCGCGAAGAACATCCCGATGTGGATCAAGTGTACATGACTGCCGTTCAATTGATGACGCAAAAGGGAGGGTGGCCATTAAATTGTTTTACATTGCCCGATGGAAGTCCGGTTTATGGAGGAACCTATTTTCCGAAAGAACAATGGATGCATGTTTTGCGATCACTGGTTCACACTAGTAAAAATGAGCCTCAAAAAGTTCAGGAATACGCCGCTAAATTAAAGGAAGGTGTTCAGCAATCTGAGTTGATTGAAAACCCGATGAAAATTAGTGAATGGGAGGCTGAAAAATTGCATGAGTTAGTATTACGTTGGTCTCATTCGTTTGATTCGTCTTACGGTGGACCAACAAGAGCCCCTAAGTTTCCTTTACCTTCCAATTTGGATTTTTTGTTGACCTACGGCGTTTGGCAGGAACATCAGAAAACACTAGGTTATGTTGAACTTACCTTGGACAAAATGGCGATGGGCGGAATATATGATCAAATAGGAGGTGGTTTTGCCCGCTATTCGGTTGATATGTTATGGAAAGTTCCACATTTTGAAAAAATGCTTTATGATAATGGTCAATTACTTGAAATTTATGCCAAAGCATATAAGCACTACGGTAAGGAATTATATAAGGAGACTTGCTATGGGATTTTGAGTTGGATGCAACGAGAGATGCTTTCTGATGAGGGGGCATTTTACAGTGCATTGGATGCAGACAGTGAGGGAGAGGAAGGTAAATTTTATTGTTGGCAAGAGGAAGAATTGAAGGAATTGCTGGGGACAGATTTTGATTGGGTGAAAGACTACTTCAATGTCAGTCAACTTGGTTATTGGGAGGATGAAAAATACATTCTTCTCAGAAATGAAACCGACGAATCATTTGCTAAACGCAACGGTTGGGAAGTTTCATTTTTAAAGCAAAAAGTACAATTTGTTAAAGAATCACTCTTGCAATTTAGAAATCAGCGAATTAAGCCAGGCATGGATGATAAAGCCCTTACTTCTTGGAATGCGATGGTAATTTCTGGTCTTTGCGAAGCATACAGTGCCTTTGATGATGATTTGTTTGTTCTCGCCGCCAGGAAAACAGCAACATGGATAGAAAAACATCAGTTAAACTCAAATCATACGCTATGGAGAACACGCAAAAATGGAATCTCCAAAATTGATGGTGTACTAGAGGATTACGCTTTTGTAATCAAGAGTTTTATTGATTTATATCAAGTTACATTTGAGGAAAAATGGATGGATATTGCTAGAAGTCTCACTGAAACTGTGGTAAGTAATTTTCAGGATTCACATACTAAAATGTGTTTTTATACCTCGGTTGATACCGAATTAATTGCACGTAAAATGGAATTAAATGACAATGTTATTCCGGCGAGTAATTCAGTAATGGCCAATAATTTTAATAAACTTTCTTTCTTTTATCGAAGGGTGGAATGGAGAGAATTTGCAGAGCAAATGTTGGCCAATGTTTATGATGGTATGGAAATGTATGGTTCGGGATATTCCAATTGGGCCTTACTTCTGTTGCAACTCATTGATTCTATGGAAGAAATAGAGATTATTGGCCCCAAGGCGAATGAAATTAGACAAAAAACGAATAAAAAGTTCAAAATAGGAACAATTTATTCAGGCGGTATCCGTTTTTCGCTTCCTATTCTTCAAGAAAAGCAAGAAGTAACAGATAAAACAATTTTGTATCGGTGTAAAGGAGAAATGTGTGATGCGCCACTAGAGTATAATTGATTTAATTAGTTAAAAAAATAATCTCGAAATAGATAGGCATGCCTATGGTTATATTAATTGGAAAAGTTACACCAAGAGCCATAGGAATATATAAACCTGGGTCCGCCTTGGGAGCAACTAGTCTCATGGCCGCCGGCACAGCAATATAGGAAGCGCTCGCGGCAAGAATGGATAAAATGAATCTATTTCCATCTGAATCTAAAATGAATTGACTAAAAAATGCTACAACTATCCCGTTTATTAAGGGAATTAGAATAGCAAATAGTAAAACAAATAACCCATTTTTTCGAAAGGCTGAAAATCGTTTGGCAGTAGTAATACCCATTTCTAATAAAAATAGAGCCAGAAATCCTTTAAAAATATCTGTCGTAAATGGTTTTATATCCAAGGCTTGTTGCTCATTTGAAACATATCCAATGAGTAAACTTCCAAAAATCATTAAAACACTTCCATTCGTGAGGGAATGTCTCAGTGTATTTTTCATAGACGTTGGATTATTATTGTTTGTATTGAATCGATTAATAAGATAAACCCCCACAATAATAGCGGGAAACTCCATTAAAGCCATTACAGCAACCATGTGGCCTCCAAAAGGGATTTTTTGAAACTCTAAGAAAGAAGAAGCGGCAATAAATGTTACGGCACTAACAGAGCCGTAAGCAGCGGCAATTGCTCCTGCATTGGCTGTGTCTAGTTTTAATTTTAAAATGTAAAATGTATATAGTGGAATCATTGAGGCTAAAATTAGACCGCTGATTAATGCAAAATAAACCTCGTTGTTAAAATCAGCATGAACTAATTCTTGTCCACCCTTAAATCCTATAGAGAACAACAAGTATAACGAAATGAATTTAAAAGAAGACTCAGGAATTTCTAAATCACTTTTAACAAAAGAAGCAAACAAGCCTAATGCAAAAAACAATAAGGTAGGGTTAGTCAAATTCGTCACTAAAAGTTCAATATTCATCTATCTCTGCAAGTTTAATAATCTCTGATTTTTCGCTATTTTTCTTTTCACAATCTAACTTTATTAGGTGAAAATGGATGCTACATATGCTTGTTTGCACCAATTTTTCCTTTCTTAAATTCATGTTAGCTATCAGCTAATACTATTTATTATTCAATTAAACCCTTAATTGAAATAGTAGAATGAATAACAAGTTTCATATCTTTCTCTTTGGCTTCGGCTATTAATTCCCTAACCTGGCTAAGTACCGATTTTAATTCCGTTATTCTTTTTACTGCCAGCTCATCTTCTTTACCAACCATTTCAAACGAAGTCAGATTTTTAAGGTTATGAAAATTGATTTTAGACGTGTATGCGTTCATTAAAACTTCTCGCGCATCTTCAGGAGAGAAAGTACCTTCAATTAAGATTAATTCTTTATTCATTTTGTTTCATTTTTTAGTTAAAATACTTAAGGTTAATACGCCATAAATAATTGATCCACAAATAAATAAATGTGAATAAATGGTTTCTTCCAACATCAAGTTCAAGGTGAAAAACAACAGGGTAACACAAAGAGAAAAAAAGGATGTCAAAAAATAAGATGTCATGTATCTATGTTTAAAAACGTTGAGCAAAATTGAGAAATGTAATTCATTAATTTTTATTTATATTTGATATAGAAACCATAAAAAATATTTATGAATTATACAATTAACCAACTACGCATTTTTTTAAAAGTCTCGCAAACAAAGAGCATCACAAAAGCATCAGAGGAATTACATTTGACTCAACCTGCGGTTTCTATTCAGTTAAAAAATTTTCAAGATCAATTTAGTTTACCACTAACAGAAACAATTGGTAGGCAAATTTATATTACCGATTTTGGCAAAGAAATAGCGGAAGATGCTGAAAAAATTCTAAATCAGCTTAGTGATATTCACTATAAAACATTGCAGCATCAAGGAAAATTGACAGGTCCCTTAAAGTTATCTGTGGTGTCAACTGGGAAGTATATTATGCCGTATTTTATTGCTGATTTCATAAATGAGCATGAAGGTGTGGAACTCAATATGGATGTTACCAATAAAAACAAGGTCATTGAAAGTTTAGAAAATAATGATGTTGATTTTTCATTGGTTTCTGTATTGCCCGACAGTTTACTTATAGAAAAAATTGAATTACTTCAAAATAAGTTGTTTGTGATTGCTAATAAGAAATTTGACATCAAAAAGAAAGTATATTCTCAAGATATTTTTGAGTCGTTGCCCCTCATATATCGTGAAAAAGGATCGGGAACAAGAAGTACGATGGAAAAGTTCATGATAAAAAACAAAATTTCAGTTAGAAAAAAAATGGAATTAACATCAAATGAAGCCGTTAAGCAAGCGGTAATTGCTGGTCTTGGTTGTTCCATAATGCCTTTAATTGGAATTAAGAATGAACTTCAGAATGGTGATTTGCAAATTATTCCAACGAAAGGCTTTCCTATTGAATCGGTCTGGTATTTAATCTGGTTGAAAGGTAAAAAACATTCACCCGTTGCTTTATCATACCTCTCCTTTTTGAATCAGGAAAAATCGGCAATAGTTGAAAAGAACTTTGATTGGTATGAAAATTATTGAATGCATTATGGATTACAGAACGAGCAATACATAGGGTCTTCAACTTTCTTTCCGTTGGGAAAAAATTCTGATGAAGTGAACCCACAATTGGGACATTGAGAAAGATGATATAGGGTTGACTCAGTGGGAAAAGCACACAATTCACAAGGCAAACCCCCTTTAGCTTCAGTAACGGAAAA
>JACCDZ010749013.1_pt1 | contig 76208 bp, 64 predicted proteins | sample 7449551 | NCBI WGS metagenome assembly JACCDZ01 (sample SAMN15323452, study PRJNA562643) | freshwater metagenome | isolation source: river surface water | place: USA:Blue River Watershed | collected 2017-08-18
GAACAAGTCCGGTGTGCTGGACCCCTCGCGCATGTATCCCTTTATTGCCGAGCGCTCCAACGACGAAATTTCCATACAGGCCGAAATCGCCCTGCCCGCCATCGAGCAGGCCCTCAAAATGGCGAACAAGACCGCGGCCGATGTGGACGCCGTGATTCTGGCCTGCTCGAACATGCAGCGTGCCTATCCTGCGGTGGCGGTGGAAATCCAGGCCGCCATGGGTATCAAGGGTTGGGCCTATGACATGAATGTGGCCTGTTCTTCCGCCACCTTCGGTCTGCAGGCAGCCGCTGATGCGGTGCGCACCGGTTCGGCACGTTGCGTGCTCATGGTGAATGCGGAAATCACCTCCGGTCATCTGGAGTGGCGTGATCGCGACTGCCATTTCATTTTCGGTGATGTGTGTACCGCCGTAGTGGTGGAAGCCGTTGATACCTGTACGAGCGATGATGCCTGGGATGTTGTCGGTACCAAATTGCAGACCGTGTTCTCCAACAATATCCGCAACAACTTCGGTTTTCTGAACCGCTGTGATGAAAGCGGCGTGGGCGCGCGTGACAAGACCTTCATGCAGGAGGGCCGCAAGGTCTTCAAGGAAGTCTGTCCCATGGTGGCCGAGCAGATCACCACGCATATTGCTGAGCTGGACATTCCGGTAGAGCATCTCAAGCGCATGTGGCTGCACCAGGCCAATCTCAGCATGAACGAGCTCATTGCCAAGCGTGTGCTGGGACGCGAGTTCAGCCGCGAAGAAGCCCCGGTGATTCTGGACGAGTACGCCAATACCAGTTCGGCGGGCTCCATCATCGCCTTCCATCTGCACCGTTCCGATCTCAAGTCCGGCGAAACCGGCGTCATTTGTTCTTTTGGTGCCGGCTACTCGATTGGCAGCGTGGTCGTCCGGAAGCGCTGATCCTCTTGTTACCGCGCGATTACAAAAAGGCCGTATCCAGTGATGCGGCCTTTTTGTATGGGCAATGTTCAATAGCTGTTTTTGCGGACTCGCCAAAAATTTATGGCCGGGGCTTGTAACAGAGGGCGGCTTCTGACATCACATGCGGGCGATGCAGGCTCTGCAGCGCCAAGGTTTCTCTCTCAAGCGACATCCTCATAACAAGGAGTTTCACCATGTCCAAACTCAGCACGCTCACCCCGATTGCCGCCGTTCTGGCTGTCTCCATGACGGGCGCAGTCCATGCAGCGGAAAATCCCTTCGCACTGCCGTCGGCCAAGGGTGTTGTGGTGGCCGATGCCGGCAAGGAAGGCAGCTGCGGCGGCAAGAAGGAAGGCAGTTGCGGTGCCAAGAAGGAAGGCAAGTGTGGCGCCGACAAAGCCAAGAAAGAAGGCAAATGCGGTGAAGGCAAGTGCGGCGCTGACAAGGCCAAAAAAGAAGGCAAGTGCGGTGAAGGCAAGTGCGGCGCTGACAAGGCCAAGGCCAAGGCCAAGACCGAAGGCAGCTGCGGCGCCAAGAAGTAAAGCAGAATCGGGGCTGGCACTCCGGGAGTGTGGTTCCCGGAGTGTCGCTTCGAAACGCGCTCAGGAGCGTGGCCAAAATCCTGTCCACGGCCACGCTCCTGTTGCGCAGGATCTGGCGCCTGGCGCTGATGCCAGGTGGGTCCGGTCTGCTTTTGGCTCAGCCAGTGCCGTCACCGCGACAGCGGCTGCCCGGACCTGGCCCGTTAACTGGTTTGATGCATCGGGGTTGCTGCTCATGACACCGCATTACAGTCTGCAGGGCGCCGGCCTTGGTTTGCGCCGCAGTTTTCTGGAAGAACTGGCGACGCAGCCCCTTGCTGTTTTTCCCGATTTTTTTGAAGTGGCGCCGGAAAACTGGATGGGCATGGGCGGGCGCTATGCGCGCCAGCTGCGCCAGTTCACCGAGCGTCATGCTTTCGTCTGCCACGGTCTTTCGCTTTCCATCGGCGGGCCGGCAGCACTGGATGTGCCATTCCTGAAAGCACTGCGGGTTTTTCTTGATCAGCATCAGGTGCAGCTGTACTCCGAGCACCTGAGCTACTGCAGCGATGAAGGCCAGCTTTACGATCTCTTGCCCATTCCTTTCACGGAAGCCGCCGTGGCGCATGTGGTGGCGCGTGTGCAGCAGGTGCAGGACCTGCTGGGTCGCCGTATTGCCCTGGAAAACGTGTCCTATTACGCCGCGCCCGGCGCCGAAATGAGCGAGCTGGATTTCCTGCTGGCCGTGCTGGAAAAGGCGGACTGCGATCTCTTGCTGGATGTGAACAATATTTATGTGAACAGCATCAATCATGGCTATGACGCCAATGCCTTTCTGGATGCCTTGCCGGCGCAGCGCGTGGCGTATGTGCATATCGCCGGCCATTACGAAGAAGCGCCGGACCTGCGTGTGGATACGCACGGGGCCGATGTGATTCCCGAGGTCTGGGCCTTGCTGGACCGTGCCTATGCCCGTTGCGGCGTGCTGCCCACGCTGCTGGAGCGTGATTTCAATATTCCGCCCCTGCCCGCGCTGCTCGCGGAGATGCAGCAGATCAGCCAGCGCCAGCAGAGGCTGGCCGGGGAGGCGCGTCATGCCGGCTGATTTCCGTGCCCTGCAGTATGAAATGACGCAATGGCTGCGCGAACCCGGGCTGGCGCCGGTTCCCGCCGTGGAAATGCGCCGTCTGGAGATTTACCGCGAGCTCATCCACAACAATATCCGTGATTTTGTCGAGACGGCGTATCCGGTCCTGAAAAGCCTGTTGCCGCCAACGGAGTGGGACTATCTGCTCACGCGTTTTGTTGCCGAGCATCGCGCCAGCAGTCCCTACTTCCGGGATATCTCGCTGGAATTCCGCCAGTGGATGGAGGCCAGCCGTCCGGAATGGCTGGCTGCTCACCCCTGGGCACAGGAGCTCATGCATTTCGAGTGGGTGGAGCTGGCGGCGGACTGCATGGAAGTGCCGCCGGACAGCACAGCCGTGAGTCCGGACGGTGATCTGCTGGCCGGCATTCCCTGCCTGCGCGAAGCCCTGTGGCCGCTGGTATATCGCTGGCCCGTGCACGAGCTGGGGCCGCAGCATCCGCCTTCTGCGCAAGCACCGGCCCAGCCCAGCTGTCTGCTGGTGTTCCGCGATGACGATGAGACGCTGGACATGCTGGTGGTGCATCCCCTGTCCGCACGTCTGGTGGAGTTGTTGCAGGCTGGCGAAGCGCGCAGTGGTCGTGAGCTCTTGCTGCAGTTGGCGGCTGAAACGGCGGTGGCGGAGTCAGCCTGCGCGTCTTTTGTAGAAGCCGGTGCCGGTCTGCTGGCCGATTTGCGTCAGCGTGGCGTGATACGCGGCACCCGTTTGTTGTCAGCCTGAGGCGCACCGGCTGTAACACCGCCGGTGCACCGTCATCCAATGGCATCCTTCCCGAGTCGAGAGCACCATGAACGATTTTCTGCACAGTCTGCTGCGCTGGGATGAAAAGCTGCGCGAGGTTTTTGTCTGGATCGGCAGCTTCCTGCCGGGTTTGCTGCTGCGCCTGATCCTGGCCTTTGAATATATGCAATCGGGGCTGGAGAAATACCGCGGTGACAACTGGTTTGCCGATATCCAGTCGCAGTTTCCCTTTCCCTTCAATGTGATTCCTGTCGGCCTGTCCTGGTGGCTGGCCACCTGGTTCGAGATCGTGGGCGGTGTGCTGCTGGTGCTGGGTCTGGGCACGCGCTATGTGGCGGCCTCCTTGCTGGTGCTCACCTTTGTCGCGGCCTATGCCGTGCACTTTCCGGCCGAGTGGCACTCCCTTGCTGACTTCTGGATGGGGTATGCGGTGAGCGATGATGGTTACGGCAATTACAAACTGCCGCTGCTCTTCTTCATCATGTTTCTTGCTCTGCTGGGCTATGGGCCCGGCTGTCTCAGTCTGGATCACTGGCTAGCGCGCCGGAACGGTCTGGTCTGATTTACGCGCTGTAAACTGCGTTTTTTCGCCGGTTTTTGCCTCGCCTGGAGACTCCTGCTCTTGGTGTGCTGACGGCCCGGCCAGGTTTTTCAGCCGTCTGTTAAGCGTCTTTTCCCCAAGGGCGGCTGTGCTGGTGTCACCACTACCGGCAAAGCTGCAACTGCCCCTAGAATGGCCGGCCTTGTGATACGGAATCAGGACGGGTTCATGGCTTTGCGTGTTTCCTTGTGGCCGGCGTTGCTGCTGTTGCCGGTCATGGCCGCCGGGGCGGCAGAGCCCGTGCTGGCTGATGCCACTGCGGCAGCGGCGGCCTCTGCAACTGTGCCGGCCGTGCATGTCTCCGCTCCGGGCAAACATCCCGACCCCTGGGAAAAATTCAATCGCGGCACTTATCGCTTCAATGATGTGGCTGACCGCTATGTGCTGAAGCCGGTGGCCAAAGGCTACAGGGCCATCACGCCCAATGTGGTACGCACCGGCGTCAGCAACTTCTTCACCAATCTGCGCTCGCCTCTCGTGGTGATGAACGATCTGCTGCAGGGCAAGGTCAGGCAGGCCGGCAGTGACACAGTGCGTTTTGTGGTCAATTCCACGGTCGGCATTGTCGGCCTGATCGATGTGGGGGCGCGCATCAACCTGCCGCTGCACGATGAAGATTTCGGTCAGACTCTGGGCGTATGGGGCGTACCCTCCGGCCCGTATCTGGTCCTGCCATTCATGGGCCCGAGTTCGGTGCGTGATGGCGCCGGCTTTGCGGTGGATGCTGTCGCCAATCCGCGCCGGCGTGTCATTTCCGATGAGTACGACTGGATACTGTTCGGCGTGGATGTGGTGAGCAGCCGCGCCAGCCTGCTCGATCTTGAGGACATCATCCAGGGCGACCGCTATCTCTTCATACGCGATCTCTATCTGCAACGGCGCGAATACGCGGTGCAGGATGGCCGGATAGCCGACGATCCTTTCCTGGATGATGCGTTTGACGACGAGGACAGCGAAGGCGAGGGCGGCAGCGAAGCCCCGCCAGCAGAAGAGCCCTCTCCCGCGCCGCCTTCGGAGCCTGTGCTGCCCGATGCCGCAGCGGTCAGCGCGGATCCGGACGGCCTGGAGCCGGCTGCCAGCCCCTTGCCGGCGCCGGCTGCGACTGGCGAGTCCTCGCCTGCGGCCGCGCCGGACGCAAGCGGCGGCTAAGGTCGGTTTTCTCTCGTCCGGGGCAAGCTTGCAGCGTCTTGCGTGCGGATTTGGGGAGGAGTAGTGTTGCCGCCACCTCGCAGCAAGGCCTCCCTAGCCGTATGTCACAACCCTCCCAAGGCCACATCCTGGTTATCGACGATGAACCGGTTGTGCGCGAAAGTCTGGCGGTTTACCTAAGCGACAGTGGCTTCCTGGTCGACACCGCCAAGAGCGGCGACGAAGGCTTGGCGCTGTTCCGCAACAAACGCCCCGACCTGGTGATTTGCGATCTGCGCATGCCGCTCTTCGACGGCCTGGATGTGCTCAAGGCCATCAATGCCGAATCGACTGAAACCCCCGTGATTGTCGTCTCCGGCCAGGGCAGCATGAATGATGTTGTGACGGCTTTGCGTAACGGCGCAGTTGATTATCTCTTCAAGCCCCTCATTGAACTGGAAGTGCTCGAGCATTCCGTGCGCCGCGCCTTGGAGCGTGGCCAGTTGCTCAAGCAGAACCGCCAGATACGCGAGCAGCTAGAGCTCACCAATGCCGAGCTGGAGCGCAGTCTGGACCTGCTGGAAGAAGATCAGGAAGCCGGGCGTCGTGTGCAGCGCCGCATGCTGCCGCCGACCCCGCATGTCTTCAACGAGACCTGCCATTTCAGTCACCGCATCATTCCGTCGCTGTATCTGTCCGGTGATTTTGTGGATTACTTCCGTATTGGTCCGGATCGTGTCGGCTTTTATCTGGCGGATGTATCCGGTCATGGCGCATCCAGTGCCTTCGTGACGGTGTTTTTGAAAACACTCACGAATCGCATACAGCGTCATTACGAAAAGCGCACAGCGGTGAATGCGTTGTCGCCATCGCGCCTCATGACGGCCATCAATCAGGAACTGATTGCCATGGGCATGGGCAAGCATCTGGCCATGTTTTGTGGCGTCATAGACCTCGCCGAAAACACGCTACTGTATTGCATAGGCGCGCATTTTCCGCCGCCCATACTCATCAATGACGGCGTGGCGCAAGCGCTGACAGGCCGCGGCCTGCCGGTGGGAATTTTCAGTGATGCCACCTTCGAAGACATAACGCTGCCACTGGCAGAAAAGTTTTCCTTGGTGGCCATGTCAGACGGCGTACTGGAAGTGCTGCCGGAAGGAACCATGGAGGAAAAGGAGGCGCATCTGTTGGCCGTCACGGGTGCTGGCCACCCTGATGCCGATGCACTTGCCACTGCTCTTGCGATCGATGGAGAGATGGAAGTGCCGGATGATATTGCCCTGCTGGTCATCAACCGAAATCAGTGATCATGTTGTCAGGCCGAATACTCTATGCCGCGCATAACGGCACTTACGTCATCAAATTCGTTGGTGATGTGCGTGTGCCCCTGTGTGCCAGTCTTGAAGGATTTCTCGAACGCATGTTCGGCGATGCCGAGCTGTGTGCCGTGCTGATTGATCTCAGTGAAACCGTGGCCATCGACAGCACGGCGCTGGGGCTGATTGCCAAGATCGCGGTTTTCCTGCGTGAGCGGCGCAACAAGAAGCCTGTCATCCTGTCCACCAACCCGGATGTGAACCGCATCCTGGGCAGCATGGGCTTTGACCGGGTCTTCCTTATCCTGGACAAGGCGCCGCAAAGTCAGGAAGACTTTGACGAGCTGCCGTTTACCGAGCCCTCGCAGCAGGAACTCACTCGTCATGTCATTGATGCGCACCGCACATTGATGAGCCTGAATGAGCAGAACAAGGCCACCTTCCGCGATCTGGTGGATGCGCTGGAACTGGAGCGGGATTGCGGCAAGTCATCCTGACAGATGCTTTCAGCCCATAAAAAAGCCCGCAGTTGCGGGCTTTTTTATGGGAATTACATGATTCCCTAACGCCTGTTTGGGGCCCGTCATTCCCGCGAAAGCGGGAATCTTGGTGTTTGAGGCACTGCAACGCCCATGAGATTCCCGCTTTCGCGGGAATGACGAAGCGTTTAGGGAGTCAGGTATGTAATTCCTTTTTTTATGGGGACTATTGCTTGTTTTCGTAGGTCGGGCTTCAGCCCGGCAAGGTTGTCATGCAGCAAGCACTTTCTTTCAGCCCGGCTGCTTCTTGCGCAACTCGGTGACTTGCTCGCCGTAGATGCCCCAATTGTCCATGTTCACTTCATCAATCACCACCACGGTTGTGGCCGGATTCTTGTTCAGCACATCCTGCAGCAGTTTGGTGACGCCAGCGATAAGCGCGGCTTTTTGCTCCTTGGTCACACCTTCGTCGGTTACCTTGATATTCACATAGGGCATGGTGCTTCTCCGGTGCTTGTTGCTCATTCATGGCCCGGATTGCGCTGTGCGGCAGCCGGGCCGGGTGTTTTTTCAAGCCTGCAATTTCTGCAGCAGGATGTTTTCCAGTTTCACGAGATCGGCGGCAAACAGGCGTATGCCTTCAGCCAGCTTCTCCGTGGCCATGGCATCCTGGTTCTGCTGCCAGCGGAAGGTTTTTTCATCCAGCACTGGCAAAAGACTTGTAGGGTGGGCAAACCCCGTTTGCCCACGCGTGCTGGCCATTTTGTCTGCATCCAGTTTGCGCGGCAGCTCCGCCGTATTCGCCGCCAGTTCATCCAGCAACGCCGGGCTGATGGTGAGTTTGTCGCAGCCGGCGAGCTCGGCGATTTCACCGGTGTTGCGGAAACTCGCGCCCATCACCACGGTCTGGCAGCCCGTGCTTTTGTAGTAATTGAAAATCTGCGTCACCGATTTCACGCCGGGGTCTTCGCTGGCGGAGAAATCACGGCCTTCGGCTTTTTTGTACCAGTCCAGGATGCGGCCCACGAAGGGCGAGATGAGGGTGGCGCCAGCCTCGGCGCAAGCCTGGGCCTGGGCAAAGCTGAACAGCAGGGTGAGATTGCAGCGTATGCCTTCGGCCTCGAGGATTTCGGCGGCGCGTATGCCTTCCCAGGTGCTGGCAATCTTGATGAGGATGCGCTCGCGCGGCACTCCGGCCTTTTCATACGCCAGAATCAGGCGGCGGCCTTCCAGTACGGTGGCCATGGTGTCGAAGGAGAGGCGGGCATCCACTTCCGTGGAGACGAGGCCGGGAATGTGTTTGAGGATTTCCCGGCCGAAATTCACCGCCACTTCAGAAAGCACGACACGGCGCTGCGCTTCGGCCGAGTTTTCCTGTTTGGCCACGGCCACGGCGCGCTCAATCAGCTCGGCGTATTCGGTTTGGGCCGCGGCTTTGAAAATCAGTGAGGGATTGGTGGTGGCGTCCACCGGCTTCAGGCGGGCAATGCTGGCGATGTCACCGGTATCGGCTACCACGGTGGTGATTTTCTGGAGCTGCTGCAGCTGGTTCATGCCAATGCGGTCCTGCGTAGGGTGGGTAAAGCCGAAGGATTTACCCACGCGGTTTTTTATTGTCTCAAGCGGTGGGTAAATCCTTCGGCTTTACCCACCCTACGAGCTCTGCTTTGAAGCTTTTTTGTGGGAGAGGCTTGAGCCGCGATGTTTTTTACCCAAATGCATCGCGGCTAAAGCCCCTCCTACAGGTCGGCCTTAAGCCGCCTGTGCCTGCCGTACGAATTCCGCCGCCTGTCTCACCACATCCAGCGTCGCACCCATGCGATGGGCGTGTTCGCTGATGTGCTGGCGCCAGCGCCGCGCACCGGGCAGGCCCTGATAGAGGCCGAGAATATGCCGCGTCATCTGCGTCAGGGGAACCCCGTCCGCCATTTCTCGCGCCATGAACGCCATGTATTGCTCAAGCACGGCTTCGCGTGTGGGTAATACAGCTCGCTCATCAAAAAGGGGCAGGGCTTGAGCGAGCAGGAAGGGATTGTGGTAGGCCTCACGGCCCACCATCACGCCATCCGTGTGTTGCCAGTGCTGCTCGATTTCCGCCACGGTTTTCACGCCGCCGTTGATATGGATTTCCAGATGCGGGAATTCACGCTTGAGCTGGTAGACATCCTCATAGCGCAGTGGAGGTATCTCGCGATTCTCCTTTGGGGAGAGGCCGGCAAGAATGGCAATACGCGCATGCACGATAAAGGTCTGGCAACCGGTGGCGGCCACCGTGCGCACGAATTTTTCCAGATGCTCGTAATCATCCAGATTGTCGATGCCGATGCGGTGCTTCACCGTCACCGGAATTTTCACAGCGGCCTGCATGGCGGCTATGCATTCCGCCACCAGCTCCGGCTCGGCCATGAGGCAGGCGCCTATCTTGTTCTGCTGCACGCGATCCGAAGGGCAACCGACATTAAGGTTGACCTCGTCATAGCCCCAGTCCTCCGCCATCTTCGTGCATTGCGCGAGATCGGCCGGATTGGAGCCGCCCAGTTGCAGGGCCAGCGGATGCTCGATGGCATCGAATTTCAGGTGCCGCGGTGCATCGCCATGAATCAGCGCACCCGTGGTGACCATTTCGGTGTAGAGCCGCACATGCGGATTGAACAGACGCAGGAAATAACGGTCATGCCGGTCGGTCCAGTCCATCATGGGGGCGACAGAAAGCACCTTGGGGCCGGAGAAGGGAGTCGTGGGCAGGGGCGGGGTTCTCATGGCGCGGATTCTCCCTGAAGCCCCCGGCAGGGGCAATGAAAGGGGGCAAGGAATCCGGCCAGAATACGTACAGCTCCTGTCATGGGCTTTCGGGCGCTGCTTTGGCACACTGCGCACCATGCTCAATCTCTATCAGTCCAATATGCTGGACGCGCTCCTCGCGCTTTACCTTGAGGTGCGCCAACCGGCCGATGATCCCCTTGTTCCCGAAACCCTGCTGGTGCCCAGCAAGGGCATGCAGCGCTGGCTGCAGCTCGCTCTGGCCCGTAAGCAGGGCATAGCGGCGAATATCGATTTCCAGCTGCCGGCATCTTTTGTCTGGCGCCTCATTACCCGCATTTTTCCCGACGTGCCCAAGCGCTCGGCGTTTGATCCCGAGGTGCTGGCCTGGCGCGTGCTTGCCGCCTTGCCGGAAATAAAAGAGTTGCAGGGTGCGGCGCTGGCCGCCAACTGGCAGGCGGCCGATGCCGCCGGCCGTTACGAGCTGGCCTGGCGTGTGGCCGACGTGTTCGACCAATACCTGATTTATCGCCCGGACTGGCTGGCGGCATGGGAAGCAGGGCGCCAGCTTGGCCTGGGTGTGGACGAGCCCTGGCAGGCGGCGCTCTGGCGGCAACTCACCCGCGCTGGCCAACATCATCGTGCCGGCCTTTTGTTGGAGCTGGAGAAAAAGCTGCGCGCCGGCCGTGTGGGCAAGCTGCCGCCGCGCATCACGGTTTTTGGCGTGAGTACCTTGCCGCCGCGTTTCTGGGAGCTTTTGCGCGCGTTGGGCGAGCAGATGGAAGTCGATATTTTCCTGCTCAATCCCAGCTCGGAATACTGGGGACAACTCAGGCGCGGAGACGCAGGTGATGGCAGTGCGCATCCGCTGCTGGCATCGCTGGGTCAGCAGGGCCGTGACTTCATCAATACGGTGGCTGCCAGTGGTGTGAATGAGCCGGTGGGCTCGCATCTTTTCATTTCTCCGGCGGCAGGCGAGGGCGCCGGGCGTGTACTGGCGACCCTGCAAACGGATTTGCTGCAGCAGAATGTGCGCAGTCCGGCCGAGAAAATCCCTTTGCAGGTGGATGACGACTCCCTTGCCGTGCAGGTCTGCCACAGCGCCTTGCGTGAAGTGGAAGTGCTGCACGATGCGCTCCTGAAAAAATTCCAGGAGCATCCCGATCTCATGCCGGACGATGTGCTGGTGATGTGCACGGATATCCAGCGCTATGCGCCGCTGGTGGAGGCGGTGTTTGCCACGCGTCACGAGCCGGTTGCCATTCCCTACACCATTGCCGACCGTCGTCTGGAAACGGAAGAGCCTTTACTGCAGCGCATACACGAGTTGCTGGCCCTGCCGGGCTCGCGCTTCGAGGTGGAAGCGGTGCTGGCCCTGCTGGAAGAGCCGGCCCTGCGCGCACGTTTCGAGCTGCAGGAAAATGATGTGCCGCTGATACGGCGCTGGTGCGAGGAGTTGCATCTGCGCTGGGGCCGGGATGCACAAGACCGCCGTGCACGCGGTCTGCCCGATGATGTGCCGCTGACCTGGCGCGATGCCTTGGCACGTCTGCAACTGGGTTTTGCACTGCCGCTGGCGCAGGCACCGGAAAGCGATGCGCGTTTTGCTGGACGTGTACCGGCGGCTTCAGTACTGACCGGCAGTCAGGCGCGGGTGCTGGCGCGTCTCTCCCTGTTTGTAGAAAGCCTGATGCGCTGGGAAGCACGCCTTTCGCGTCCACGTAAATTGAATGACTGGGCTGACAGCCTTGATGCTCTGCTCGCGGATTTTTTTGCCGAGACGGAAGACAGCCGTGCTGCCCTGCAGCATGTGCGTGCCGTACTGGCCGAGTTGCGTGAGCAGGCAAGATTGGCGCCGGAAGCGGGCATGCAGGCTTTTGCCGTGATGCGACGCTGGCTGGCACGTCAGCTCAAGGGGCTGGAAAGCCGTCGCGGCTTTCTGCATGGCGCCGTCACTTTCTGCGCCATGGTGCCCATGCGCAGCCTGCCTTTCCGTTTCATTGCCGTGCTGGGCATGGACGATGGTGTTTTTCCGCGCCAGCAAAAGCCCTGGCCGTTTGATCTCATGGCGGACAATGGCCGTGCCGGTGATCGTTCGCGCCGGCAGGATGACCGCTATCTCTTTCTGGAAACCCTGATGGCGGCGCGCGAATGGCTGTATCTCAGCCATGTCGGCCTTTCCGAAATCGACGGCAGCTTGCGCCCGCCTTCGCCCGTGCTCGCCGAAGTGCTGGATCAGGTAGCGGCGACGGTGGCATTGCCGACCGCAAAGGCGCTGATTACCGAGCAGGCCCTGCAGCCTTTCAGTCCCCGTTATTTTCGCTCCGGCCCTGCCGGGGCCAAAGAAAAACTTTTTTCCTATTCGCCCCAGTTTGCCGCCGCCAGCCGCCTGGCCGGCGTGCCGGTGCAGGCAGAGGGCGCTGCTTTCACGCAGGCGCTGCCGCCAGCGGGCGATGAGTTCCTCAGCGTGAATCCGGCCCGTTTTGAAACCTTTCTTTCGCATCCGCAGCGCTTTTTCCTGCGCGAACGTCTGGGTGTGGATATTCCCTGGGCGCAAACAGCGCTGCAGTCGGAAGAGCCGGTGGACATCACTGACCGGCGTGCATTGCGCCGCGAGCTTTATCGGCATGAGGGACGCACTGCGGCCAGTGTGCGCGCCGCGGGTCTTTTGCCCGGCGGTGCCTGGGGTGAGCGCCTGTTTGCAGAAGAAGCGGCCTTGATTGCGGGCTTGCGCGCGCGCGAAGCCGCACTGGGCGCAGAAAAACTGCCGGCGGTGGACATTGATATCAGCGTCGGCGGCGTGAACTGGCGTGGCAGTCTGGGAGAAGTCACCACGCAAGGCCTGCTGCGTGTGTCGCTGGAAAACAAGCTCTATGCCACGGATGTCTTGCGTCTGCGTTTTGCGCATCTGCTTTTGTGCGCACAGGCCCCGGCGGGCATTCCCCTGCAAAGCCGGCTGCTCGGACTGGGGCACGAAATCGTATTGGCGCCCGTCAATAATCCGCGTGAGGCCCTGCAGGATTTTGCCGAGGCCTGGAAGGAAGGCTTATGCCTGCCTTTGCCGCTTTTCCGCCGCGCCTCACCGCTCTATGCGCAAAAACAGAAACTGGAAAATGCCGTGACGGCGTACGAGGGCAATGAATATAACAGCGGTGATGGCGATGATGCCTGGATAAACCTGCTCTGGCGCAGCAGCAATCCCTGCAACGAACGTTTCATGCAATGGGCAGATCGGTTTTATGGTCCGTTGCTGGATGAGCTGGACGTGCTAGCGAAGAAGGAAAAAGCCTGATGGCCGCTCATCTTCTTAAACCCCTGGATTTGTACACGCTGCCGCTCGCCGGCACACAGCTGGTGGAAGCCAGCGCCGGCACCGGTAAGACCTGGACCATAGCCGGTCTTTATGTACGTCTCTTGCTGGAGACCGATGCCACGCTGGATCGTTTGCTGGTGGTGACGTTTACGCGTGCCGCCACCGCAGAGCTGCGCGACCGCCTGCGCGGGCGTCTGGTGGAGGTGGAGCAGGCGCTGCTGGCGGGAGCAAGTGCCGATCCTTTTTGCCAGTGGGCGCTGCAGCGCTTCGCAGGTGAGGCGCGTGCCAGCGCGGTGGAAAAAATCACCCGTTCCCTGCGTATCTTTGACGAAGCAGCAATACATACCATTCATGGTTTCTGCCAGCGTGTGCTGGACGATGTGCAACTGCCGGCCCTGCTGGACGAGCCTGATATCGTGCCGGACGAGCGCGACTGGTTGCCGGGGCTGACCCAGGAAGCCTGGATACGGCATTGCAGCAACCCCTTGCTGGCCGATTTGTTGGCCGCCGACACCTTGAGCCCGGCAATCGTGCAGCGCGATGTGGAAGTGCTGCTGCTCAAACCTTATTTGCAGATCAGCAGCGTGGAGCACGCCATTGATGCCGATCAGCTGGCCTGGCGGCGCGAGGCCCTGCACAAGCATTGGTCGCAGGACAGGGAGGCGATCAGTGAAGATCTCTTGCTTGCCGATGGATTGAGCCAGTCAGGCGGCAAAGAAGGTTACAAGAATCCCGAGGCTCTGCTGGATGCCCTGCAGTCATGGTTTGATGGTGGTGGCTTGCAGGATTCCCTGAAAAAGCTGACACCGCAAAAATTCGAGGCCAGTAAAAGCCGGAAGAAGAACGGGAAAAAACCACAGCACAAATTCTGGAACGCGCTGGCCGACTGGTTTGCCGCCGCGGATGCCTTGTTGTTGGCTTTCCGCCGCACGCTGGTGGATGACGTGCGCGCTGCACTGGTGGCGCACAAGCAGGCCATGGGCCTGCTGTCTTATCAGGATTTGCTGGGCCTGCTGGCCGGGGCCGTGCAAGACAGTCGTCTGGCGGCAGATATACGTTCACGTTACAGCGCCGCCCTGATCGACGAATTCCAGGACACCGACCCGCTGCAATTCCGGATTTTTGAAACGCTGTTTGGTAGTTTTCCATCTGGCAGTGATAACGACTCCGTTCGCCCTGACGACGCGCAAAGCGCTAGTGTCGAAGGGCTTGTCGGAAACGACCGTGCTTCGACAAGCTCAGCACGAACGGATTTTCCGCTCTATCTCGTGGGTGATCCCAAACAGGCCATCTACAGTTTCCGTGGCGCCGATATCTTCACCTATCTGCGCGCGCGCCAGGCCGCCGAAGGCCGTTACACCCTGGGCACCAATCGCCGCTCTGTGCCGGCGCTGGTGCAGGCCGTGAACGGATTGTTCACGCGCCATACCAATCCCTTCCTGCTGTCCGATCTGGGTTTTCCGCTGGTGGATGCCGTACCGGCGAAAGAAACACTTCTGCCGGCGCAGGCGCCTTTCCAGTGCTGGCTGCTGCCGCCGGAAAATGACAAGCCTCTGGGCAAAGAAACGGCGCGCGATCTCAGTGTGCAGGCGACGGTTGCAGAAATTTCGCGTCTGCTGCGCGAGGCCCGTGAGGGCATCGTAAAAATTGGTGAACAGCCACTGCGTCCCGGCGATATTGCCGTGCTGGTGCCCAAGCACAAGGATGGCCGTGCCGTGGTGGATGCCTTGGCAGCGGCTGCCATTCCTGCCGTGATACGCAGTCAGGACTCCGTGTTTGCCACGGCTGAAGCGGCACAGATGCAAAGTCTGCTGGAGGCTGTGGTCGAGCCCGGGCGTGAAGGGCGTGTAAAGGCGGCTTTTCTTACGCCGCTGATGGGCGGCACGGTGGAAGCCCTGCATGCGGCGCAGGAAAGCGACCAGAAATGGTCTGCACTGATGGCGGTGTTGCTGGAGGCGCGTGAGCGCTGGCAGCGTCGCGGCTTCATGCCCATGTGGGAAGGGCTGCTGCGTGAATTCGGTGTCTATGAGCGTGTGCTTGCACTGGCCGGTGGCGAACGCGGCCTCACCAATCTGCGCCATCTGGCCACGCTCATGCAGCATCAGGCCGATGCGGACCCGGTGCCGGAGCGGCAACTGGCCTGGCTGCGTGAGCAGGTGCAGCAAGAAGAGACCTCGGAAGAAACCCAGCTGCGCCTGGAGAGCGATGCCGAACGCGTGCAGGTGCTGACCATACATGTCAGCAAAGGCCTGGAATATCCCGTGGTGTTCTGTCCCTTCCTCTGGGACGGTTCACTCTTGCATAAATCCGATGCCGATCGTGCCGAATACCGTGCCGGTGCGGATTCATTGCTGGATATAGGCTCCGAACGTTTTGCCCATGCGCAGACACGTATGGCCACCGAGCGCCTCGCGGAAAAACTGCGTGTGCTTTATGTGGCGCTGACGCGCGCCAAATATCGTTGCTATGGCATCTGGGGCCGGGTGAAGGACAGCGAGACTGCGCCGTTCAGCTGGCTTTTGTTGGGGGGCAATACCGAGGGTGATCCCGATGCCGATATCCTCGCGCGCGATCTCAAGGATTTTGCCCACGAGCATCATGCCGAGGCGCTGCAAAAGCTGAGTAGTGAATTGCCGCAAGCGTTTGCCTGGCAGGACATCAATCCGGAGGTGCAGGCGCAGTCGCTGGCCCTCACCGTGGAGGCTGACGGTCCTCCTGTTTTGCCAGCCTTTTCGCGCACGCTGGCACGGCGCTGGCGCGTGAGCAGTTTTACCGGTCTTTCCGAGTCGGCGCATGCGCCTGATCAATCTGCCATGCAGGAAAGTCCGGACCATGATGCACAAACGATGGCAGCTGTGCTGCCCGGCCTGCAGGACGAGGTTCCGGTGTTGCAAGGCATACATGCCTTTCCACGAGGTGCGGTGGCCGGTGTGTTCTGGCATGCCGTGCTGGAAGAAGTGGTGGGGACCGAGGCGCCGGCTGATCTGCCGCAACGTATTGCCGATTTGCTGCTGCAGCATGCCATTGCACCGGACTGGCAGCCCTTGGTGCAGTCGGCCCTGAAAGATTTTTTAGGCACGACGCTGGATGCAGAGGGCGCCCGGCTGGGTGCTCTGGAGGCAGCGCGTGCTGAAATGGAATTCATCTATCCCGTTACGCATCTGGCGCCCTCGGACTTCCTGAGCCTGCCCGATGTGCCGCCGATTTATCGTGAGGCCCTGACGGCCCTGGCTTTCCCTGCGCTGGATGGTTTTCTCAAAGGTTTTATCGATCTGATTTATCGTCATCGGGGCCGTTATTACGTGCTGGATTACAAGACCAACTGGCTGGGTCCGGATGATGCCGCCTATACGCCCGGGCGCATGCAGCAGGCCATGGCCGATGCGCATTACTACCTGCAGTACTGGCTTTATGTGCTGGCTCTGCACCGGCATCTGAAAGCCGTGAAAACGGATTACGACTATGAACGCGATATGGGTGGCGTGCGCTATCTCTTCCTGCGTGGCATCAAGGCGCCAACGCGCGGTGTTTATGCCGCCCGGCCTTCACGCGCTTTGATAGACGCACTGGATGTCATGATGCAGGGGGGGCGACCATGAGAAATTCTTCCATGCATCCGGCGCTGGTGAATGCGCCCGTACTGTCACCGCTCTTGCTGGCCGCCCGCCAATGGCTGGCGCGCGAAGCACCGGCTTTGCCGGAATCACTCGCGGCGGCGCTTGATGCACTTTACAGCGCGGTGGACGAGGGTCATGTCTGCATACGGCTTGATGCGGCGCAGGCAGAAAACTGGCTGCACAGCGGCTGGGTCGGCGAACCGGGCAGTTACTGTCCTTTCATTCTGGAAAAATCGGGCATTCTGGAAAAATCCGGCCTTCTGGAAAAAGGAGAAAGGACGGCGCGGCTTTATCTGGCGCGCTATCAGCAGCATGAAACGGCGGTAGCGCAGACGCTGCGGAGACTGGCCTCGCAGGAAAAGATGCCGGCTGATGCAAATAAATTGCGTGCTGATCTGGACGCCTTGTTTACTGCCGACTCGCAGGACCGGCAGCGGCTGGCGGCATTGCTGGCGCAATTCCGTGCCCTCACGCTGGTCAGTGGTGGTCCGGGCACCGGCAAAACCACCACGGTGGTGAAAATGCTGGCCCTGCTGCAGGCGCAGGAAATTTCTCGTCATTCCCGCGCAAGCGGGAATCTTCCTGATACATCAGCGGAGGAGCGCCAAGATTCACGCTTTCGCGGCAATGACGTGGGTCTGCGCATCCTGCTTGCAGCCCCCACCGGCAAGGCCGCACAACGTCTTTCCGAATCCATACGCTCGGCCAAACAAAAGCTTGCGCTGCCGGCAGCCGTGCTTGCGAATATTCCTGAAGATGCACAAACCCTGCATCGCCTGCTCGGTGCCATGGGCGATACCGGCCGCTTCCGGCATTCGGCCGACAATCCTCTGGCCTGCGATCTCTTGCTGATCGACGAAGCCTCCATGATTGATCTTGCGCTCATGCAGTCCGTGCTTGCCGCCTTGCCGGACAATGCGCGTCTCGTGTTGCTGGGCGATCGCGACCAGCTGGCCTCGGTGGAGGCGGGCAGTGTGTTTGGTGATCTTTGTGCCGGCGAGGGCATGAGTGCCGCACTGGCGCAGCAGCTGGCCGCATTCGGTTCGGATGCTCCGATAGTGACGACGGAGAAGGCATCGTCTGATGCCGCAAACACTGTGCTCGCTGACTGCCGTGTGGAGCTGACGCATAGCTACCGCTTTGCGGCTGGCAGTGGCATTGCCGATCTGGCCCGTGCCGCGCGCGCTGGTGATTCAGCCGCTTTCCTGCAGCGTCTGGCACAAGCAGAAAACAGCGCGCAGTCGGATCTTGCCCGCATTGCAGTGGCAGATTTACGCGAGAGTATTCATCAGGCTTACGCGCCCTATCGCGAAGCCGCGCGTGCTGGTGATGTGGGGGCTGCTTTCACCGCCTTCCTGAAATTCCGCGTGCTCTGCGCGCACCGTCAGGGCACCGCCGGTGTGCAAGGCCTGAATGCCGTGATCGAGGCGGGGCTGCCCGCCTGGTATGCCGGTCGCCCGGTCATCGTGCGCGCCAATGATTACGCGCTGCGTCTTTTCAATGGCGATATCGGCATCTGCCTCCCCACGCCCGATGGCCTGCGCGTATTTTTTGAGTCTGCGCCCGGCGAATACCGCACCCTCGCGCCCGGCCGGCTACCAGCCCATGAAGCGGCCTGGGCCATGACCGTGCATCAGTCACAAGGCTCCGAGTTCGATGAGGTATTGCTGGTGCTGCCGGAGGTGGTGACGCCGGTGCTGGACCGACCGCTGATCTATACCGCCGTCACGCGCGCGAAAATGCGTTTCGCAGTATGCGGCGAAAATGCCGTGCTGCAGGCGGCGCTGACCACCTTGCCGCAACGTGAATCGGGTCTGGTAGACAAATTGCAGGCCAGAAAAGCCGAGGAAAATTCCTGATGGACCCAGTCACCGTTTTTATCATCGCCACCTTGATGATGCTGGCCAATGGCGGCGTGCTGGGCCTCATGCACCGGGATTTGCCGCAGGCGCTGCAGCCGGCTGCGGTGAGCTGGCGTATCGCGACCTTGTTGATTGCCGGCGGTTGTGTGCTGTTCACGGTACAGGCCCACTTTCATCCCGGGTTCATCCTGCCCTTGGCCAATGGTCTCGTGATGCTGGGCTTTACCGGTTACTGGCGTTCATTGCGCCAGTTCTACGGCATGCCGGAGCGATGGTGGTTGCTGCTTCCGTTTTTGGTGGCTACAGCCGGGGTTTTCTGGTTCTCTGCCCTGCGCCCGGATACCGGTGCGCGCATCCTGTTTGTGTCTCTGGCCTGGTCTTTCATCATGCTGGCCTGTGTGCGCATCCTGCTGGCGCAGTCCAGTCGCGATGTCGCCGTCAGTCGTCGCGTGATGGCGGGCATTTTCATGGCGGTGACAGTTTTCACGCTGCTGCGTGCGCTTTATTTCATCGTTGTCGGCATACATCCGGATTTCCGGGTGACGGATGCGGCGAGCTGGATGAATGTGGTCACGCCCATGATTGCCGCCGCGCTGCCGGTGATAGGCACCACGGCTTTCCTGCTCATGTGCTCCGAGCGCATACGCCGGCAGTGGGAGCGCGCGGCCTCAACGGACTATCTGACCGGTCTTGCCAATCGTCGTACGCTGGCGGACGCCGGTGAGAAGCGCTTTGCCGAAGCAAACGGCATGGCCGTGGCCATCATCGATATCGATCATTTCAAATCCATCAATGACCGTTTCGGTCACGATATCGGTGATGTCGCGCTCAAGCATGTGGCGGTCAGTCTGGAAGCTGCCTGTCGCGAGGCAGAACTGCCGGCCAGACAGGGTGGTGAAGAATTTGTTGTCTTGTTTGCCGGGGCGGATGGTGAGGGGGCTTATGCTGCCGGTGAGCGTTTGCGTCTGGCGGTGGCCGAGCGTCCCTTTGTGGCTGGCGAATTGAATCTGCCCGTAACGGTGTCCATCGGCGTGGCCGTACAAGGGCCTGCGGATCGCCATTTTGATGATGTGCTGCGTCGAGCCGATGAAGCCCTTTATGCCGCCAAGTCTGGCGGACGCAATCGGGTAGAAGTGGCTGCGCTGCCTGCTGCCAGTCCATCGCTTGCGACCGGGCCTGTCTGAAAACCGGCGTGGGCTGTTTGCGTGAGCGCGGTTTGCCCGTGCCGGATTAGGGCATGAGTGGCGCCTGCGTGGCTGCCTTGTCTGTCTTAGTCCAAGTCCTGAAAGATGTGACGGATGCGTTGGCGGAACCAGTGGTGGGCCGGGTCTTTGTCGAGTGCCTTTGGCCACATGAGATAAATGGGAACGGCCGGCGTCGGCACGGGAAAATCCAGCAGCTGCAGTTTGAGGGCTTTTTCCTGCGCCAGGGCGAGGCGTTTGGGAACGGTAGCAATCAGGTCGGTCTGACTGGCCACGGAAAGCAGATTGCCGTAATGGCCCACATGTGCCCCGACACGACGGCGCCAGCCGGGGCGCCCGAGGATTTCATCCAGTGGCAGGATGCGCCGCTCGCGCAGGGGCAGCACCACATGCTCGGCCTGCAGGAAATCTTCCAGCGCAAGCTTGCCCTTGATAGCCGGATGGCCTCGCCGGGCTACCACCACGAGTTCTTCCTCGCTGACTTTTTCTCCCGTGATGCGTTCGTCTTCCGGCAGTTGTGAGTCCAGTGCCATATCCACTTCCGCATTCAGCAGCTGGCGCTGCCAGCCCGGTTGTTGTGGCAGCACTTCAATGCCCAGCGTTGCGCTGTGCTGGCGTATTTCCCGGATCAGGCTGCCCAGCATCACGGCCTCGAAATAATCCACGGCAATCAGGCGCAGCACGCGCTCGCTGTGCGCGGGATTGAAACCCTGACCGGGGTCCAGCGCTTCGATCAGGGTTTGCAGTCCGCTGTTCACCTGCTGGTAGAGGACCTGGGCGCGTGGTGTCGGTGCCAGACCGTTGCGGCTGCGTATGAAAAGGGCATCGTCCACGCTCAGACGCAGGCGTTGCAGGGCGGCGCTTACCGCCGGCTGGCTCATGCCCAGTCGTAAGGCGGCCCGCGACGACTGGCCTTCCTCGATCACGGCCACGAAGATGGGGAGGAGATTGAGGTCGATGCTTCGTAAATTCAGCTTCATGGATATTGCTTATACAGCATATTAATTGGACGGATAAGTGCTGCCCGGTTGAGGATGCGCCCATCGGAATGGCCGGAGAGCGCAGCGATGAATATGAATACGGTGGTGAGCCTGGCGGTGGTCGGCTTTGTGGTGCTGGCGGCACTGGGCGAATGGCTGTCCGGCCGCAGTGGCAATGGCGCGCGCACGGCCCGTGACTGGCAGATGGCGGGTCTTACCGCCGTGGTGATGACGGCGGTGCAGCGTCCTGTGCTTTTGCTGGTGATCGCCTTTGTGCTGATGCATCTTGTGCCCGGCAGTGCCGGCTCACTGGCCTGGCTGGAGCAAGACCATTTCTGGCCGACGCTGATCGTGTTCTTTTGCGTGGAAGAGTTGCTGCACGGTGCCGGCCATTATTTCGCGCACAGCCGTCGCCCCAAAGCACGCTGGGCGCAGTGGGTACAGGCCTGGTTCAAGCTCTCGCACCGCCCGCATCATATGAGTGGTGACGACGAGCGTGGTCAGGTGCATGTGACGCAGACTTTCACCAATGGCTGGCTGTGGTGGTTCATCATGCCCAATTTCTGGTTCCAGTTGCTGGGTCTGTATCTGGGCCTGACGCAGGTCTTCCTGGTTGCCACGCTGGTGAAAGGTTTGTGGGCCGCGCATACGCATGTGAACTGGAATTACGACCTCTATTTCCACAATCACCCATGGGCCTGGGTGCGTAAAACCATGTGGGGCCTCTGCCACATCATCACCTTTCCGACGCAGCACCATCAGCATCATTCGCGCAGCAAGAACTCGGCGAAGAATGTCTGCGGCACCCTGGCCATTTATGACTGGCTGCTTTTCGACACCCTGGTCATAGAAACAAAACGTCCGGAGATTTATGGCTGGAAGCAATCGGAAAAAGAAAAGAAGAGCGCGCTGTACAGCTATTTCAATGTGGACACCAGCCAGTATCTGCAGCGTTGATTCCTCATGCGCCATGAAAAAGGGAGTTACATACTTAATTCCCTCATCCCATTTTTAACCCGTCATTCCCGCGAAAGCGGGAATCTCATGACTTCAAGCAGGGTTTTAAACACCAAGAGTATTCGCGGAGCTCACCCTTCGGGCCGGCTTGCAGCCGTTCAACGCCCCGCGGGCTTTTGTCCCGCTTTCGCGGGAATGACGAAGTATTGGGGGCTATTCCATGCTTATGGCGGGCTGCTTATGAAAATCAGGCGGCCCAGCGTATGCGCGGACTGTGCTGGTTTTCGTCCTGCGGCAAGGCGGTCTTCAGCCAGTTATTGAGCAGCACGAGTCCGGCCTCCCAATTGCCCAGACGGGAATCGGCATTGATATGGCCGGCGCCATTCAGCATATGAAACTGGCTGCCCCAGGCTTGCGCAAACTCGCAGGCACGCCAGGCGGCGCAGGCCGGATCGTTGTCGCTGCCTATGAGCAGGGAAGGAAAGGGCAGGGCTTCGCGTGGAGTCGGCGCAAAGCCGCGCAGCGGGCTGGCAACCGTGGCGCGTTCCACATCCGCCGGGGCCACGAGCAAAGCACCGGCCACTTTTTCCGGATGACGGCTGTGCGCGGCCCAATGTGCCACGGTGACGCAACCAAGACTGTGTGCAAGGAGCAATACACGGCGTGGACTTGCCACAATATATTCATCCAGCGTGGCAACCCAGTCCGCTTTTTGCGGATGCGTCCAGTTGCCCTGCTGCACCCGCTGCCACTCCGGGAATTTGTCTTCCCAGTGGCTTTGCCAGTGCGCAGGCCCCGAGTTTTTCCAACCCGGAAGCACCAGCACGTCGAGCTCTTCCAGATGCTGCTGCAGTTTGGCTTCGGTGCCCATGACGTTTTCTCCATCGTGTTCCCCCCGCCGGAGGGGGCTTTAGCTGCGCCTTCTCTTCAACAAGCCGGTAAATCAATCGTGGCTGAAGTCCTTCCTGCAGGTCCTTGCGTTGTTCGCTTGTGGCTACAGCGGCCTTGCTTCAGCCCAACCAGGCTTGCCAGGCCGAGGCGTCACGATTCGGCTGGGGTGTGTAGCGCAGGTAAGAACGTACCGCATGGAAGCCGAGCGGGAATTTCTGCGCAATCACGGCCGGGTCCTGTAGCGAGGGCACGATGATGACATCGTCGCCGTCTTTCCAGTTGCCGGGCGTGGCCACGCTATGGCTATCGGTGAGCTGCAGGGAGTCGATCACGCGCAGGATTTCTTCGAAATTGCGTCCGGTGCTGGCCGGGTAGGTGATGATGAGGCGTACTTTTTTCTGGGGATCAATCACGAACAGCGAACGCACGGTGGCCGTGCTGCTGGCATTCGGGTGGATGAGGTCGTAGAGCCCGGATACCTTGCGGTCGGCATCGGCAATGATGGGAAAGCTGACCTCCACACCTTGAGTTTCGTTGATGTCATTTATCCAGCGTGTGTGCGAGTCCACCGGGTCCACGGAGAGGGCGATGACCTTTACATTGCGTTCGGCAAAGCGGTCCTTGTTCTTTGCGGTGAGGCCGAGCTCGGTGGTGCAGACCGGGGTGAAGTCGGCCGGGTGTGAGAAGAGAACGCCCCAGCTGTCGCCCAGCCAGGCGTGGAAGTGGATGGGGCCTATGGAGGATTCCTGAGTGAAGTCGGGGGCGGCGTCGCCAAGGCGCAGGCTCATGTTTTTTCTCCTCAATGCGTTTTGTTGGAGAAAGACTAGGCCTGTCTTTTTATTTCCAAAAATACCGATTTTTCATTTGTATATTCCATATTTATCGACAGGGCTTTTTGAGTCACCCTGACGGGCTGGCTTGCTGCCCGCGGGCCTGCCTCCTACCATGCGCGCCTTGCTGGCGTCGCGCTGGTGACAGAAGGGCGGGAGCCGGGACCGCCAGCCTTTGCGATTGCGCCCGCGCTGGTAAGAGTAGGTATGCAAGCGGGGCGGCCCCCCTTGCAGCCTGAGAGCCTTCGGAGAAGGCATCCAGGCAAGGATGAACCACCGCATGAGGATTTATGAGCACGCTTGACCGTTCCCTGCGTTTTGCCCGTACCAGCACGGCCTTCGTCAAGAATGCGGTGCGCCGGCGTACCCACAAGCAGAACTATCTGCAGCTGGACAAGACTCCGCATGAGGTCATCCTGCGTGACGGCCTCATGAGCGTGAAGCATTACAAGCCGCTGCCCACGGGTTATGTGAATATCGAGGGCAAGAGCTTTCAGGTGCGCCAGCGCCGCTTTGCCATTCCTCTGGTTCTGGTGCCGCCACTGGGCGTGTTTGCCTGGATTTTCGATCTCATGGCCGACCGCTCCATGGTGCGTTATTTCCTGGTCCATGGCTTTGATGTCTACCTCATCGACTGGGGCAATCCCGGGCAGGATGACAGCGACATTTCTCTGGATACCTATATTGCGGACTGGTTTCCCAAGGCGTTGGCAACAATCCGTGCGCACAGCGGCAGTGAAGAGCTTTCCCTGTTGGGTTACTGCATGGGCGGCTTGCTCAGCCTGCTTTATCTGGCCGCCAGCGGTGACAAGAACGTGACGAATCTGGTGACGATTGCCTCGCCCGTGGACATGCACAAGATGGGTTGGGCCGGGCAGCTTTCGCGTTTTGCACGCAAGCCGATCTGGGCCATAGGTCGCGTTACCGGTCTGCGCATAGATGAAATGGAAAGGCATTTTTTCCATGTGCCGGGCAAGCGGCTTTCGCTCATGTTCAAGATGACGAATCCGGTGGGTACGGTGTCCAGCTATCTCGAGCTCGTGCGCAATATGGCTGATGACGAATATGTCTCACGTTATATGACCATGAACGAATGGTTCACCAATATGCCGGATTATCCCGGTGCCACCGTGCAGGAAGTCATACGCAAGATGGGTCTCTACAACCGTCTCGCCAAGGGCCGCATCCGCATTGGCGGACGCGTGGCGGATTTTCGCAGCATCAGCAGCAATCTGCTCGCCTTTGCCGGTGACAACGACAAGATCGTGAGCGTAGAGGCGGCGCGTGCCATCAATGATGTGGTGAGCTCTGAGGACAAACAGTTCCATGTCGTGCCCGGTGGCCATGCCGGCGTTTTCACTGGCAGTCGTGCCGCACACAGCACCTGGGCCATCAGCAAGGAATGGCTGTCGTTGCGCTCGAAGTCGATAAAGCGGGAAGCGTGAGGGGACTGCCCTCATGGTCAGTGATCCATTCCTGCGCTCGCTGCGCCTGCGGTCCCGCCGGCAAGGCATGAGTGGGGCACTGTGGTCTGGCGCGGTCATGCTTGCCATGTCAGGGACTTTTGCAGAGGAGCCTTAAGGGAGCCGGCAGCCTGCACAGCCTGATTGTTGAGGGTGAGGCATGATTCTTTCGTAGAAATTTGGGTAGGATGTGGCGGTATCCACCCCCAAGGAGAGACCCCGATGAAGCTGTTCCGTCACATGATGCTGGCCGCCAGCCTGCTGGCTGCTTCTTCTGCTGCACTGGCTGACAATATCGTCACTTACACCATCGATCCCACGCACAGTTTTGTGACTTTCAGCTGGAACCATGTGGGCTTTTCAACGCCGTCGGCTGTCTTCAAGGCAGTTAGCGGCACGATCCAGGGCAATCAGGATCACCCGGAAAAATCATCGGTGGAAGCCAGCTTCCCGCTGCGCAGTCTGGATACTTTCGTGCCCTTGCTGAACGAACACCTGCTGGATTCCGGAGACTGGTTCAAGGCCGACAAATATCCCACCGTGACATTCAAGAGCACCGGCATCAGGAATGCCGACAGGAAAACGCAGAATTTCCAGTTGCTGGGCGATCTTTCCGTGAATGGCGTGACCAAGCCTGTGGTGCTGGATGCGCATCTCAACAAGGCGGGTCCGCATCCCTTCTATGCCGATGCACCGGCGGCCGGCTTCAATGCCACCACCACGCTCAAACGCTCCGACTTCGGCGTGGGTAATTACGCGCCGGTGGTGAGTGACGAACTCAAGGTGACCATCACGGTGGAAGCCATCGAGATCAAGGCCTGGCTGGCGGCCCAAGACAAACAGAAAGCAGATGCGGAGAAGAAGGCGAAGTGAAGACGTGAAACGTGAGCTTGCCGCTTGCGCCTCATAGGTGAGTCGTGATGGCGCATCTGGCTCGTGAGAAGCAGATGTGAAAAGAAAACATCGCGGCTAAAGCCGCTCCCACAAGACTTTGCGCTCAGCCCAGGCCGGCAGAGGCGATAAGGGAGATTTTGTGGGAGGGGCTTTAGCCGCGATGATGCTTGACAGAGCACTTATTTCTGCCAAAACGCCGATTCACGATTATTCGCCCTGCGGGCTCACCCCCCGGATTAAGTCCTTCCGGGGCAGGCTCTTCGGGGCCTGCCTTGCGGCGGTTCAACTTACTTCGTAAGTTGTCACGATTCACCGGCAGGGCGCAGCCCGCCCTCACGCGTCACCCATAAAAAAGCCCGGAATATGTCCGGGCTTTTTTGTTTCAAGCGCGTCAGCGCGCATCAGGCGGCATAGGTCTCGCCAAACGCCCGCGTGTGCTGGTCGGCATTGCCGAACAGCGCGTCTATGGCGGTGATGCGCTTGAAGTAGTGCCCGATATGCAGCTCGTCCGTCATGCCCATGCCGCCATGCAGCTGCACGGCTTCCTGGCCGATAAGGCGCCCTGCACGGCCCACCAGAGACTTCAGTGCATGCACAGCCTGCACGGCATCGTCATGGCTTTCATGCACTTTCAGGGTGGCACAGAGCAGCAATGAACGTACCTGCTCATAGGCCATGAACATATCCGACATGCGATGCTGCAGGGCCTGGAAATTGCCGATGGGCACTCCGAACTGCTTGCGGGTCTTGGTGTATTCCACGGTGCTGTAGAGCAGGGTGGCCATGATGCCGGTGGCTTCGGCGCCGAGTGCAAGAACGCCTTCATTGATAACCGTCTCGGCCAGTGCTGCGCCCTTGTCCTTTTCGCCGAGCAGGGCAGTGGTGCTGATCTGCACTTGGTCGAAACGGATTTCAGCCGCCTGGCTGCCATCCACCACGCGATGTGCAGTGCGCTGAATGCCGGCCGTCTCGGCATCGACGATGAACAGGCTGAGACCGCTCTTGTCTCCGACGCTGCCACTGGTGCGAGCCAGCACCACGATGACATCGGCACGATCACCATTGAGCACAAGCGATTTGGTGCCGTTCAGTACGAAGCCGGTGCCATTGGCTTCCGCCTTGAGCGCCGTGTTGGCGATATCAAAAGACTGCTCGTATTCCTGCACGGCAAAAGCGGCTTGCAGCTGGCCGCTCACCAGTGCTTCCAGATACTTGGCTTTCTGTTCGCTATTGCCGCGTTTGATGAAGCCGCCACCCAGCACCACGGTGGGGATATAGGGCTCGACGATGAGGCCTTTGCCGAACTCTTCCAGCAGCACCATGGTATCGGTGACATTGCCACCAATGCCGCCGTCTTCTTCTGCGAAGGGCAGCATCAGCCAGCCCAGCTCGGCAAACTGTGCCCAGACCTCGGCATTGAGGCCGCTGTCTTTTTTCACGATATGGCGACGTTTTTCAAAGTCGTAGCTGCCCTTGACGAATTTGGCGATGGAGTCGCGCAGCTGCTTCTGGTCGTCGTTCAGGGAAAAATCCATGATTTTTCTCGCTTTCAGTGTGAGTGTCGTGCCGGTAAGACCGGCCCAAATTCCGTTCGGCGGGACAGGGATGTAGCGCCCGCGATATCAGGCACACAGTGCCTGATCCGACCTGATCAGAGCCCGAGCACCATCTTGGCGATGATGCCGCGCTGTACTTCATTGGAGCCGCCATAAATCGTGCAGGCGCGTGTATTCAGATAACGCGCCATGGCCGTGATGGCGTATTCCGGGCCTACCGGCTCAATGCCGGCGTTGGGCACGATGGCCGCCGGTTGCCAGATCAGCGCCTGGGAACCCAGTGCTTCGATGGCAAGTTCGGTGACGCGCTGCTGCATTTCCGTACCGAGAATCTTGGTCATGGAAGACAGGGCACCGGGGTCTTTACCGGCACCGAGGGCAGACTTGATACGGTTTTCCGTGAATTCCAGTGCGAGCAGATCGATTTCGGTCTGCGCGAATTTCTGGCGGAAGATGTCGTCCTGCATGAGGTTTTTGCCGGGAGCGATATGCTGGCGGCTGGCCAGCTGCCTGATCTTTTCCATCTGCACGCCGAGACCGGGCGCGTACTCACCGCCACCGCGCTCGAAAGTGAGCAGGTATTTGGCGACCGTCCAGCCCTGGTTTTCTGCACCGATGCGGTTCTTTTTCGGCACGCGCACATTGTCGAAGAAAACCTGACACTGTTCGGGAATTTCATCGAGGCCGACGATGGGGTCGATCTTGATGCCGGGGCTGTTCATGTCCAGCAGCAGGAAGGTGATGCCGGCCTGCGGCTTCACTTCACGATTGGTGCGGACCAGCGCGAACATCTTGTTCGCATGCATGGCATAGGTGGTCCAGATCTTGGTGCCGTTCAGGATGTAGTCGTCACCATCGCTTTCGGCAAAAGTCTGCAGCGAAGCGAGGTCGGAGCCGGCGCCCGGCTCGGAATAACCCTGACACCAGAAGTCATCGCCATTGAGGATGCGTGGCAGGTAATAGGCTTTCTGTTCCGGCGTGCCGCAGCCGATCAGCATGGGGCCGCACATGCCGATACTCATGGGAATCAGGGGAGGGGCTTCGGCGCGTACGAGTTCTTCGGCAAAAATGGCGCGCTGCGACACGCTCCAGCCGGTGCCACCGTATTCCTTGGGCCAGTGCGGCGCGGCCCAGCCGCGCTTGTGCAGAATTTTCTGCCAGGCCATGGCGAGATCGGCATCGGCAAACACGGAGGTAGCCAGACGGCCGGCTTCACGGATTTCGGGGGTCAGGTTTTCAGCAAGAAAGGCGCGGACTTCGTCGCGGAAGGCGCTTTCTTCGGCAGGAACGTGCAGGTCCATTCTGTGACTCTTGGTTGTGACTCAAGGCGAGCTTGGCGGAGAGGCGACGATTATAGAGGGCGGTCCCAAGGCGGGTTATGACATAAAAGCTCATTCTGACTGGCCGTTCACAAGTGGCCCGGCCGGGGTAGAATCGGCCTCCGCTTCGACATTTGCGCAGGAGACTTCGCCATGCAGACCCGCATCACCCGGCTTCTCGGTATCCGTCATCCCCTGATCTGCCCGGGCATGACCTATGTCTCCAATGCCGAACTGATTGCGGCTGTCAGCAATGCCGGCGGCCTCGGCATACTCGCCGTAGGTCATCTCGACCCCGAGCAGACGCGTGCCGAAATCCGTCGCACGCGGGAGCTGACCGACAAACCTTTTGGTGTGGGCGTAGCGCTGATCATGCCGGGCGCTACGCGCAACGCCGAAATTGCCGTGGAAGAAAAAGTCCCCGTGATCAATTTTTCGCTGGGCAAGGGCGACTGGCTCTGTGAGCGCGTGCATGCCTATGGTGGCAAGGTGATCGCTACTGTGGTGACGGAAAAACATGCCAAGGCCGCGGAGCGTTCCGGTGTGGATGCGCTGCTGGTGACCGGGCACGAAGCCGCTGCGCACGGTGGTGAAGTGACCTCGCTGGTGCTGGTGCCGGCCATACGCCAGATCACCAGTCTGCCCATCATTGCGGCGGGCGGCTTTGGCAATGGCGGCGGCCTGGTGGCGGCGTTGGCGCTTGGCGCCGATGCCGTGGCCATGGGCACGCGCTTCGCCACCTCCAAAGAAAGTCCGGTGCATGCCAATACCAAGCAGCTCATTGTCGAAAAGAAAGTGGCAGAAACAATTTACACGCCGAATTTCGACGGCATGCCTTCACGCATCATGAAAACACCGGCATCGCAAAAGCGTACGGCAAAACCGCTGACGCTCTGGGCCGCCGTGGGCAAGGCCATAGGCGCTGCCCGCGCCAGTGGCCGCCCCCTGTTTGCCGTGCTTGGCGAAGTCATGAAAAACGGTATCGCCAATACCCTGAAGCTGGCTTATTTCGGTGCTTCCATCGAGGAAATCCGTATGGCAATCGAGGAGGGCGATCACGACAAGGGCGTACAGCTGATCGGTCAGGTACAGGGTCTGGTGCATGATGTGCCAGCCTGTGCCGACATCATGCAGCGTGTACTGCAGGAGGCCGAAGTGGCCCTGCAGGCCGTGACGCCGCAGGTGCAGGCTGACGCTGTAGTCGCAACGCCGGCCCGGCAGGTGGCCACGGCCTGATATTCTTGGTGCTGAATTTTTTTGTCGCCGGAAAATCGGGAGAAGAATGTGGACGTGCTTGAAGCCATCCTTACGCGCAATGCGCAGGGCAAGCTGGAGCTGCCAGCGCCGGACAAAAGCGCGTTGGACAAGGCGTTTTCCTGCGCCCTGCGCGCACCGGATCATCAGGTCTTGCGCCCCTGGCGCTATCTGGTGATTCAGGGCGAGGGGCTCAAGCGCCTGGCCGAGCTTTATGTTTCGGCCTCAATCGCAGTAGAGCCTGATATAAGTTCTGAAAAAATAGAAAAGCTGCGCAAGATGCCCTTGCGCGCGCCCATGATCGTGGTGGCCATTACGGCTTACAAGGCAGATCCCAAGGTGCCTCGCGAAGAACAGTTATTGTCCTCTGGTGCCGGCATACAGAATTTTATTCTTGCCCTGCATGGCCTGGGCTTTACCAGCATGTGGCGTACCGGGCCGCTTACGGAAAATCCTGGTGTGAAAAAAGGGCTGGGGCTGGCGGACAACGAGCATATTTCCGGTTTTGTCTATGTCGGTACCCCACATTCAGACGCCAAGAAAATTGTGCATCCGCCACTGGCCGATTTCGTCTCTGACTGGAAGTGATGCATTGACGCAGGATTATCTGGCGGACGCGCAGGAACTGGCTTCCCGCATACATGAGCAAATTCCCCTCACGGCCGCCATGCAGCTTTCCGCGCAAAGCTATGATGGCAAAACGTTGGTGCTGGCGGCGCCACTCACGCCCAATATCAATGACAAGGGTACGGCCTTCGCGGGCAGTATCACGGCGCTGGGTAATGTCACGGGCTGGTGTCTGCTGACCTTGTGGACTGAGAAAGTCTTTGGCCGCAATCAGTGTCGGGTGGCCATTTTCGATGCGCAGTTTTCTTTCAGGAAACCACTGACGGGTGATTTTACTGCCCGCGTGAGCTTGCCGGACGAGACGGAGTGTGAGGTTTTGCGCGCAGCGGTGGCGGCGGGGCGCAATGGCAAAGTGAACTTGCAGATTGTGCTGGCCGATGCCGCCGGTGAGGCGGTCACGCTCAATGGTCGTTATGCCGTATGGCGTCAGAACTGATTTTTGAAAAATTGCAGGCGGGCTGCAAGGTGGCGTGGCGCAATGCAAGCCACCATTCGCGATATGGTTTTAGAAAGCCATCGCGCTTGCAGTCCTCCTGATCTGCCCAGCTTCATTCGCTTCAGGCACTTGAGGCAGCGCTGGCGATGCCGGCGAGACTGAAGCGGGCAATATGTTCGGCCAGTACATTGATCTCTGCCTCTGTCTGCGGAATTTTCACGCCCAGACGTGTCAGCATGGGTTCGGCCATGCCGTAATGAAAGCACTGGCTGACCACGCTGACCGTGAAACGGTTGAGCTCCTCATCGCTGGCATCGCGGCCCAGCACGGCAGCGACCACGCTGCGCATGATCCCGAACTGTTGGCTGACGATTTCCTTCACCAGGAAGTCCAGTGCCTCGGTGGGCTCCACGAACTCGCGTACGCAGGTCTTGATACGGTGCTCCTCATGGCTGGTCAGCACGCGCCGCAGCAGGTTATGTACCAGCCACTGCAGACGCACCACAGGCTCTTCATTGCGTACGCTTTCGGTTTCCAGGGGGAAGGAGCTGTTGATTTCTTCCGCCTGCGCTTTGATCACGGCCTGGTAGAGGCCCATCTTGCTGCCGAAGTGATAGTTGATGGCGGAGACATTGGCCTTGGCCTTGTCGGCAATATCGCGGGTGCGGCTGGCTTCAAAGCCTATATCGGCAAACAAGGGGCCGGCCGCCTCAATGAGGGCGGCCCGGGTGGCGGCACTGGAGTCCGTGCCAACGGCAGACAGTGGGCGGATGCGGTACATGCGGGTCTCCTTGTGAGCATGGGCGCGGGGGCTGACTCACTGTTTGGAAATGGTCATTTGAAACAGGCGATTTAATCTATTGCTTGACGGAGGCTGACTCAAGATGAAATCGCGACCATAAAGTCAAAATCTGGCACGTATGTACGCATACCGGCTGGTATGTTAGAAAGCCTCGGCATTTTTCTCCTGTGGCCCTGAACTCCATGCGTGAGCGGCTCCTCTCCAGTCTGCGTGACTTTGCCCAGCAGCATACCCGCCTGCCAACACCGGCAGAGCTTGCGGCTGTGGCTGGTGTGGCGGAACCAGTGGTGCGCGAGCAACTGGGGCCGGAGGAAAATTTTGCCGCCCTGCTGGCCTGGCAGTTACCCAGTCCGGCTCAGGAGACGCGCGAGCGCATCCTGCAAAGTGCGGCGGCCGTCTTTGCGCGCAAGGGTTTCGAGCGTTCCACCCTGGATGCGGTGGCCGCTGACGCCGGCATGACCAAGGGCGCCATCTACTGGCATTTCAAAAGCAAGAACGATCTCTTCTTTGCTCTGCTCGATCAGCGCTTCCAGTTGCATACCAGTCCGCTGAAAGTGGATCTGGCGGCCCTGCTGGAGAGCGGCAAGGATCCCCAGGCCGGCATGCTGGGCATGTTCCGTGATGGCATGCAGCGATGTATTGAAGACCCGGCTTGGGCGCCCCTTTATCTGGAGTGCCTGACGCTGGCGCGCAGCGAGGATGTACGCGCGCGGCTTTCTGCTTTTTACGATCAGGTCTGGGCCATGTCGGCGCACTTCACCCGTGAGTTGCAGTCGCGTGGCCTGGCGCCGGCGGAAACCGATCCGCATACCGCTGCCATCTTCTGGGGCGCTCTCTTTGACGGCCTTGTACTGGCCTGGCTGGTCAAGGGCGGTGAGCTGGATCTGGAGCGCCTGTTGCCCGAAATTTTCCAGATGCTCTGGCGTGGCATCGCAGTGCCGGCCAACAAGAACAGCGATTTTGAAAAAACCTATCCCGATTAAAGAAGACCTTCGCACCGGAGAACAAGAAACATGAAGCGCGAAATCCTTTGGCGACATGCTGCCCTGCCATTAGCACTGCTGGCATTTGCACTGTCCGGCTGTGGTGGCAAGGAGAATGACAGCAAAGTTGCCAAAAACAAGGCGCCGGCGGCGCTGGAGTTGGCAGTGGTGGATGTGGCGGTGGCCAGCAAAGGTAGTCTCTCCGATGCCTTGCCCGTCAGTGGCAGCCTGCAGCCGGTGATGCAGACCACGGTGCAATCGCGCGTGGCGGCAGAAATCAATGCAGTAGCGGTGCGTGAAGGTGAACGCGTGCAGAAAGGACAGGTGCTGGCTCGTCTTGCGACCCAGGATCTGGATGCCCGTGTGAAACAGGCCGAGGCCAATCTGGCCAGTGCCCAGGTGGAGGCCACGCTGGCGCGTGCACTGGTCGACCGCAACAAGCAGCTCTACGACAAGAAATATTTCTCGGAAATCGATTACCAGAAAAGCGTGGGTGAGGCTGAGGCGCGTGAGGAAAATGTGCGCGCGCAGAAAGCCTTGGTCGACATTGCCCGCAAGGCCCTGAATGACGCCAGTGTGCGTGCCCCCATGGGAGGCATTATTGCCAGACGTTATGTAGAACCCGGCAGCAGCGTCGGCGTGGACGGCAAGCTTTTCGATATCGTCGATCTTTCAGAAATGGAGCTGGCGGCGCCGGTGCCAGCCACGGAAATCGCCGTGGTGAAAGTGGGACAGCCTGTGTTGTTTACAGTCAGCGGCTTTGCTGAGCAGAAATTTACCGGCAAGGTGGTGCGTATCAACCCTGTGGCTGATGCCGGTACGCGCGCCATCATGGTTTATGTGCGGGTGAGCAATAACGGTTTTGCACTTAAGGGCGGCATGTATGCGCGCGGCGCAATTGCCACTGGCGCGGAAGGTCAGGGCATTACGGTGCCGCTGGATGCCTTGCACAGCGACAAGACAGGCAACTGGGTAATGGTGCTGAAGGGCGGCAGGCTGGAACGCCGTGATGTGGATGTGGCGGCACGTGACGAGCGCAGCAATCGACTGGCCGTGCGCACCGGTCTTGCCGAGGGTGACACCGTGGTGGTGGCCAAGCTTCCGGATGCGGTATTGGGCAAGCCGGCGCGTCTGGTCAACTAAGACAGCCACAAGAATAAAAGGATCGAATCATGTGGTTGACCCGCATCAGCATCAGTAATCCCGTTTTTGCCGCCATGATGATGATGGCTTTGATGGTGTTTGGTCTTTTCGCTTATCGCGATATCGGCGTTGAGGAATTTCCGGATATCAGCTTTCCCTTTGTGGTGGTGACAACGACTTACCCCGGTGCTTCGCCGGAGGTGGTGGAGTCGGACATCACCCGCAAGATAGAGGACTCGGTCAACACCATTGCTGGCGTGAAGCAAGTGTTTTCCTATTCCTTTGAAGGCCGCTCCATGGTCTTCGTCGAATTTTATCTGGATGTCCCGATTCCCACGGCCGTGCAGGATGTGCGCGACAAGGTGGCGCTGGTGAAAGTGGAGTTCCGCGATGAGGTCGACGAGCCCATCATCGAACGCTACGACCCGGCCTCCATGCCTGTCCTTTCCTATGCCTTCACATCGGACACCTTGAGTCCGCGTGAGGTCTCCACTTATGTGGACCAGCGCATCAAGAAGCGCTTCCAGACCGTTACCGGTGTTGGCAAGGTGGATGTGATCGGCGCTGTAAAGCGCGAGGTGCGTATTTATGTGAAGCCGGATCGTCTGCGCTCGCTCAATGTCGGCGTTGATCAGATCGTGCGTACCCTGCAAACGGAAAATCAGGAGTTGCCCGCAGGCACGGTCAGCTCAGAGAAATCCGAGCTGGTGGTCCAGATCAAGGGTCGATTGCAGAAGCCCCAGGATTTCCGCCGTCTCATTGTCGCGCAGCGTGCTGGCGGCCCGGTATATATGGAGCAGGTCGCCGATGTGGTGGATGGCGAAGAAGAGCTGGAGTCCATGGCACTGGTCAACGGGCGCCGCGCCGTTTCGCTGGATATCGTCAAAACTTCCGGCGCCAACACCATCGGCGTGGTGGATGCCGCCAAGGAAGTGGCGGCTGAAATAGAAAAGTCTCTGCCGGATGGCATGCAGATGACGATAGTCGCGGACAGCTCCAAGTCCATACGCAGCTCGCTGGCCGATGTACAGAAAACCCTGCTCGAAGGTGCCGCCCTGGCCGTGCTGATTGTGTTCATATTTCTCGGCTCATGGCGCTCTACGGTCATCACCGGTCTGACCCTGCCGATTTCCTTGATGGGTACCATCGCCGGCATTTATTTCCTCGGCTTCACCATCAACCTCATGACCTTGATGGCGCTTTCGCTGTGTATCGGCCTGCTCGTGGACGATGCCATCGTGGTGCGTGAAAACATCGTGCGCCATAACGGCATGGGCAAGAGCCATCATCAGGCGGCGCTGGACGGCACCAAGGAAATCGGTCTGGCCGTGCTGGCTACCACGCTCACCATCGTGGCCGTGTTCCTGCCAGTGGCCTTCATGGGCGGCATCATCGGCAAGTTTTTCTACCAGTTCGGCGTCACTGTTGCGCTGGCGGTTCTGCTTTCCATGTTCGTGAGCTTCACGCTTGACCCCATGCTGTCCTCCGTCTGGTACGACCCGGATACGCATGGCCGCAAAAAGACGTCCTGGCTGGGCAAAGGACTGGACTGGTTTTCGGCGCAGTTGGACAGGCTGGGCGATATTTATGCCGCAATCATTAGCTGGAGTTTGCGCCGTCAAACCTGGTTCTTTTCCATTCCGGTTTATCGTCGAGTTTCGGGCCTGGGCTGGTATCGTCCCGGAAACCGCAGTGTGACCTTGCTGATTGCCGTGTTCTCGCTGATAGGCGCGTTCATGATGGCCTCCAATATCGGTGGCGAATTTGCACCGGAGCCGGATCTTTCCGAAATCAATGTGCGCTTTGAAACGCCTACCGGTTCGGCACTGGAATACACACATGCCAAAGTGGAGCAGGTGACAAAGATCATCCGTGAGTATCCGGAAGTGATTTCCACTTACGCCACCATCAACAGCGGTATGGATAGCGGCAAGGAACGTGCTGGCATACGCGTCATCCTGAAACCCAAAGCCGAGCGCACCATGAGCCAGAAGCAACTGGTGGTGGCCATGCGTGAGCGCGTGCTCAAGGTGGCCGGCATCAAGATCACCTCGGTGGCGGCGGCGGCTGAGTCGGTAGGCGGCGGGCAGAAGCCCATCATCCTCTCTGTGCAGGGGCCGGACCTTGCCGTGCTGCAGAAGATTTCGGATGAAATGGTGGCGGGCATGAAGGCCATTCCCGGCATTGTCGATGTACGCACCTCGCTGACCGACCCCAAGCCGACACTGGCCGTGAATATTGACCGCGAGCAGGCTGCCAATCTTGGTTTGTCGGTAGGACAGATAGGGCAGACCCTGCGGCCCTTGCTGGCCGGTGACGATGTGACGACCTGGCAGGACGCGCAGGGCGAAAACTACGACGTGACGGTGCAGTTGCCGCGTGCCGAGCGCTACAGCGCCTCTGATCTTGGCAGTGTTTATCTTTCCAGCACGTACAGCGACAGCAATGGGGTACCGAATATGGTGCCGCTGACGCAGGTAGCGCAGGTGACGGAGACCACGGGCGCTTCACAGATCAACCGTCGTAATCTTTCACGTGAAGTGATGATTGACGCGAATGTGAGCGGGCGGCCGGCGGGCGATATCGGTGTTGATGTGAAAAAGCTGCAGGCTTCCATGAAGCTGCCGCCGGGCTATCGCTTCCAGACCGAGGGCCAGAACAAGGATATGGAGGAGTCGCTGGGTTATTTCGCGACGGCTGTCATCATGGCCATCATCTTCATCTACATGGTGCTGGGCTCGCAGTTCAACAGCTTCATCCTGCCGGTTTCCATCATGACTTCCCTGCCGCTGTCGCTGATCGGCGTGTTCATGGCGCTGTTTGCTTTCGGCAGCACGCTGAACATCTTCTCGCTGATCGGCATCATCATGCTCATGGGTCTGGTGGCCAAGAATGCGATTTTGCTGGTGGATTTCGTGAATGTGGCCGTCAGCGAAGGGGCAAGGCGTGACAATGCCATCGTGGATGCCGGACGCACGCGTCTGCGGCCCATCCTCATGACCACGGCGGCCATGATCATGGGCATGGTGCCGCTGGCCCTGGGGTTGGGTGATGGTGCCGAGCAGCGAGCCCCGATGGCGCATGCCATCATCGGCGGCCTCATTACATCCACCTTGCTGACACTGATTGTGGTGCCGGTGGTTTACACCTATCTGGATGATGCGCGCCACGCCGCGGGGCGCTTGTTCCGCAGGTTTGTGCCGGCTCCGCCGGACGTGCATTGAGCGTGCTTTTCAAACGCAAAAACGCAGGAAAAAAAATCCCCCGCTATGCGGGGGATTTTTTTATTGAAACCGTTGCAAGCGTTTCGCTCAGGGTTTGCCGGATCAGGCGGCCCGATTGGGAAAGTGCCACTGTTTCAGCAGTTCGTCGCAAGCTTGCACAATCATTTCTTCCGTGATGGGAATTTCACGGCCGTTTTCATCCAGCAATGCAGCACCCTGAAACGGATTGCATGCTCCGGGAGCCGCGTGCATCACATTCAACAGGTTTTCATTGGCTTGCATTTTTCACCTCACTTGCCGTTTCCGGCTTGGCTGGGTGGGCAGTGTCAGCAGAAGTTGTCACACTCTCCATCCTGGAAGGGACCGGCTTCATCTGCTGCGATGCCACGATTTTTGTGACGTGAGTCACTTGACTTGGCCAGTATAGGGAGGGTGCCTTCTCCCGTATCGTGACAGCTCTTGTAATGTGTAACCAACTATGAAACAGGTTTCTGAGACTCACTCTCATATGGTCGACAAGCCGCTGTTTCGCCTTGGATTTCTCATCAACCCCCTGGCCGGACTGGGCGGTTCTGTGGCTTTGAAGGGTTCGGATGGCGTGGCGGCTGAAGCGCTGGCTCGTGGCGCTACGCCGCGCGCCAGCGAGCGTGCCCGGATTGCCTTGCAGCTTTTACAGCCCTGGCGGGAGCGCTTGTGCGTCGTCACGGCAGGTGCCGCCATGGGAGCTGATCTGCTGGGTGAGCAGGGCTTTAGCTGCGAGATCGTGCATCAACCCGGGACCGTGACCTGTGCCGATGACACCCGGCAGGCTGCCAGTGCCATGTTGGCGGCAGGTGTCGATCTGCTCTTGTTTGCCGGCGGAGACGGCACGGCACGGGATCTGGCGGCGGTGCTGGGCCTGCAGTTGCCGGTGCTGGGCATTCCGGCCGGCGTGAAAATGCATTCTGGCGTCTTTGCCGTCACGCCCCGGGGCGCGGCGGAAATCGTGCAGTTGATGGTGCAGGGTGAGCCGGTGCCGGTGGATGTTGCCGAGGTGCGCGACATTGACGAGGAGGCCCTGCGTGCCGGACGTGTGGCCAGTCGCTATTTCAGCGAAATGCGGGTGCCGGTCGAGCCGCGCTATCTGCAGCAGGTGAAGTGCAACGGGCCCGAGGTCGAGGCGCTGGTGCTTCAGGAGATTGCCGCTGAAGTGACCGAGCATCTCGAGCCCGGCATCACCTATTTCATGGCGCCGGGGACGACAACCGCCGCCATCATGGAAGCGCTGGGCCTGCCCTTCACCTTGTTGGGAGTGGATGTCGTGCGTGATGGCGAGCTGCTGGCTGCCGATGCCGATGCCGACCGGCTTGAAGCTTTCTGCGCGCAGGGTCCTTGCCGGCTCATCCTCACCGCTACGGGCGGGCAGGGCATCTTGCTGGGGCGTGGCAATCAGCAGATCAGTCCGGTCGTGTTGCGTGCGGTGGGGCGCGAGGGGCTGATCATTGTGGCGACGCATGAAAAGCTCAAAGCGCTTGCGGGGCGACCACTGCTCATCGACATTCCGGAGCCGGAGCTGGCTTCTGTTTTCAGCGCTTATGCCGAAGTCATCACGGGCTATCGCCGTCATGTGCTATACCGGCTTGCCACCCACGCCTGAGTCATGCTGCCTGCGCCTTGGCCCAGCAGTAATGAACAGCCTATAAATGCTTATTGACTAGCTGTGAACTCCGCCCTTACGCCTTTTCTTTGCCTTGCATGGCCCGCGCTCGGCAGCGGTTCAAGGTGATGCCAGGCGGTTTCAAGGTGTTTGCCAATCACAAGGAGAAGAAGAAATGGCCTCAGCACAGAAGCAATGGATGATTTATGGTGCCAATGGTTATACCGGCGAGCTGATTGCTCGTGAGGCAAAACGGCGTGGGCTGAGTCCTGTGCTGGCGGGTCGCAACGAAGGCCGTGTTGCCGGACTGGGTCGTGAGCTGGGTTTCGAATACCGTGTTTTCGATCTGGAAGACAACCACAGCATTGCCCGGCAATTGCAGGGTATAGCCTTGGTGCTGCATTGTGCCGGGCCATTTTCGGCCACCAGCGAGCCCATGATCGAGGGCTGTTTGCAGGCCGGTGCGCACTACCTGGATATCACGGGCGAGATCAGTGTTTTTGAGCATGCGCAGGCGCAAGATGCGCGCGCGAAAAAAGCCGGTATCGTACTTTGCCCTGGCGTCGGTTTTGATGTGATTCCTACGGACTGTGTGGCCGCTGCCCTGAAAGCCGCTTTACCGGATGCCACGCATCTGGCCCTGGGCTTTGACTCCCGCTCGGGTTTTTCACCGGGTACGGCAAAAACATCGGTGGAGGGACTGGGGCTTGGCGGGCGTGCACGTATCGATGGTCACATCACGAAAGTGCCGATGGCCTGGAAGGTGAAAAAAATCCGCTTCGGCGATGAAGAGAAACTTGCCATGACCATTCCGTGGGGCGATGTGAGCACGGCCTGGTACAGTACCGGCATTCCCAATATCGAGGTTTATATTCCGGTCTCCGAGCGTGTAGTGAAAAGTGCGCGCTTCAGCAATTATGTACGGCCCTTGCTGGCGTTTTCACTGGTGCAGGACTTCATGAAAAAGCGTATTGCCAAAAGCGTGAAGGGTCCCAGTGAGGCACAGCGTGCCAAACTGCCCACGGCGGTGTGGGGCGAGGTGCGCAATGCCGCGGGTCAGAAGAAAACGGCACGCATACAGACGGCCAATGGTTACAGTCTCACGGTTAGCGGTGCACTGGCAGTCGCCGAGTATCTTTTGCAGACTTCCGTGGCCGCTGGTGCCTATACCCCCTCGAAACTTCTGGGTGCGGATCTTGTGAGCCGTTTGCCGGGCTCTGGGTCGTTGGTGATGGAGTAATCGTGGCGGCCGGCTTTATGGTTTCCGTTTTTCTTTCGCCTCATCAAGATGATCAGGAAGATTTTTTATTTTTAAAAATAGCGTGAATACGGAGGTTCTATGCGTCTCGTGCTTTTGCCCCTGCTCGCCGGTCTCGCCACGATGACGCTGACCACGCCGCTGCACGCTCGCTGCTTTGAAGAGGGCAGCCGCGCGGCGCCGAAGCTCGGCTCGACTGCACAAGTACCTGGTCCCTCTGGCCCCTTCGCCTACCGGGGAAGCATGTTCAAACGAGATTGCCGTGACGGCGGGCCGATCTTCTTTTATGGCGCTGCGGCCGCCGACGGTAGCGAACTGGTGCCGCCGGAATATGCAAGTGTGGTCATGCTCGGTCCGCGCCACGCAATCGTAAGCCCCTACCTGAACAAAAAATCGTTCACCCGGGGCGCCTGGCAGTATTTTGAAGTAGGTCGTGGCATCACCGGCCCGGCACCCGCCTTTGAGGAAGTAGGCCATCTGAGAGCCGATCTCGGAGACATCGCCTCGGAAGTGGGTATTCCCTACGGCCGTATCTACACCGAACGCGGCCCCACCTACGCCTGGCTGCGCTCCGACTACATACTCTTCCCCAACGGCGACACAACGGCGCGTTATTACCCCGGCCTTGGCGGCCCCGGCGTCGACAACTACAAGCCGCTGAGGCGCTACGGTGATGTGCTGTACGGCAGCTTTGCCGGTCCCGATGGTCAGGTGTTGACCCGTCTGCTGGACCTGAAAGGCAATCCGACATCACCGGTGATCGGGCGCGTGGAGGTTTGGCGCACCTCGGCCTATTCCGGCGACACCGCGAAAGTCGGCTCGAAAGAAAATACCATCAGCGAAGATCTGGTCACGGTAGTGCCGCTTGCACCGCACCCTGATATGCAGGGCGACCTGTATCTACCCATCTTGGCGGACGGCTCGCCGCGGCCGCTGCCGCCCGGCGTTCTCGGCATGATGCCGCTGCGTGCGTATCTTTATCCGGACGGCAAGTCGCGCGCGTTCAGCGTTCCGGGCGGCACCGTCACCTTCGGCTGGGCCGCGGTGATGGACACGCCCAAGGGCCTGCGCTTCGTGGTTGGCAATGGCACGATCGCCGATGTGCTGGAGCTGGTGGGAAAGCAAACACCGGTGGCCGGCGTGCAGCATCTGGTGAGCGAAGTCAACGGCAGATACATCGAATTCATCCTGCTCAAATCGGCTGAGGATGGGCTCTGGCGCGCACTGGACATCCTGCTGCAAGCGCCTGTTGTCGCCGACCCGGCAAAAGGCTATGCCAGCGCGCAACTGGCTTTGGGCGCCACTTGGCAGGCGGAGCGGGAACGCTATGCCGAAGACCAGGCGCGCGCGCAGGCCGCAGCGAAAAAAGCGTGGGAGCTGGAATACGCAGGTCACGAAAAGATCTACCAAGCGCTAGTGGCCAAGGGGGACTACTGCCGAAATGACCCGGCGCTCATCGCCGGATTGCACGCACCCGCCATTACCAAATGGCTGCGTGAATGCCGGCCTGACGATTTCGTGATGCTCAATGTCGGGAGCGTAAAAGGGGTGGATCCGGCGTTGGTCAAAAAGGGGTTTGATCTGCGCGAGCAGGCGCGCATCAAAGCAGAGTGGGACCGCAGGGAGGCGAGCCGCCGCTCACTTGAGTCAGCGGAAGCTGAATTTCAGGCACAAGTGCGCGCCCGCGCGTGGGCCAACGATACCTTAGGCGGTGCCAACAAAGTGCACGACAACTTCATGAAAAACAGCAAAGACACCTACCAACGCAATCTCGACGCATGGAATCGCGGCGCTCAGAACTGGGGCGGTCCACGGCCGTAAGGCAAGGATGCACCAGCTTTTCATCCGCACCAGGCCCTCCTGTCCACTGGCATCTACTGTGTGTTGCGGTGAATGGCGTCAGCGATCCTGGTCTTAACAGGCTGGTGAAAAGGGATTCCAAAAATCTGAAAAGCTAAAAAAACAAGATTCGCGTCGCCACGTGAAATCTTTGACACTTGATCTGGCTGAGTCATCATCTCGGGCATCTATGCTCATGGCCTAGGAGGTCCAAAAACGTTTTTCACCGGCCTGTTGAACCCGCAACTGATTCTGGTTTCAATTCCGCCATGCATTCCGGCGGCAAACGCGACAGCTCTTACGGGGGCGACTCAGCCAGCGCAACAGGCATTGCCGCCAGTCAAGGCCACCACTAGCGGCATGCGGCACAGCCCGCTCCTTCATGCATGGACAAGCAGTATTGATTTCATTATGGGAGCGGCTGCTATCAGGCTAGTCTGTTGTGACGGCAACCAATGTTGTCCAGCGCCAATCAGCATAACGGCGGAAACGCTACGCGGTTCCGCTCTGCGCGGGCTGGATTGAGCGAAGCTAACAAGCACTGACAAGGAGAAAGGCATGAAGACAAGATGGTTGGGTGGAATTGCAATGGCGAGCAGTCTGCTGGTTTCGGCACATGCACAGGCGTTATCTGATAGCTATCGCAGTCAGAATTGGGAAGCAAGTTTTCGCGTCAGCAATACTGAGGGTGATCGCTACAAGGGTGATAGTGGCTCCGTGGCGGAAACGGACGCTAGCGTGGGTTGGGGCTTGGGTCTTGGCTACAACGTCAACGAAAATTTTGCTGTCAGCGGGAGCTTCAACTGGGCTGATGTCGATTACAAAGCCAATATCATTCCGGCGGCCGGCAATGGCAGTGCTGCATTTGATATAAATGGCACCTTGCAAACCAGTACGCTCAATATCAACGGTACTTACAGTTTTCTCCGCAAGTCCCTCACGCCTTTTGTCACGGGAGGAATTGGTGCCAGTTATATTGACACCAATATACCCAATGGGCCGCCTGTGCCCGTGTGCTGGTACGATCCTTGGTATGGTTATTATTGCGGATCGGTCATTCCCACCAAGGATGAAACGAATTTCAGCTATAACGTAGGTGCAGGGCTGCGCTGGGATGTGGTGGACAATTTCTTCATCAAGGCAACTGCCAACAAGTTATGGATTGAGGCCAGCGGCAATATCGGCCATCCCGATTTTCTCTCCTACAGTGTTGATTTTGGCTTTATGTTCTATTGAGTGCTAAACGGGAAGTCCGCAAAAGCCCAAGCTCAGCACTCATAAAAAAGCCCCGCATGCGGGGCTTTTTTATTGCGAACAATCGTCAGATCTGCATGGCTTCAAGCGCAGCGATGCGCTTTTCCAAGGGCGGATGACTCATGAACAGCGAGGCAAAGCTGAAGCCTTCGCGCTTGCCTTCAGTAATGGCGAGGGCGGTCATTTCGGCCGGCATCTGGTCCGGGATTTCATGCTCGGCCTGCAGGCGGCGCAGGGCATTGATCATGGACTGCTTGCCGGCCAGCTTGGCGCCGGCTTCGTCAGCACGGAATTCGCGGAAGCGCGAGAACCACATGACGATGGTGGACGCGAGTATGCCCAGCACGAGATCAGCCACCATGCTGGTGACGTAATAGGCGATGCCGGGTCCGTCTTCGTTCTTGAAAATCACGCGATCCACGAAATTGCCGATGATGCGTGAGAAGAACATCACGAAGGCGTTGACCACGCCTTGCACCAGCGCGAGCGTGACCATGTCGCCATTGGCGACGTGGCCGATTTCATGGCCCAGCACCGCTTTCACTTCGTCGCGGCTCATGCGCTGCAGCAGCCCACTAGAGACGGCCACGAGCGCGGCATTCTTGTTCCAGCCGGTAGCGAAGGCATTGGACTGATAGCTCGGGAAAATACCCACTTCCGGCATCTTGATGCCGGCCTTGTTGGACAGCTCCTGCACCGTGGCGATCAGCCAGCGTTCTTCTTCGGTGCGCGGATTTTCAATCAGCTGCGTGCCGGTAGTGCGCTTGGCCATCCATTTGGAGATGAACAGCGAGAAGAGCGATCCCACCATGCCGAAGACGAAGCAGAAGATCAGCAGGGACTGCAGATTGAGGGTGTTGCCTGCGCCGTGTGTTGAACCCACGCCCAGGATGCTGAGCACGAGGCCGGCAACCACCACGACGGCGAGGTTGGTCATGAGGAACAGGAAAATACGGAACATGGACTTTGTGATCTCCTTGATTGTGTTGCCGTGAAGCTAGGGACAAGCGGAGCTGATTTCAAGCAGGTTTTTGTGTATCGGCGTGTAAGTGAGCGCAGGAAGACCCTTGAAAATAAAAGGTTTTTGCGAGGCTTTGTGACAGCTTTGTGTAGCGCCCGTGGCGATTACTGCAGGGCGTCAGGAGGGGCTGACAAGCAGTCCAGAATGGCGCTTTCGCCCGTTTTTACCGGGGTGGCCGCAAAGTTCGCGCTGGGAATTTCTATAGCGGCGCTGACAGCGGTGCCGGCGCTGTGACGCTCATCACTCGCCGGCTCCATGGCGACAACCTTGAGTACCTGCCCTGCGGGTGACAGGAAGATGGCGGTCAGCGGCACATAGGTATTGCGCATCCAGAGCACCCGGTCGGCGGCTTCCTGCCACAGGAAGAGCATGCCGGGGCCGACATCCAGGCGGCCAGACAGTCCCTGTTGCTGATCCTGCCAGCTGCGCGCCACTGGCAAGGTCAGCCGGGTGCCGCCGCTGAAGCTGATGCGGCATGTTTCCAGCGCGAGCGCCGGACCGGCCGCGGCCATCAGCAGGCAAAGGCTGATGGCCTGTGGCCGGAGGTCAAACCAGATGGGCCGTGCCATGGCGCTGGCGATAGCCTTCAAGGAAGCGGGCGATACGGGTGATGGCTTCCTTCAGGTCTTCCTTGTTGGGCAGGAAAACCACGCGGAAGTGATCCGGTTTTGGCCAATTGAAGCCTGTGCCTTGCACCAGCAGCACTTTTTCCGCCTGCAGCAATTCCAGAATGAAATCCTGATCATTGGCGATGGGATACATCTTCGGGTCCAGGCGCGGGAAAAGATAAAGCGCGCCCTCCGGTTTCACGCAGGATACGCCGGGAATGGCATTCAGCATCTCCACGGCGAGATTGCGCTGTTCATAAAGGCGTCCGCCCGGGCGTATCAGGTCGTTGATGCTCTGATATCCCCCCAGGGCTGTCTGGATGGCATTTTGTGCAGGCACGTTGGCGCACAGGCGCATGGAGGCCAGCATGTCCAGGCCTTCGATATAGTCGCGGGCGGAAGCTTTGTTGCCGCTGACCATGAGCCAGCCGGAGCGGAAGCCGGCCACGCGATAGGATTTCGAGAGGCCGTTGAAGGTCACGCAGAGCAGGTCTGGCGCGAGCGTTGCCAGGCAGGTGTGCTCGGCTTCGTCGTAGAGGATCTTGTCGTAGATCTCGTCGGCAAACAGCACCAGCTTGTGCTTGCGCGCCAGCGCCACGATGCCCTCCAGAATGTGTTTCGGATAGACCGCGCCGGTGGGGTTGTTGGGATTGATGACCACGATGCCGCGGGTTTTCGGCGTGATCTTCTTTTCCATGTCGGCCAGATCCGGATACCAGCCATTGTTTTCGTCGCAGAGGTAATGTGCCGGGGTTCCGCCGGACAGGGTGACCGCCGCCGTCCACAGCGGATAGTCCGGCGCCGGAATCAGCATTTCATCGCCGTTATTGAGCAGGGCCTGCATGGCCATCACGATGAGCTCGGAAACGCCGTTGCCAATATAGATGTCGCCGGTTTCCACGCCGAAGAGGCCCTTCTGCTGGTAGTACTGCATGATGGCCTTGCGTGCGGCGAAGAGACCTTTGGATTCGCAATAGCCTATGGCGCTGGGCAGATTGGTGATGACGTCGGCCAGAATCTCCTGTGGCGCCTCGAAGCCGAAGGGAGCCGGATTGCCGATATTGAGCTTGATGATGCGATGACCCTGCTCCTCCATGGCTGTCGCCGCCTTGAGTACGGGGCCACGAATGTCATAACAGACGTTTTTCAGCTTGGAGGACTTGGGGATTTCCATGGCAGCGGGCTCGCGCGTGGGGGAGGAGGGGGCGGCAGGTCGGGGGCTGGAGGGCTTGTCCTGACGGTAGTTCAGCATGTCGGCCAGTAAGCGGTCGACCGTAGCCTGGCGCGGACTGCGACCTTTCTTGAGTTCACCCACGAAGTTGGGGTCCTTGCGGAAGAGGGTCCCGAATTGTGAGGCGCTGATGTCGGGATAGTCCGCCAGGAACTGCTCAACCTGCTCCAGCAGGGAAGGGCTCATGCTCATAGTGGCGCAGGCTCCGGCCTAGGCTTTGGTTTTGCATAGGCTATTCCCTATAAGAAGTATTTTCCAGTCCGCCGACATCGGGACTCACTGCTTTGTATGAGCCGGACCTGGCCAGGCGAAAGAAAATGCCGGGTCCGGCTTGAAGCGCCGCCCGGTCAGCCCCATAGGGGTTTCCCAGCAATGAGGAGGGCATCATGAGCGAGAACAAGGTTGTGAAGTCCGACGCCGAGTGGCGTGCCGAGCTCGGGCCGGAGGAATATCGCATCTGTCGCGAAAAGGGCACGGAGCGGGCGTTCACCGGTGAATACTGGGACGAGCATCGTGCGGGCACCTATCTCTGCCGTGCTTGCGGTGAGGCCCTGTTCAGTTCGGCCAGCAAATATGATTCCGGCTCCGGGTGGCCCAGCTTTTTCCAGCCACTGGAGAAAGACCTTGTCGACGAGCACAAGGATGCTAGTCACGGCATGATACGCACCGAGATCACCTGCCGTCGTTGCGGTAGTCATCTTGGTCATGTCTTTGCTGACGGTCCTCGTCCGACCGGGCTGCGTTACTGTGTCAATTCGGCCTCTTTGCGTCTTGAGCCGGATGTTGAAAGTTGATGTTGAAAAATCAAGCATGATTTCCCGCTGACAATGAAGAACAGAAGTAAAAAGGAGAGGCCCATGGCCAGTGTTTACGATTATTCCGCCAAAACCATTACCGGACAGGACAAGGCGATTGCCGATTTCAAGGGGCAAGTGCTGTTGATTGTGAACACCGCCAGCAAGTGCGGCTTCACACCGCAGTTCAAGGGGCTGGAAGAGCTCTATGAAAAGTACAAGGACAAGGGTCTGGCCGTACTCGGTTTTCCCTGCAACCAGTTCCTGAATCAGGATCCTGCCGATGACGCACAGATCAGTGAATTCTGTGAGCTCAACTATGGCGTGACCTTTCCCATGTTTGCCAAGATCGATGTGAACGGCGATAACGCCGATCCCATCTTCAAGCATCTCACCACGGCAGCGCCCGGCCTGCTGGGCAGCAAGGCCGTAAAGTGGAATTTCACCAAATTCCTGGTCGACCGTAATGGCAAGGTGATCAGCCGTTATGCGCCCGCCACCAAACCGGAAGACATTGCCGCCGATATTGAAAAGCTGCTTTGAACAGCGTGCGCATCTGATGAAAAAGCCCGTTTTTCACGGGCTTTTTCATGTCCGCAGGGCCGGCTTCCGTCTTGACGCTGGCGCGCGCAGACCCCTAGAATGCGCCGCCCGCCAGCACCAGATGGCGGGGCTTGCACGGGGCTATAGCTCAGCTGGGAGAGCGCTACAATGGCATTGTAGAGGTCAGCGGTTCGATCCCGCTTAGCTCCACCAATTCAGCGCCACCAATTCAGCTCTGCCACTTCCCGAATCCCTCTGTATTGTCCCCATCGTCTAGAGGCCTAGGACATCACCCTTTCACGGTGGTAACCAGGGTTCGAATCCCTGTGGGGACGCCATTTAAAAGACAAAGGCCCGCATTTATGCGGGCCTTTGTCTTTTAAATGGCCATGTCTCTCATGATTGGAACTTAAAATGGCGGGTTCGACAAAACTGCGTAGCAGTTTAGAACGCAGGCAACGCCTGCAGCCCCGAAGGGGTGAGGCTACGCAGTCGCCGAATAATCCCTGTGGGCAGTCTCGAAAAGTGCTTACGGTTTTGGATGTTGGTGCCGAGCGTCGGCCCACGCTGCATTTTCCCTGCTTCGGCTTTCATCTTTGTCGAATTGCTTTTTCCCCTTTGCTGATTGATGTTCCAGGTATGTCTCGAGCCTACTGTCCGCAAGAGGTCGCTCATGAAATGGAGCTCCCTGTTCTTTATCGCATCACTGTTCGTGAGCAGCACCGTCATGGCCTCTGATTTCTTTACCGACTTTCCCCGGCACCGTTATCGCATCGTGACGGTGACCTATTCCCCGCCGGACTGGCCAAAGTCGCTCAAGGCTGACCTGTATTTGCCTGCAGCCTCATCAGCGGCGGCACGTCCGCTGGTTTTGCTGGTACATGGCGGCTCATGGAAAGGCGGCAGTCGTGGAAATATGTCGCGTATTGCGCGGGCACTGGCGCTGGCTGGCTATGCCGCTTTCAGTATTGACTACCGGCTGGCGCCACAATTCCGTCATCCTGCACAGCTTGAGGACATGCAACAGGCGATGCGTTGGTTGCAGCTGCATGCCGGCGAATATGGTCTGGACATGCAGCGCAGCGCTGCCTGGGGATTTTCTGCCGGTGCGCATCTGGTCAGTCTGCTGGCTGTGCAGACGCCGCTTGCAGGCGAGCCTGTCTTGCGTGCCGTCGTGGCTGGCGGTACGCCGGCAGACTTGCGCATCTATCCGGATTCGCCGGCGATCAAGGCTTTGCTTGGCGCGCGTCCGGCAGAAGCGCCGGCACTTTATGAGGAGGCGTCGCCACTGGCGCAGGTGCGTCCCGGCTTGCCGGCGTTTTTCCTTTATCACGGCGACAAGGACGATCTTGTGATTCCCTCGCAAACCAGCAATTTTGCGGCGGCTCTGCAGGCCAGCGCCGTACCGGTGCAGGTTTTATGGCTGAAGGATTACGGTCATATAGGCACAGCACTGTTTTTGGGCAAAATCCTGCCGGCCGGACTCTTGTTCTTGCAGCAGCAAATCCCTTTGTCATTGCCCTGAGGCGTCGGGAATGCGACGTGGCGCAGACTCTGGCTGCAGGGCAGTTGTGCTAGAGTCGTGGCACCACCGCGCGCTCGCTCCCGGAGACATGCATGGCCATCGCAGCCGCTTCGGCAGAACTGGATCAGACCCTGTTCTGGCGACTTATAGAAATCAGTACAGCCCTCTCGGGCGAGCGTAATACTTCACGCCTTTTCGAACGCATTCTGGATGCGGCCCAGGACATCACGCTGGCCGATGGCGGCACGCTCTATCTCATCAAGGAGCGTGAAGAAGGCAAGCCTGTCCTGGAATTTGAAATCCTGCGCAATGATTCTCTCAAACTGCGTTTGGGCGGGACCTCCGGTAATCCCATACAGCTGCCGCCCTTGCCACTTTACAAAGAAGACGGCAGTCCTAATAACGGCAATATCGCGACCTATACCGCGCTGACCAAACGCATGGAAAACATCGAGGACGCGTATTACGCCGAGCATCTCGATTTTTCCGGCACCAAAGCCTTTGATGCCCGCTCGGGCTACCGTTCCAAATCCTTTCTGACCGTGCCGCTGTGCAACCATGCCGATGAAGTGATCGGTGTGCTGCAGTTGCTCAATGCCAAGGACGTCGAGACCGGCGAAACCATCCCCTTTCGCAAAAATCTTGAGCCCATTGTTGCGGCACTGGCTTCCAGCGCAGCCATTGCCCTGGATAACCAGATCCTGCTGCAGGATCACAAGAATCTGCTGGATGCCTTCATCAAGGTCATCGCCCAGGCGATTGACGCCAAGTCGGCCCATACCTCCGCGCACTGCCAGCGCGTGCCCGTGCTTACCGAGCTGATTGCGCAAGCGGCCTGCGAAGACGAGTCCGGCCCGCTGCGCGAATTCAATCTGGATGAGTCCGAATGGTACGAGCTGCGCGTGGCCTCGTGGATGCACGACTGCGGCAAGCTGGCCACCCCGGACTGGGTGCTGGACAAGGCCACCAAGCTGCATCTCATGCTGGACGGCATTGATGCCGTCAAAACCCGTTTCTCGGCGGCCATGGCACAGCTGGAGCTCAATTTCCTGCGGCAGAGTGCGGCCGGGAATGCAGCCTCAAAAGAAATGCTTGAGCAGGAAATGGCCGCCTTGCGCGATGATTGTCTTTTTATCGAGAAAGCCAATGTCGGCGGCGAATTCATGAAGGCGGAAGACCAGGCTCGCGTGAAGCAGATTGCAGCGCGTACCTGGCGTGACCATCTCGGCATGGAACAGCCCATGCTCACGGAAACGGAGGTGGCCTATCTGTGCATAGAGCGCGGTACGCTGTCGTTTGACGAGCGCCAGAAAATCAATGACCACATGAAAGTCACGATACAGATGCTGGAGTCGCTGCCTTTCCCCAAGAACCTCAAGCGTGTGCCGGAATACGCCGGTGGTCATCACGAGAAAATGGATGGCACCGGCTTCCCGCGCGGACTCAGGCGCGAGCAGATGTCATGGCCGGCTCGCATGATGGCGATTGCCGACATCTTCGAGGCGCTGACCTCCAGCGATCGCCCTTACAAGGCGCCGATGAAGATTTCGCAGTCCCTGTCCATCCTGCAGAAAATGCGCCAGCAGAATCATATCGATCCGGATCTTTTCGAGCTCTTTCTGCGCTCACGGGTCTGGGAAAAATACGCCCGCATTTATCTGCGTCCCGAGCAGCTGGATATTACCGATCCCACGCCCTATCTCGGATAAGCGCTGGTGTGCTTTCCGAACATATTTCCCATCCCGGCGGCATCATCCTGGTGATGCCCGCTGCATGCTTGCCAGGAGGCCATCATGATCAAGTCCATAGGCTATGCCGCTACCAGCAGTACAGCGCCGCTTGCGCCTTTTTCTTTTGAGCGGCGCGAGCTCACCGCGGCCGATGTGCAGATTGAAATCCTCTATTGCGGCGTCTGCCATTCCGATCTGCATCAGGTCAGGAGCGAGTGGGGGGCCACGCCTTACCCTTGCGTGCCCGGTCATGAAATTGTCGGTCGCGTCGTGCAGGTGGGCAGTGCCGTCAGCAAATTCCGCGTAGGCGATATGGCGGCCGTGGGCTGCATGGTCGACTCCTGCCGCCAGTGTTCGCCTTGCCGCGATGGTGAAGAGCAGTTCTGTGAGAAAGGCATGACCTGGACTTACTGCAGTCCTGATCGTCATAGCGGTGGTTTCACGTTTGGGGGCTACTCGAGCACCATCGTCGTGGATGAGGCCTTCACCCTGAAAGTTCCGGCGGGTCTTGAACTGGCGGCAACGGCGCCGCTGCTTTGCGCCGGCATCACCACCTATTCACCACTCAAACACTGGAAGGTAGGGCCGGGTCAGCGCGTGGGGGTGGTGGGACTCGGTGGGCTTGGCCATATGGCGGTGAAAATTGCGCGTGCCATGGGCGCCCATGTGGTGCTTTTCACCACATCGGAAAGCAAGCGCGAAGACGGCCTGCGTCTGGGCGCACATGAAGTGGTGGTGTCGAAGAACAAGGACGAGATGAAGGCGCAACGCAACAGTCTGCATTTCATTCTGGATACGGTCTCGGCGGCGCATGATCTCAATGCCTATCTTTCCCTGTTGCGTCTGGATGGCACCATGACGCTGGTGGGCTTGCCTCCCCAGCCCGCTCCGGTCAGCGCCTTCCAGCTCACGGCCAAACGTCGCCAGCTTGCCGGCTCCTCCATAGGCGGGATTGCGGAAACCCAGGAGATGCTGGATTTCTGCGCGCAACACGGCATCGTCAGCGATATCGAGCTCATTCCCATACAGCAGATCAATGCGGCCTATGAGCGTCTGGTGAAAGGTGATGTGAAATACCGTTTCGTGATCGACATGGCGACGCTGGAGCAGAACGCCTGAGGCATGCCTAAAGCGGGTGCGCTCTGCTAAAGTCAGCCGCAAGAGCTGACCCGCCAGGAGATGATGCCGGCGCGTACAGGGCGAAAGACAAGGAAAACAAGGAGAAGAAAATGGAGAAGGTGCGCACGGTAGTGTGGACACTGATTGGCGTGCTAGCGCTGGTGATTGCGCTGGTGCTGGCGTATTCCCTGCCGCAACATCGCGTGGTGCATGTGGATGGTCACGAGGTCAAGCGTCTGGACCTTAACGGCAATATCGTGGACCCCAGCAAGGCGGTAGCGGCTACCCGCGATGTCTATTTCATCAATACCTCTGATCCGCAATCTGGCGAAGTGCATGTTTACCGAAACGAGGACACGCGCTTCGGCTTCCCCTTCTACATGAAGTTCGATGCACCGGAAGTTCTGGCCCGCGCCCAGATGCTGGAGAAAAATCCGGAGCAGCTGGCCTTGGTGACCTATTACGGCTGGCGTATCAAGCTGCTGGATGAATTCCCGAATGCAGTGGATGTGGAGGTCTGGAACAGCCCCGATGAGCCCTTCCCGGTTTTCAACACGGTTTTCTTTGCGGTGCTGGCGCTCATTCTTCTGGTGCTCTGGTGGAAGTGGCGGAAATTCCGGCAGAGACGAGCCGCCAAAGCCTGAGAATTTTTTTAAATCCGGTCATGCCCGCGAAAGCGGCACTGTTGCAGGTATGAATGGCTTTCTTTGCCTCGTCTGGAGGCGCCTAGTGTTGGTGTGCTGACGGCCACGGCTACGTTTTTCAGCAAGCTGTTAAATAAAAAAGGAGGCTGATGCCTCCTTTTTTTTATGGTCGAATCAAACGCCGTGACGAGGCTTATATATCTTCGGGCACAAAGATATTGCGGCCATCCACCACGCTGATGTGGCCATGGCGCCCTACGCAATCCGTTCTCTTCATGCGCTCCAGCAGTTGCTTGTCGCCTGCCGGCGTATTGGCCAGGCAGCGGCGGCCGTCGGGCAGGCGCAGGAAGACAATGCCGTCCTGCGGGCCGAAAGCATTATGCGTGACGGTCCAGGTTTCAATCGTGGCGGGGCCGGCTTCCGGCACTTCCACATAGGCTGTCTTGGGGCGTGCATCCAGCTCGGCCTGCACCGAGGGAGCCGGCTGCCACACGGCATGATGGTTGTGGGTGGAATAAATGCCGACGGAGTATTTGGTGATATGCCAGCCATTGGCGGTGATCAGGCCATGGCTGCCGGGCTTGCTGCGCACCTTGTCGAGCATGGTGGCCAGACTGTTCATGCTGTAGTTGTTACCGGGGCCGCCAAAGTAGGGCATGCCACCGGTGACGGTGAGGCCGCGCGCATCGTCTTCGGCAATGCCGAGTTCCTGGCAGGCAATCTGCACAGCGGAGGGAAAGCAGGAGTAGATGTCCAGAAAGTCGAGATCGGCCGGCGTCAGACCTGCCATGTCGAAGGCGGCCTTGCCGGCAGCCCGTATGGGTGCTGAGGAATAAAAATTCTCGCGCTCGCTCATATACCAGTGGTCTTGTGCATCGGCGCAGCCATTGAGATAGACCCAGCGATCTTGCGGAATGCCCAGCTCACGCGCTTTTTTCACCGAGGTCATGATGACGGCGGCGGCCATGTCCACCTGTATCACCGAGTTCAGGTATTTGGTGTAGGGAAAACCGATATAGCGGTTCTTCTCCGTCACCGTGATGATTTCTTCGGGGCTGCGAAAGAGCGGAAACCAGCTCAGCGGATTTTCTGCAGCCACGGCGGACATGCGGCTGAACATGGCGCCCAGTTTTTCCATATGCGCATTCAGCGCGGTGCCGCGATGCTCGCGCAGGGCATTTTCAAACAGCGGATAGGTATTGATGGGATAGAAAAAACCGTAGAGCTGCTCATGTGGCGTGCAGCCCGGCTTTTGCGTGCCCACGGCTTCGGGTGTACCACCCGGGTCATCGCCCCATTGCGGCAAGCTGCCGGCCTTGATGCTGCCCATCAGGCCCTGCAGGTTTTCCGAGCCGGCCAGCAAGGCGAATTCCGTGCTGCCGGTGGCAATGCGCTCGGCAACAAGGTTCACCAGCTGCTGCGGGGTATTGCCGCCTACGGCGGCCAGCAAGCAATGGCGTGGTTCGGCGCCCAGAGCGCGGCCCACGGATTTCGGCAGATTGGTGTATTCGCCGATGGGAAATTTCGCTTCGGTGGAGTCCACGGCAAGGCGGGTGGTTGCCACCGTATCCAGCTGGCTCAGCAAGGCTTCAGCAATGCCGGCGTTGGCGGCGGCCAGTTTTGCCGTCTCCGCCATCATGCTCAGCGGCGTAGGGGATTCCAGTGGCGGCTTGCGATTGGTGAGCTGGCCGCCACCCACCAGAATGGGGGTGTTGTCAGCGGGGATGATATTTTTCATGCGTTCTCTTCGATTTTCTGTAGGAGGGGCTTTAGCAGCTTGCTGAAAAACTACCTGGGTTGTCATCACAGCGTTAAAAACCGGCTCAAAATGCTCATTTACGCTCTGTAAACTCCGCTTTTTCACCGGTTTTTGCCTTGTGCTGACGGCCTCGGCTACGTTTTTCAGCAAGCTGTTAGCCGCGATGCAGTTTCAAGGGATGACAGCATCAGCTGCCGGTGAAATTCGGTTTGCGCTTTTCCTTGAACGCTCTTGGCCCTTCACGCGCATCTTTGGAGAACATCACCGGCGCGGCATACATCTTTTCTTTGTCCAGCGCTTCTTTTTCCGGAATGTTGATGCACTCGCGCGCCGAGCGGCGCACTTCACGTACGGCCAGCGGGCCGTTCCCGGCAATGCGCTCGGCAATTTCCATGGCCTTGGCCATCACCTGATCGGCCGGCACCACATGATTCACGAGGCCGAGTTCATAAGCGCGCTGGGCGCTGATGAGATCGCCGGTGAGCAGGATTTCCATGGCCACCGCATAAGGAATCTGGCGCGGCAGGCGTACGGTGGAACCGCCAGCGGGGAAGAGACCCCATTTCACTTCCTGCAGGCCGAGCTTGGCATGCTCGGCAATCACGCGGATTTCCGTGCCCTGCAGCATCTCCATGCCGCCGGCGATGGCATTGCCGTTGGCCGCACAGATCACCGGCTTGCCGCAATCAAAATTGCGCAGCAGCGTGCGCTCCAGCATGAAGAAATCCTGCATCACGGCGCGGTCATAATCGTTTTCCGGCGTGCGCGCGCCGTTGAACAGGGTGATGAGTTCGGCGAGGTCCGCACCGGCGCAAAAACTTTGATCGCCGGCGCCGGTGACGACTGCCACGCGGATATCCGCGTCTTCGCTCACGGTTTTCCACGCGTCCGCCAACTGCACCACGGCCTCCGGGTTGAGCGCATTGTGGCGCTCTGGCCGGTTGATGGTGATGAGCGCGATATGGCCGCGTTTTTCATACAGAACGGCAGACATGACATTTCCTCACAGGACAAGAACAGGGACGGCCAGCGGCTGCATTTCAGGTGCGCGCCGGCATGTGCTCGCGCAGCAACAAATGGCGATGCCGTTGCGCCGGCGGCAGCCTGCCCTCACGCAGCCAGCGCCCGGCCCGGTGCAGGGCGGTATTCGCTTCCGGCAGCAGCGGGGCAAACAGGGCAAAGGCATGGAAGAGGCCGCGCCAGATTTCCAGCTCGCAGACCGTGCCGGCCTCGGCGCAGCGCCGCGCCAGCAGCACAGCGTCGGCATTGAAGATTTCATTGGCGGCCGCCTGCACATAAATCGGCGGCAGGCCGTGCACGTCGGCATGCACCGGCGAGACCTCGGGATGGTGCGCGGGCCACTCGCCGAGATAGTGGCGGGCAAACTGCCGGCGTATCCAGTCGCGCGCCGGTTCGGGATGGCGTCCACAAAAGGCATCGTGTTCGAAATGGGCGCTGAGCGTGTCGGCTGATAAGCCCAGATCCAGCCAGGGCGACATCAGGTAAAGCCGCAGTGGCGCCGGCAGCTTCTGCTCGCGCAGGGCGATGGCGAGGCCCAGGGCCAGATTGCCGCCGGCCGATTCCCCCGCCACGCAGAGCTGGCCGGGCGCAAAGCGCGTCGCCATGGCCTGCCAGACCGCCATGACGTCATCGCGCGCCGCCGGGAAGACATGCTCGGGGGCCAGGCGGTAGTCGGGCAGCCAGACCTCGGCAAAGCGGCCGGTCTGCATGAGGCGGGCGGCAAAGGAGGCGTGCGTGTCGTGACTGCCGCCGGTAAAGCCGCCGCCGTGGATATAGAGCAGGCCCTGGTCTTTGCGTGCGGAGCGGTGCGTGTTCAGGATGCGCAGCACCGGCACGCCTGCGATACGGTGGCGTTCGCGCTGCACGCCGGCCGGCAAGGGCAGCCAGCGCATATGCTCCATCAGGCGACGCGGGGTGAGCGGGTGCCGCACCTGCAAGAGCCGCTTCTGACGGCTGCGCAGGTACAAGGTGGTCAGGCTGGCGATGGCGCTCATGGCTAATCCGGCGAAAAGGATGCCGGATGCTGGCATGCCGGCCCACGCCGCCCTAGGCTGGATGCTGCCACGATGGGTGCAGATATTGCCAAAGTGGCAGTTTATGACCGCCAGCCGGCTATTCAGCCGCGCCGGGCCAGATACTCCGCCGGCGACATGCCGAACCAGCGCCGGAAGGCCCGGCGAAAGGCCGAGACCTCCTGATAGCCCAGGGTCACGGCCACGCCCTCCACGGTGTAGCGGCCGGAATCCAGACAGGCCCGGGCCTGCGCGGCCAGCTCGGCGTCCAGCAGGCGCTGGTAGGCCGTGCCCTCGGCTTTGAGATAACGGATCAGGCTGCGCGGCGAGACCTCCAGTTGCGCCGCCACTTCCTCCAGCCGCCAGCGTTGGCCGGGATGGCTGCTCAGGAGCTGCGCCACTTTCTGGCGCCAGAGCGTGTTGTGCTTTTGCGTCTGGCTGAGTTGCTCGCAGCGGCGCAGGGCATCGCTGAAGAGAGCCGGATCACTGAAGGGATTGGGCGTATCGGCCAGCGCCTCGGGCACGCTCAGAAACGTGGCCCCGGCCTCGAAGCGCCAGGGCGAATGCAGATAATCACCGTAGCGCGCCGCATGCGCGGGCGCCGCATAGTCAAAGCCGATTTCCGCCTCGGTGAGATAGCGGCCCAGCACCAGTTCAAAACCGCGCTGCAGCGTAACCACCAACGCCTCCCGCGCAAAAATCCCCACCTCATCCAGCGGCAGTGTGCTGCGCACTTCCTGAATCAGCCGGCCGCCCTCACGACGCTGGTGTATCTGCATTTCCTGCAAACGCAGCGCATGAAAATGTTCAATCGCATCCAGCGCCCGGCCCATGGTCGGGCTATTGGCCAGTAACAAACCCAGCGGCCCGTGTGCGGACAAATGCAGGCGGCTGCCAAAATGCAGGCCCAGCGCCGGATTGCCCGAGATCCGCAGCGCATTGCGCATGATGCGCGCCTGCGTCGCGCCATCCACCCCCAGCTCCAGCCGCACCAGATCCGCAGGCGCAAGCGCCGTGCCCGCCAAGAGCGCGGCCTGACCGGCTTCATCCAGACGCAGCTCGCGCGCCAGCAGGCGGGAATAGGTAATGGGCGTCATACAGGGTTCCGGCAGAAAGAGGCCGTTTTATAACAGGCGGGGAGGGCGGGGGCTATCGGGCGGACGCCGCGGATTCCAGAAACTACGCAAAGCCCACGCACGCTTACCATCCGTCCTTGAAAAAATATTCGGTCAAAAGGCGTGAGATTGGCGCGGCTCCATCCCGCCTATAAAACGGCTTAACTTAATGGCATTGAAGCTACGCAAGCTAAAAATGGTGTCGGCGTTAAATAGGCCCGATTAATTTTCTCGTCCAGTCATCGTGGCTGAGTCATCGCGGCTAAAGCCCCTCCTGCAAAACAGGGTCTGGCACAGAGAAGGGCCAGGCGCAAAATATCGGCAGAGGGGAAAGCCCCTGAGGGGAAAGGGGCGGCGTAAATATTCGCTATGCGGGCTTAAGGCCCTTGCTGCGAAGCGCAGCGGCAAGTGCCCAGGGTGCGCAAAACCGTTCAGGTCTTAGGTGCGCGGATGGCGAGGATAAAAAGAGATAAGCGCCGCATACGCGCGGGGCTGACACCTCATGGGCTTATTTCGCTTTGCGCGCGCCACTGGCAGGCCTGTTCGCTTCCCAATACAAGCTTCCTTTCAGCCAGTCCGTTAGCGGAAACACCAGATTGAAGTTCTTTGTCTGCATGAGGTCGCGGCGATGATGCAGGGCATGCAGCTGGCGCATATGGCGTAACCAGGGCAAACGCGCCAAGGGGTGCTCGTCGGGCAGGTGTTCGCAGGCGTGGAAGATTTCGTAAGTGAGATAGCCGGCCAGCAGGGTAAAGGCAAACAGGGCGGCCACATTGCCGTTGATGAAGCTCACTACCCACCACGCCGCCAGCATGGCGATACTGAACAGCACGATCAGCCAGGCGGGAAAGAAAATCACGCGCCAGTCCTGCGCTGTCTCGTAGCGCATGTGTCCTTGCACAAAAAAACTGTGATGGTCGCCGGTGTGGCGTTTGTAGAAGAGGGCGCCGAGTTTGTGTTTTTCATGCCCCAGATTCTTGTGCACGGTGTATTCGCCCCAGTTGAAGAAGAGCAAGGCCAGCGGCACCGTCAGCCATTCCAGCCACTGCACCTCATGCAACTGGCGCGCAAAGAAAATCAGGCAGCCAATACCGTAAGCCAGCACGAATCCGCCATGCAGCCAGGCGTTGTAGCGAGGATGTATGCCGGCGCGATAACGGGCGCGGAAGGGCTGGACATCAAGCGGTTTTTCATCGCGGCGCTGGTGGTCTTGCGGCATGAGGCGTCTCCGGGCTGGCTTAGCGCATCATCATCGTTATGGCAGACAGTCTGAAGGTGGGATCGGGCCAATGCGCGCGCTTAAGACCGGAGGCTGATGACGGCAAACGCATCCTCGATCGTCATCTGGAGCAGCGGCGGGAAAAGCAGCCCAAGCTACGTGGCTCGTCCTGTAGCGACCAAGTGGAGCTGTAAACCGGTCTGCGGCTACCGATTCAGCCTTGCCAATGAAAAGCATTCTCGATTATCTTGCGCCGGCACTGACCCTGCTCAGGTTCTGTCTTCATGCTGCACGCGCTTCGCCATATGTCTGTCAGCACACGCACCGCGCTTCTGGTGTTCTTGGTGCTGGGCGCTTTGCTGCGTTCGGGCATTACGCTGGCGGCTGAGCTGCATGCGCTGGGACATCAGACGCATGCCATGGCGCTGGACCATGCATATGGTCATGAGCACGAAGAGCATGAGCACAAAGCGCCCGCCTCGGGCGAGAGTGGGCACGATAATGCAGAGGCCTTTCATGGTCTCTTGCACCAGTGCAGTGGCGTGCACTTTGCCGCCTTGTTTGCCGTGGATTCGGCACTGACGCTACCCGCTGTAGCGCCGATGTATTTCTTCAAACCGGATGATTTTGCATCCGCTTCTCTCGCCACGCCTTTCCGACCTCCGATTGCCTGACGACAGTATGGGCTGCCTGAACGCGGCCTGATTTTTCCTGTCCGTTAATCCATCGGAGATATTCCGTGAGTTTTCATCATTTACGGGTTCTGGCCATGGCCGGAACCTTGGGTCTTGCCCCGTGGGCCGAGGCCAGTGAAGTCCTGCGTCTGGAGCAGGCGATAGCGCGTGCCGTGAGCAGCAGTCCCGCGTTGATGGCTGAGCTTTTGCAACTGGATGCCGCACAGGCGAAAGCCGCGCGCGAAGGCTTGGCGCCGCGTGTTGTGCTGAGCGCCGAGCTGGAGAATTTTGCCGGCAGCGGCACGTTGCGTGGTCTGGATGCGGCTGAGGCTACATTGCGTCTGGGCCGAGCTATCGAGCTGGGCGGCAAACGTTCAGCACGACAGGCATTGGGGGCGGCCGAAATGGAGCATCAGCGCACGGCCACGGAGCTGGCGCGTCTCGATATCCGCACGCGTACTGCGCTGCGTTTTATTGAAGTGGCGGTAGATCAGCAGCGTCTTGCGTTTGCACAACAGCATGTGCAACAGGCTGAGCGCACGCGTCGTGAAGTCGCGCGCTGGGTGACGGCGGCGCGTAATCCGGAGTCGGATCTGGCCGCGGCTGAAATTGCGCTGGCCAATGTCGAGCTGGAGCAAGAACATGCCGAGCACGAACTGGACAGCGCGCGTCTTGCCCTCGCCGCCCTGTGGGGCGCGACGTCGCCTGATTTTTCTATGGTGGAGATGGCCTTGTCGGCCTTGCCTGAGCCACTACCTTTCGAGGAGCTGGTGGCGCAGTTGCCTGCGTCGATAGAGCAAACACTGCAGCAGCAGGAGGCCCGGACCGTGGCGGCACGCCTTCGCGTGGCCGAGGCCAGCCAGAAGCCGGATCTGGATCTCAATATCGGTATTCGCCATCTGCAAAACACGGGCGATCAGGCGCTGGTACTCGGAGTTGCGCTGCCACTAGGGACAGGCACGCGCGCCGCCTATGCCATCAGCGAAGCCCGCGCACAGCTCAATGCCATTGATGCGCGGCGTAAGGCCGGGCAATTCGAGCGCTATCAGCTCCTGTTCGAGAAATATCAGGAGCTGACCCATGCGCGTACGGAAATCGAATCGCTGCGCACACGGGTACTGCCCAAGGCCGAACAAGCGTTGGCCTTCACCCGACGCGGCTTTGAGGCTGGCCGCTTTTCCTTCCTGGCCTTGTCCCAGGCCCAGCAAACCCTCTTTGATCTGCGCAAGCGCGAGCTTGAAGCCTGCGCCCGCTACTACGTTTTGCGGTTTGAGCTGGATCGTCTTGTTGCCATCGCGCCAGAGCGTTCCGCCACTACTGCTGAGGACTCTGCATCATGAACAGGCGCCTTCTTTTTCTGGCTTTTTCTTTGCCCCTTGTTATTTCCCTGTTGAGTGCCTGTGGGCGTGAATCAGCTTCGCATCCTGATCACGCTGACACTGAATCTGCTGAGGCTGCTGGCGGTGCAGAGGGCCATGCGGCCGATGAATTCGAGCGTGGCCCGCATCGCGGCCGTTTGTTGCGCGCAGGAGATTTCGCACTGGAAATCACCATTTATGAAACCAATACGGCGCCGCAATTCAGGTTGTATGCCTATCAGAGCGGCAAGCCCGTCAAGCCCGCAAGCGTGTTGGCAACGCTCATGCTCAAGCGTCTGGATGGCGAGCTGAATACGTTCAGCTTCAAGGCAGAGGGCGATTATCTGCTGGGCAGTGGCACCGTTACCGAGCCGCATTCCTTTGATGTGCAGGTCAGCGCCCGCTACGCAGGTAAAAAATACGATTGGCAATACGCTTCCTATGAGGGCCGCACCACGATTGCGGCGGATGCTGCCAAGCAGGCCGGTATCGTGATCAGCACGGCCGGCCCTGCGGTCATACGCGATACCGTGCAGGTGATGGGCAATGTGCTGGTGGATGCCACGCGGCATGTCGAAATCAAGGCGCGTTTTCCGGGCCTGGTGAAAAAGGTGCATGTGCAGCAGGGCGAGCACGTCAAACGCGGACAAACCCTGGTGACGGTGGAAGGCAATGACAGCATGCGTGCCTATGCCGTGCCCGCGCCTTTCGATGGCGTGGTGCTCAACCGCTACGTCAATAGCGGTGAAATGGCCGCCGACAATACCTTGATGGAACTGGCCAATCTCTCGGATGTCTGGGTGGAGTTGCGTGCTGTCGGGGCGGATGCGGAAAAAATAGCTGCCGGCCAGACAGTGAGCATCAGCTCCGCCAGTGGTGAGTTGAGTGCGCAAGCGGAAATAAAAACGGTATTGCCATTGGCATCGGGCCAGAGCGTGGTGGCGCGCGCCAACCTGCCCAATGCAGAAGGACGTTGGCGCCCCGGCATGGTGGTGTCGGCAGCCATCACGCTGGCTGCGCGCCAGGTACCGCTGGCAGTGAAAGAGAGCGGCTTGCAGCGTTTCCGGGATTTCACCGTGGTGTTTGCGCAAGTGGGCGAGCGCTATGAAGTGCGCATGCTGGAATTGGGGCAGCGTGATGGCGAATACGCGGAAGTGCTGGGTGGTCTCAAGCCGGGTACCGCCTATGTCAGCGCGCAGAGCTTCCTCATCAAGGCCGACGTCGAAAAATCCGGCGCCAGCCATGATCACTGACCGCCACGCTCGTTGAGGAATCGTCATGCTTGAACGAATCATTCGTGCTGCGATCGCGCATCGCTGGCTGGTTTTGCTGCTGGTGTTCGCTGTCAGTGCGCTGGGCGTATGGAATTATGGGCGTCTGCCCATTGATGCCGTGCCCGATATCACCAATGTGCAGGTGCAGATCAATACCGAAGCGCCGGGCTATTCGCCGCTGGAGGCTGAGCAGCGCGTCACCTTTCCGGTGGAAACAGCCATGGCGGGCATGGCACGCATGCAATACATGCGCTCGATTTCGCGCTATGGCCTGTCGCAAGTGACGGTGGTGTTTGAAGACGGCACCGATATTTATTTTGCACGTCAGCAAGTCAACGAAAGACTGCAGCAGGCGGCCGGAAAATTACCGGCGGGCTTGCAGCCAGGCCTGGGGCCGGTGACCACCGGCCTGGGCGAAATTTTCATGTACACGGTAGAAGTTGAGCCGGATGCACGAAAGCCGGATGGCACGGCATGGTCGCTCACGGATTTGCGTACCCTGCATGACTGGGTGATAAGGCCACAGTTGCGCAATCTCAAGGGCGTGACCGAGGTCAACACCATTGGCGGTCATGTGCGTCAATTCCAGATCAGTCCTGATCCTGCCAAGCTGATTGCTTTTGATATCAGCGTGGCTGATATCCTGAGCGCTGTAGAAAGAAATAATGCCAGCCGCGGTGCCGGCTATATCGAGCGCAACGGCGAGCAGAATCTCATACGCATTCCCGGGCAGATAAGTGATGAGGCCGGCTTGCGCGAGATTGTGGTCGCCATGCGCGATGGCATGCCACTGCGTCTGCGTGATGTTGCCTCCGTGCAAGAGGGCGCAGAGTTGCGCACGGGCGCGGCCACCAAGGATGGTCATGAAGTGGTGCTGGGCACGGTGTTCATGCTGATAGGCGAGAACAGCCGTGAAGTGGCGCAACGTGCCGGCGCGCGCCTGCAGCAGATTGATGCCAGCCTGCCGGAGGGAGTGACGGCGCGTTCTGTTTATGACCGCACCAGTCTGGTGGATCGAAGCATTGCCACGGTGCAGAAAAACCTGCTGGAAGGGGCGCTGCTGGTGATTGCCGTGCTCTTCATCTTGCTGGGTAATATTCGCGCGGCGCTGATCACGGCGGCGGTGATTCCCATCGCCATGCTCATGACCATTAGCGGCATGGTGCAGAACCGTGTTTCGGCCAATCTCATGAGTCTGGGCGCGCTGGATTTTGGCCTGATTGTCGATGGTGCCGTCATCATTGTGGAAAACTGTCTCCGGCGCTTCAGCGAGCGACAGCATCAACTCGGTCGTCTGCTTTCGCGTGAGGAGCGTTTTGATCTGGCTGCTGTGGCCAGTGCCGAAGTCATCAAGCCCAGTCTCTTCGGTCTTTTCATCATTGCCGCGGTTTACTTGCCCATTTTTGCCCTGAGTGGTGTGGAGGGAAAAACCTTCCATCCGATGGCCATTACCGTGGTGATGGCATTGACGGCCGCCATGGTGCTCTCGCTGACCTTTGTGCCGGCAGCGGTGGCGCAATTTGCCAGCGGCAAGGTGCACGAAAAAGAAACGAAGGCCATGCGTGCGCTGTCGGATTTTTATGCGCCCTTGCTGGCGAAGGTTATGGCGCGACCGGTGGCTGTGTTGTCGGCCGCTGGCCTGCTGGTTCTACTCTGCGGATTGCTGGCAAGCCGACTGGGCACGGAATTCATTCCCGATCTCGATGAAGGCGATATTGCCCTGCATGCCCTGCGCATTCCCGGCACCAGTCTGACGCAGGCCATAGGCATGCAGCAGCAGCTGGAAGCGCGTATCAAGACCTTGCCGGAAGTGAAAACCGTAGTGGCCAAACTGGGCACGGCGGAAATTGCCACCGATCCCATGCCGCCCTCGGTGGCTGATACTTTTGTCATCTTGAAAGACAGAAGCGAATGGCCGGAGCCGCGCAAGCTCAAGTCAGCATTACTGGCGGATCTGGAAAATGTGGTTGCCCCCGTGCCCGGTAATAATTATGAATTCACGCAGCCCGTGCAGATGCGCATGAATGAGTTGATTGCCGGCGTGCGTGCCGAAGTGGCCATCAAGGTGTTTGGCGATGACATGGCAGAGCTGGAAACACTGGGCCAAAAAATAGAGGGGGTCGCCAAGCGTATTGATGGCAATGCCGATGTGAAACTGGAGCAGGTAACGGGCTTGCCTCTGCTGGTGATTGCACCAGATCGTGCGGCACTGGCGCGCTACGGCCTGGCGGTGGCGGATATCCAGGATACGGTGGCCGCAGCCATGGGCGGCTTGCCTGCCGGGCAGCTTTTTCAGGGCGACCGGCGTTTTGACATCGTGCTGCGTTTGCCGGAAAGCAAGCGTCAGGATCTCAAGGTGCTGGCGGCGCTACCGATTGCTATTTCCGGCCGAGACAATGCCGAACAGAGCTTGCCTCGTTCGGTGCCCTTGAGTGCTGTCGCGACTATTTCTATAGAGCCCGGCCCGAATCAGGTCAGCCGTGAAAACGGCAAACGCCGCGTGGTGGTGACGGCCAATGTACGCGGTCGTGATCTGGGTTCGTTTGTGACGGAGCTGCAGGAGAAAGTGGCGGCCGATGTTGAACTGCCGCCGGGCTATTGGGTGGAATACGGCGGTACGTTCGAGCAGCTCATTTCAGCCAGTCAGCGTTTGATGGTTTTGGTGCCGGTGGTGCTGATCATGATTTTCGGCCTGCTGTTTATGGCCTTCGGCAATGCCAAGGATGCGGCCGTGGTATTCAGCGGGGTACCGCTGGCCTTGACGGGGGGCGTGCTGGCCTTGTGGCTGCGCGGTATTCCGTTTTCCATATCGGCCGGCGTGGGATTTATTGCGCTCTCCGGGGTGGCCGTGCTCAATGGTCTGGTGATGATCACCTTCATCAGTAAGTTGCGTGAGCAAGGCGCATCGCTGCACCGGGCTGTGACGGAAGGCGCGCTCAGCCGTCTGCGCCCCGTGCTGATGACGGCCTTGGTCGCTGGCTTGGGATTTGTGCCCATGGCGCTGAATGTAGGCACGGGTGCCGAAGTGCAGCGCCCGCTGGCGACAGTGGTCATCGGCGGGATTGTGTCGTCCACCTTGCTGACTTTGCTGGTGCTGCCGGTTTTGTACCGGATGATGTATCGCAAGGAGGAGAGAAAATAGCGCGTAGGGTGTGCAAAACCGTTCAGGTTTTGCGCACGCGTATGGTTTTTGGGCACAGAGAGAAAAGCATCTCGTGCGCAAGCGGTGCTTGCACACCCTACGCCAGTATTTTTTTGGTGGGAGGGGCGTTAGCTGCGATGCTTTTCCCTCGCAGTGTCAGCTCAGACGTCTGACCTTGAAGGCTTTGCCTTTGATTTTGGCCAGGCCTTTCTGGGCGGCGGCAGCGACGCTGCGGTCTACGGCGACATAGGCTTGCAGATCGGTAATGGCGATTTTTCCCACTTTCTTGCCGTCTATGCCGGCATCGCCGGTAAGAGCGCCGAGGATGTCGCCGGGTCGGAGTTTTTCCTTGCGGCCGCCAGCGATATTCAGTGTCACCATTTTTGCTTCGGCAAAAGGCGCGCTGTTGCTGCCCGCAGGCAGCGGCTGCCAGTCCACCTTGAGCTTCAGATAATCCTCGATGGCATTGACGCGATGCGCTTCCGAGGGCGAGCACAGACTGTAGGCGTGACCGCTTTCACCGGCACGGCCGGTGCGGCCGATGCGGTGCACATGCACTTCCGGGTCAAAGGCCATGTCCACATTGATCACGGCTTCCAGCTGCTTGATGTCCAGACCGCGCGCGGCCACATCGGTGGCGACGAGGAAAGGCCGGCTTGCATTGGCGAATTGGATCAGGACGAGATCGCGGTCGCGCTGTTCCAGATCGCCGTGCAGGGCAGCAATGGGCAGGCCTTGTTCGGCCAGTGCGGCGTGGATGTCTTCGCAGCGCTGTTTGGTATTGCAAAACAGGATGGCGGAGGCGGGGCGGTATTCGCGCAGCAGACGTAACACGGCATCCAGTCGTTCGCGGTTTTCCACTTCATAGAAAGTTTGCGTGATGGCGTTTTCGCTCACGGTTTCTTTAACGGTCACTTCCACCGGCTCGCGCTGGAAGCGGCCGCTCAAGCCGCGGATTTCTTCGGAATAGGTGGCGGAGAACAGCAGCGTCTGCCGTTTCGCCGGCAGCTGTTCGACGATGCTGCGTATGCTCTCGTAAAAGCCCATGTCCAGCATGCGGTCGGCTTCGTCCAGCACCAGGGTTTTCAAGCTGCGGAAGTCTACCGAGCCGCGTTCCAGATGTTTTTGCAAGCGGCCGGGCGTGCCGACAATCACATGCGCGCCATGCTCCAGCGAATCATATTGCGGGCCTATGGCCACGCCGCCGCAGAGGCCGAGGATTTTCACATTGCCGGCAAAGCGGGCAAGGCGACGCAGCTCCTGCATCACCTGATCGGCCAGCTCGCGCGTGGGGCAGAGCACCAGCGCCTGGGTGGAAAAATTCTTCACGTCCAGGGCCTGCAAGAGGCCTATGCCGAATGCGGCGGTCTTGCCGGAGCCGGTCTTGGCTTGGGCAATCACATCGCGGCCGGCCAGCAGCGAGGGCAGGCTGGCGGCCTGTATCGGCGTCATGGTGTTGTAGCCCAGCTCGTTCAGCGTGCTGAGCAGGGCGGTCGGCAATTGCAAGGTGGAAAAGGCCGGGGCAGCAGGGTTATCGGCAGGAGAGGTCACGATGGGCTCGATATAAATTGGTGAAATATATTTCCGTCATTCCCGCGAAAGCGGGAATCTCGTGAACTCAGCTCGGTGCCTATTTCGGGAGATTCCCGCTTTCGCGGGAATGACGATGTATTTTGTTTCGTGTTTCAGTCCTGTTCGCCTTCGGCCTCACGCGCGGCGCGGCGCTCGGCTTCTTCGCGGGCATCCATGATTTCGCGCAGCAGGCTTTCGAGGTCGGCGGGGGTGTCGTCCTCTTCCACTGCACCGGTGAGTATGGAATCAGGGGTCAGCTCGCCACTTTCATAGATGTCCCAGATCTCGCGGCCGTAATCGGTTTCCAGCAACTCGGGGGCGAACTGGCCGAAGAAGTTGGCGAGGTTTTCCACATCGCGCTCCAGCATGGCGCGCGCGTGGTTATTGCCGGCCGCATCCACCGCCTGCGGCAGGTCGATGATGACCGGCCCACGGCTGTCGACAAGGATGTTGTATTCGGACAAATCTCCGTGCACGAGGCCGGCACAGAGCATGCGCACGACTTCGGTGAGCAATTGCGCGTGGGTGTCGAAAGCTTCGTCCGGCGTGAAACTGACTTCGCTCAAGCGTGGCGCCGGATTGCCTTCGCTATCGGCGACCATGTCCATGAGCAGTACGCCGTCGAAGCAGCCATGCGGCGTGGGTACGCGCACACCGGCCGCGGCCAGACGGTAGAGCGCGCTCACCTCCGCGTTCTGCCAGGCCGCTTCGGTTTCCTGTTTGCCGAAGCGGGAGCCTTTTTCCATGGCGCGGGCATCGCGGGTATTGCGAACCTTGCGGCCTTCGCGATAGCTGGCGGCCTGTTTGAAGCTGCGGTGGTGGGCGTCTTTGTAGACCTTGGCGCAGCGGAGTACGCCTTTGCTGCGTACGAGGTAGACGGTGGCTTCCTTGCCGCTTTTGAGCTGGGAGACGACTTCGTCGATCAGGCCGTCCTGAATCAGGGGCTCAAGGCGTGGGGGGATTTTCATGCGCGCCGTGCATCAGTGAACAAGCCCGGATTCTGCCATGCCGGGTGCCTCGGGCTCCATGTTTTTGATGATGGGCTTTTGAGGGGGTTTTTTTTGCCTTGTGTAAGGCCGGCGCCGTGCAGCGGCCTCGTTATTTGACGCGGGTCTTTTCCAGCTTGCGGGCCAGGGTGCGGCGGTGCATGCCGAGGCGGCGCGCGGCTTCGGAAATATTGAAGTCGCAGGCCGCCAGCACCTCGTGTATGCGCTCCCACTCCAGGGTCTTGATGGACTTGGTTTCACGGTCGGTGACTTCCACCGAGGCATCGCCGGAGGCGCGCTCGAAGGCGGCTTCGATGTCGTCGGTATTGGAGGGCTTGGCCAGGTAGTGGCAGGCGCCCAGCTTGATGGCTTCCACGGCGGTGGCGATGCTGGCATAGCCGGTGAGCACGACAATGAGCATCTCGTCATCCAGGGCATGCAGGGCTTTCACGCATTCCAGGCCGGACTGGCCATTGGCCAGCTTGAGATCGACCACGGCCTTGCTCACCGGATGCTCGCCGGCCAGTTCCACGGCTTCGTCCAGCGAGGTGGCGTGATGCACGATGTAGTCGCGACGCTCGAAAGAGCGTTTGAGCGTGCGCGCAAAGGCATCGTCATCTTCCACGATGAGCAGATGGTGGCCAGGCAGGTGCTGGCTGTCGTCAGTCATGATGCTTCTCTTCCAGAACCAGCGAGCTCAGCGGCAATACCATGGTCACCACGGCACCGGCAGGATAACGGTTCTGCGGGAAAATATTGCCGCCCAGGGCGCGTGCCACATTGAGTGAAAGAAACAGTCCGAGGCCGCCACCGGGCTTGCCCTTGCTGGAGTTATACGGGCGACCGAACTGGTTGATCATGGCCGGCAAAAAACCGGGGCCGCGATCCAGCACGCGCAGGATGAGGTCGTCACCACTCAGCATGGCTTCCATGGCCACCCAGTCCGGCGAGGCTTCCAGCGCGTTGTCCAGCACATTCCCTATCATCTGTTTCAGGCCTTCATCAGAGACGATGCGAAGATCATCCGTGATGGTGTTCTGGTAATGGAATTCGCGCACCGGCCGCGTTGCGCGCCAGCCGCTCACCAGATCGTCGAGAAAATCGCTGAGCATTTCGGTATGCGGCGATTCAGCGCGCATATTGCCTGCTGACAGCAGGATGCCGCTGACGATGGATTTGCAGCGGTCCAGCTGGACCTGCATTTCTGCGGATTCTTCCATCAGCTCGGCTTCCTGCTTGAACAGGGACATGCGGCGCCAGTCCCCCAGCAGCACGGAAATCGTGGCCAGCGGTGTGCCGAGTTCGTGCGCGGCACCAGAGGCAAGCAGGCCCATGCGCATGATGTGTTCTTCTTCCGCCGCACGCTGGCGCAGGGCCGCCAGACGCTCGTCGTGTGTGCGCAGGATACGGCTGATGCGGTTGATGAAGACGACAATCAGCGCGGCATTCAGCAGGAAGCAGATGAGCAGGCCGGCAACAAAAAACTGCGGTGGAATTTCTACCGGGCTGGCCCAGATGATTTGCAGGATTAAGCAGAAGCCGGTGATGCCGGCTATCGTCCAGCTCGCCCAGGGTTGCAGCAGCACCGCGGCCAGCACCACCTGCAGCAGATACAGAAAGACAAAGGGATTGGCGACGCCACCGGAAAAATGCAGCAGTGCAGTGAGCGTGAAGACATCCACCAGCAGTGAGAAGAACAGCGATTCATTGCTGACTTCATCGCGTTTGCGCCAGCGCAGCATGCTGAACAGGTTGAAGGCGATGAGTATGGCCAGGATCAGGGCCATGGGCTTCAGCGGCAGCGCTATCCCCAGGCCGAAGTGCACAAAAACAATAGTGGCGACCTGCCCGATAACGGCAATCCAGCGTAGCTGGATGAGCGGATGCATGCGGGTGACGGCGGCGCGGTCCAGCAGGGCGATGAAGGCGCGCTTGATCAGGCTTTGCGAGTCGGGCATCAGGGGCTCATTACACAGGAGGCAGCAGCAGGGCCGTATGGTGCCATTTCCGGGAGCCGGGACTCCAGCGCCTTGCCTGCGGTTTTCAGCGGCGCGGCAGGGAGAGGATGAGGGGTCTTACTGGCGGCGCCAGTCGCGCAGCAACCAGAAAGTGGCGCCGGCGCACATCAGCGCCAGCACAAACCAGGTCAAGGCATAGCCCAGATGATTATTGGGGAAGCGGACGACGGTCAGGCCGCCACGCGGCCACGTGCTATCGCCGGGTGCCAGGTTCACGCCTTCATGCGTAATGATGGCCGCGCTGCCCGGTGCGGCATCGGCATCCACGAAATAGGGCGCGACATTGCGGAGGCCCTGAGCGGCAGCAATAGCCGCTACATCACGCGAGTACCAGCGCTTGCCTGCGGCATCGTTGTCGCGCAGGAAGCCGCCACCGGGCTCGCTCAGGCGCAGAAGGCCGGTGACGCGGGTGTCGGTGGGCGCGGCGGCCTGCTGCCAGTTTTCCGGCACATAGCCGCGATTGACCAGCACGATGCTGCCGTCCTGCAGTCGGAATGGTGTGAGCAGCCAGTAGCCGGGGCCTAGCTCCGTCACTGCCTTGACGCGGCTGTCGTGATTGTCGAGATAGCGCCCTTCAAGCAGGACACGACGATATTCATCGTCTTGCTTGCTGATGCGGGGCCAGGCGGCTGTGCCGGGAGGCGGGGCGGGAGTGGCGTGTATGCGGCTGTCCACGCGCTCAATCAGGGCCAGTTTCCACTGCAGGCGATACAGCTGCCAGATACCGAGTGCGCTAAAGGCGCTGCACGCCAGCACCAGGGCCGCGAGCGCGGCCACCAGTGCAGTCTTGCGGGCACGAGGCCCCGGGCTGTCCGGCGCCGGGGCTTCGTGGCGGCTCACTTGGCGGTTTCCACCGCTGCTGCGTTGTGCGGCATGCCTTCGTGGCCGTGATGCTCCATGCCTTCGTGAGACATGCCTTCATGCGACATGCCTTCCATGCTGTGAGCGCCAGCATCATGTGCCGGGTGCGGCATCATGTGCGTGTTCATGTTGTGCATGACCCAGATGGAGCCGGCAATCAGGATGACCAGCAGCACCACCGTGAAAATGGTGGCCAGCATGTTCCAGCCCTGTTCCGACTTCGCATCCAGATGGAGGAAGTACACCACGTGCACCACCACCTGCACGGCGGCAAAGCCGAGGATGACAGCGGCTGTCACGGCAGGGCTGGCGATGACTTTATTCATCACCAGCCAGAAGGGAATGGCGGTCAGGATGACGGACAACACAAAGCCGATGGCATAGCCGCCGACGGTGGCGTGATAGCCCACGTCTTCGTGATGGTCGTCGTGACCATGCTCGTGGTCGTGATTAGCGTGCGACTGGCCCATTACAGCACTCCCATCAGATAGACAAAGGTGAACACGCCTATCCACACCACATCCAGAAAGTGCCAGAACATGGAGAGACAGATCAGGCGACGCTTGTTGGCACCGTTAAGGCCGAGCTTGCGTATCTGCACCATCAGCACGATGAGCCAGATGATGCCGAAGCTCACATGCAGGCCGTGCGTGGCCACCAGCGCAAAGAAGGAGGTGAGGAAGGCACTGGTTTGCGGGCCGGCACCGACATGAATGAGGTGATGGAACTCATAAAGTTCAATCGCCACGAAGCCTAGGCCCAGCAGACCGGTGACGGCCAGCCAGCTCAGCACGCCGGGCACGCGGCCTTTCAGCATGCTGATCATGGCAAAGCCATAGGTGATGGATGACAGCAACAGCAGGCCGGTGTTCACGGCGATGAGCTTGAGATCGAAAAGTTCGGCACCCGTCGGGCCGCCTGCATAACTCTTGCCGAGCACGGCATAAGTGGCGAACAGGCAGGCGAAGATGAGGCAATCGCTCATCAGGTAGATCCAGAAACCGAGCAGGGTGCCGTTCTGTGGATGATGATCGCCCTTGAGATCCAGGAAGAGCGGTTTGCCGTCGGCAGTGGTCATGGGGACGGTGGCATTAGCCATGAGCGGCCTCCAGTTGCTTGGTGCGTTCAGCTTCAATGCGCGCCACTTCATCCGCCTTGATGTAGTAGTCACGCTTGTAGTTGAAGGTGTGAATGATGATGGCGGCCAGCATGGCCAGGAAGGAAAAACCGGCAATCAGCCACATATGCCAGATCATGGCGAAGCCGAAGGCCGTGGACAGCGCGGAAATCACGAAACCGGCGCCGGTGTTTTTCGGCATGTGGATGTCGTTGAAGCCGGAGGTCGGACGCTGGAAGCCGTGCTGCTTCATGTCATGCCAGGCATCGGTGTCGTGCACCACTGGCGTGAACGCGAAGTTGTAAGCCGGGGGCGGCGAAGACGTGGACCACTCCAGGGTGCGGCCATTCCAGGGATCACCGGTGAGGTCGCGCAGCTTTTCGCGATCACGGAAGCTCACATAGAACTGGATGAGCAGGCAGGCAATACCGACGGCAATCAGCGCTGCACCGAAAGCGGCAATCTGGAACCAGATCTGCAAGGAAGGATCATTGAAGTGGCTGAGGCGACGCGTCACGCCCATCAGGCCCAGCACATACAGGGGCATGAAGGCGAAGAAGAAGCCGATCTGCCAGAACCAGAACGAGCACTTGCCCCAGAATTCATTGAGCTTGAAACCGAAGGCCTTGGGGAACCAGAAGTTGATGCCGGCGAGCAGGCCGAAGAGCACGCCACCGATGATCACATTATGGAAATGCGCAATCAGGAAGAGGGAGTTGTGCAGCACGAAGTCGGCCGGCGGAACAGCGAGAATCACACCGGTCATGCCGCCGAGCACGAAAGTCACCATGAAGCCGACCGTCCAGAGCATGGGCACATCCATGCGCACGCGGCCTTTGTACATGGTGAACAGCCAGTTGAAGATTTTCGCACCCGTGGGAATCGAGATGATCATGGTGGTGATGCCGAAGAAGGCATTCACACTGGCGCCCGAGCCCATGGTGAAGAAGTGGTGCAGCCACACGATGTAGGAAAGGATGGTGATCACCACCGTCGCGTAGACCATGGAGGCGTAACCGAAGAGGCGCTTGCCGGAGCAGGCCGCCACCACCTCCGAGAAAATGCCGAAGACGGGCAGGATCAGGATGTACACCTCGGGGTGGCCCCAGATCCAGATCAGGTTCACATACATCATGGCGTTGCCGCCAAGCTCGTTGGTGAAGAAGTGCGTGTCGAGGTAGCGGTCCATGGACAGCATGGCGAGCACGGCGGTCAGCACCGGGAAGGCAGCGACGATGAGCACGTTGGTGCAGAGCGCGGTCCAGGTGAACACGGGCATCTTCATCATGGTCATACCGGGAGCGCGCATCTTCACGATGGTGACGATGAAGTTCACGCCGGTAAGCAGGGTGCCCACACCGGCAATCTGCAAGGCCCAGATGTAGTAGTCCACGCCCACGCCGGGACTGAAGCCGCTGCCTGAGAGCGGCGGATAGGCCAACCAGCCGGCGGTGGAGAATTCACCGATGAACAGGGAAATCATCACCAGCACGGCGCCGAAGGTGGTCATCCAGAAACTGAAATTGTTCAGGAAGGGGAAGGCCACATCGCGTGCGCCGATCTGCAGCGGCACGATGTAGTTCATGAAGCCGGTGACCAGCGGCATGGCCACGAAGAAGATCATGATCACGCCGTGGGCGGTGAAGATCTGGTCGTAGTGATGCGGCGGCAGATAGCCCATGGAGTCGCCGAAGGCCATGGCCTGGTGCAGACGCATCATGATGGCGTCGGCAAAGCCACGCAGCAGCATGACGAGGCCGAGGATGATGTACATGATGCCCAGCTTCTTGTGATCGATGCTGGTCAGCCATTCGCGCCAGAGATAGCCCCAGAGCTTGAAGCGCGTCAGCAAGACCAGGACGGCGATGCCACCCAGGGCAACACCGGCAAAGGTGGCCAGGATGATGGGGTCATGGAAAGGGATGGCATCCCAGGTGAGGCGGCCAAATATCAGGGTGGCCAGAGATGATGATTCAGACATTTCAGCTCCAGAGGCCCGCGCTGCAGGCCTCATGCAAGAACAAAATCAATCCGGAATTCGCCAGGCTGCCTTAGTGGGCAGCGTGGCCCGCATGGGCGTTGGCATCAGCAGCGTGGGCGGCAGGCGCGGCTGCTTCAGCCTTGGCCTCATGGCCAGCCGCTTCATGCCCTGCAGGGTTTTTGACCGGGCGCGGCTTCATGCCCATGTCGATGGCCATCATTTCGTCCATGCACATGGTTTGGCCGTCAGCACAGAGGTTGAGGATGTTGTGATAGAGCCGGGGCTCCACGCTGGCGTAGTAACGGACGGGGTCACGCGTGCTGCCACTGAAGTGGGGGTCTTCAAACTTGCTGGGCTTGGCCAGTTCCAGATATTCCTCGCGTGACAGCACCTTGCCGCTGTCACGGCTCTTCTGTATCCAGGCATCGAATTCTGCATCGCTCACCCCGTGGAAGGTAAAGTTCATGCGCGAGAAACCGGCACCGCTGTAATTGGTGGAGAGGCCGTAATACTCGCCGGGCTTGTTGATGACGCCGTGCAGCTTGGTCTCCATGCCGGCCATGGCGTAGATCATGCCGGCCACGGCGGGAATGTAGAAAGAGTTCATCACGCTGGCCGAGGTGATCTTGAACTGGATGGGGCGGTCCACCGGGGCGGCGATTTCATTCACCGTGGCAATGCCCTGTTCGGGATAGAAGAACAGCCACTTCCAGTCCAGGGCCACCACTTCGATCACCAGCGGTTTCACATCGGCCGGCAAAGGTTTGTCGGCCGAGATGCGGTCCAGCGGACGGTAGGGGTCCAGCTTGTGCGTGGTGATATAGGTGATGGCGCCCAGCGCGATGATGATGGCCAAAGGCGCGGCCCAGATGATGAGCTCGAGCTGGACCGAGTGGTCCCAGTCCGGTGCGTATTCGGCCTTGGTATTGGAGGCGCGATATTTCCAGGCGAACCAGAAGGTCAGCGCAATCACCGGCACGATGATGAGCAGCATCAGGTTGGTCGCGGTGACGATCAGGTCGCCCTGCTGGGCGGCGATATCACCGGGGGCATTGAGCACGATGGTGTCGCAGCCGGCCAGCGCCAACAGCGCGGCAAGAGCGAGGAGGGGACGGCAAAACAGTTTAAGAGTGTTCATTAACCAAGCCATTCGCGAAGGAGAAAAGCCGCGGTTCTTGCGACGCGCGAACTCTAGGCAGGCGACGCCGGTCCGTCCATTGGACGATTTGTCCTATTGAGCATGCCAGACCTATACATAAGGCCCCGGATTCTGTGCTATTGATTGGCCTCCAATGCAGTCATGCACGCAGTCATGAGGGTCAATAATAATTATGCAGTCCTCGAATCCCGTCCTTCCCGGAACCCATCAGTCTCATTACTCCGCCGATACCCCGCCCAGTGAAGTGGCGCCCGGGGAAATCGCGGTCGGTGTGGTGATAGGCCGGGCTTCCGAATATTTCGACTTTTTCGTTTATGGCATCGCCTCGGTGCTGGTTTTCCCGGCGGTCTTCTTCCCGCATATGCCGCTCTTGCAGGGCATCCTGTGGTCCTTTGCCATTTTCTCCCTGGCTTTCATGGCGCGGCCCATAGGCACCATCGTATCCATGTGGATACAGCAGCGCTGGGGGCGTGCCACCAAGCTGACCCTGGCCCTGTTCGGTCTGGGTACCTGCACCGTCGGCATTGCGCTCTTGCCCGGCTATAACGTGCTGGGCGTTTATGCCATTGCCCTGCTGGCCCTGCTGCGTCTGGGGCAGGGTGCCGCAGTGGGGGCCTCCTGGGACGGCTTGCCCTCACTGCTGGCCTTGAATGCGCCCGAGCATCGCCGTGGTTGGTATGCCATGGTGGGACAGCTGGGCGCTCCCGTCGGCTTCATGATTGCCGCTGGTCTCTTTGCCTATATCCATTCCAGCCTCTCGCATGCCGACTTTATTGACTGGGGCTGGCGCTATCCCTTTTTTGCCGCCTTCGCCCTCAATGTGGTGGCTCTCTTTGCACGTCTGCGGCTTGTGGTCACGAATGAATTCGAGCGTGAGCTGGGCGAACACGAGCTGGAGCCTACCAATGTGGTGGAGCTCGTGCGTGAGAAGGGGCTGCATGTATTGATAGGCGCAGCGGCAGCGCTGGCCAGCTATGCGCTCTTCCATGTGGTCACCATCTTCCCGCTGTCGTGGATGCTGCTGAACTCCGATCAATCGGTGACGGACTTCCTCATCATCCAGATCATGGGCGCCATCAATGCCGCGGGTGCCATCGTGCTCTCCGGTCTGATTGCGGACAAGCTGGGGCGTACCGCCACCCTGGTCATTTTTGCCGCGGCCATCGTGCTGTTCAGTCTGGTGGCGCCTTGGCTGCTGGATGCCGGCACCATGGGGCAATATGTCTTCGTGCTCTTGGGTTTTGTGCTGCTGGGTTTTTCTTACGGCCAAGCAGCCGGCTCGGTGACGGCCAATTTTGGCGCCAAGTACCGTTATACCGGCGCCGCGCTGACCTCGGACCTGGCCTGGCTGATCGGCGCCGCATTTGCGCCGCTGATTGTGCTGGGACTGACGGCTCAATACGGTCTTGCGGTGGTCAGTCTGTATCTGGTTTCAGGGGCGCTCTGCACCATGCTGGCCTTGGGCGTTAACTATTATCGCAAGCTGCAGAACTGAGCTTCCTGCGCCATGAAAAAGCCCGGCATTGCCGGGCTTTTTCATGGGAGTCACATGCTTGTCTCCCGGGCTTTTCGTCGTGGTGCGAGTGCGGGAAAACAGAGGCAGCTCTTTAATCGCTATGAGTCACTCTTTATGGCGGCTTTGCGCTTCCGGCTCAGCGGCCTTTGAATTGCGCGGGTCGTTTTTCCAGAAAGGCTTGTACGCCCTCCACGAAATCTTCGCTGGCGCAGGCAGCGAGAAAACTCTCCTGCTCGGC
>JACCDZ010587088.1_pt1 | contig 75665 bp, 72 predicted proteins | sample 7449551 | NCBI WGS metagenome assembly JACCDZ01 (sample SAMN15323452, study PRJNA562643) | freshwater metagenome | isolation source: river surface water | place: USA:Blue River Watershed | collected 2017-08-18
AGCAAGACCAGCCTTAGCCAAATAAGTTGTAATAGCAGCAGTTAATGTAGTTTTACCATGGTCAACGTGGCCAATAGTACCAATGTTAACGTGAGGCTTATTGCGTTGGAAGACGGCTTTAGACATATTCTTGTAATACCAATTATTTACGATTGTTATTCAGAAATTCAGATCTTTGAGAATTTTCTGATGAAATTTTTAATTCGAAATTTACCAAGGAAATTTCGGGTGCATAAAAATTTCGGAAAAAAACTTGTGGCCGTTAAAGCCAAATTTTCTTCCGAAATTTTTTGCTAAATTTACTAAATTTTTGAAAAATGTAAAACCGATCGAGATCAATAAAATCAAGACTTCACAGCTTTTCGATGCTCTAACTTATTCCGATTCAGCTTCAAGCGAGGTGGCGCATTCTTGGGATGCAAAAATATTTTGCAAGCGCTTATTTCAAAAAAATCTAGATTGTTTGTTCTATCAAATACGCATTACGTCTTACAAAAAATAGTGGATCACTTTTGACAATTTAAAAAAATTAAAAATGCGCAAAAAACAATAGCCAAGACAGCTAGAAAACTTCGGCCAGACCTAAATCAAGCAGAGTTTGACTTAAATATTCACCTTTCTCAGCGACTTCTTGTGGTGAAAATTTTGCCGCAACATTAGGCAGGAAAACGTCTGCCAAATAGCGCCCGTAAATGTCAATGGCGTGCGTTTTAACAATTAAGAACGGCAAATCTTGTAGAATTCTTTGCAATTCCTGCGCTGATTTTTTGCCAGCAGCAGTCGAGATTTCCGGCGCATCAATTTGTCGCAAACGCAGAATCTCTTCGTGAAAAATATTAAATCCTAAATCCAGAAGAACGTGGATGGTGTCACCGTCAACAACTTTGCGTAAATAAGCTTTGTAAGCATTGAGATTGACTGTTTTTGTAGTCGATTTTTTTACCGAATATTTTTCTTCATTCTTAATTGCTTCAACTACACCTACCCCGCTAGGGGTATTAAATTCAAGTTGATGAAAAATTCCGAAACCGCAATCAACACAGGAAATACCTAACTCAGAAACATTTTCTAACTTGTAGCAGAAAAGTTTTCATCTAGTAAATTTTAGTTTTTTTACTGCGATCTTTTTCTCTTCAGAAATTTGTAATTTGTGAATTTTTTTTGATTTTTTGCGAATTTGTTCAGCACTCAGATTTTGTTCTTTCGTCAAATATTCTAAATATTTGCGCTCATCTTCATCCTTAATTCCAGCTAAAACTCGGTAATGACTCCAGTTCAATTTGTGGTCATCTTTTGGAATCTTGGGGTAAGATTTGTAGAAACTGCGCATGCGGTAAAGCACAGTTCGATCAATGCCTACATCTTCGGCTAATTGTTCAAAAAGATATTTTCCGTAATCACTACGCTCTGACTGATTATTTTTTTCTAAGTGATTCTGCAAAGCTTTGCCAATACTCCACGCCATTTCAACTTTTTTTCTGGTGGCAATTTTAGAGATATTTTCGGCAGTTTTGGCAACGTGATTTTTTACTTCAAAAAGTAATTTGTCGTAATTTTTCAAAATTATTTTTGGTGTCTTCATGCCTTGATTCTATTGATTAAAATGCAATTAGTGCCCGCGGGCACTAATTCATCTTTTGGACAATCTCAGTCAAAATCAAGACAACAAAAAAGGCCTGATCCATTTAGAATCAGGCCTTCTTCGTCTATTTTGTGAGATCCTTCGCTACGCTCAGGATGACAAGAAAGAATTAAGCTTTTTTAGCTCTAATTTCTTCTGCAACAGCGTGTGGAACTGGTTCGTAAGAATCAAATTCCATTGAATAGCTCGCACGACCTTGTGAAAGTGAACGCAAGCTGTTTACGTAACCAAACATTGAAGCAAGAGGAACTTTCGCAGTAATTACTTGTGCAACGTCACGAGCTTCCAAATTTTGGATTTGGCCACGGCGTGAGTTGATGTCACCGATTACGTCACCCATGTAGTCTTCAGGAGTTACAACTTCAACTTTCATGATTGGCTCAAGAATGATTGCACCAGCTTTTTCCATTGCTTCACGGAAAGCTGAACGTGCAGCGATCTCAAACGCAAGAACTGAAGAGTCCACATCGTGGTAAGCACCGTCCATCAATCTAGTTTTCAAACGAACTACTGGGAATCCAGCCAAGAAGCCGGTTTCTTTCGCAGATTTCAAACCTTTCTCAACACCTGGGATGAATTCTTTCGGAACGCGACCACCAACGATTTCGCTTTCAAACACGAAGTTTTCTTTGTCATCAGCTGGAAGTGGTTCGAAAATAATTTTAACTTTCGCGAATTGACCAGAACCACCAGATTGTTTTTTGTGAGTGTAATCAATCTCAACCTGTTTGGTGATGGCTTCACGGTAAGCAACTTTTGGTTGGCCAATGTTAGCATCAACTTTGAATTCACGTTTCATACGATCAACGATGATCTCCAAATGCAACTCACCCATACCACGAAGGATGGTTTGACCAGATTCAGGATCAGATTCAATACGAAGTGAAGGATCTTCTGAAGCCAAACGAGACAAGGCCATACCCATTTTTTCTTGGTCAGCAGTAGATTTTGGCTCAACTGAAACTTCGATTACCGGTTCAGGGAACACCATTCTTTCCAAGATTACGTTGTTGTCAGGTTCAACCAAAGTGTCACCAGTTGTAGTAGCTTTCAAACCAGCAAGGGCAACGATATCACCAGCGTAAGCTTCTTTGATGTCTTCACGGTTGTTTGCGTGCATCAACAAAATACGGCCGATTCTTTCTTTAGAATTTTTAGTCGTGTTAACCACACCAGAACCGCCAGTCAAAGTACCAGCGTAAATACGCACGAAAGTAAGTGATCCAACGAATGGGTCAGTCATGATTTTGAAAGCCAAACCAGCGAATTTTTTGTCAGCGCAAGTAACGATGATTGGTTCATCAGTTACGCTGTTAATTGCTGGGATTTCTTTGATGTCAACTGGGCTTGGAAGGAAGTCAACAACAGCGTCCAAAAGAGTTTGAACACCTTTGTTTTTGAAAGCAGTACCATTCAAAACTGGTACGAAAGCACCAGCGATTGTAGCTTTACGGATGCAGGCTTTCAATTCTTCTTCAGAGATTGCTTCACCACCCAAATATCTTTCCATCAAAGCGTCATCTTGCTCAACAGCAGCTTCAACTAGCTGTTCGCGGTATTGTTTTGCTTTGTCTAAAAGGTCAGCCGGAATTTCTTCCAAAGTGTAATCTGCACCCATTGATTCATCTTTCCACACAACAGCTTTCATTCTGATCAAGTCGATCAAACCGCCGTAGTTTTCAGCTTCGTGAATTGGCAATTGAACTGGAACTGGACGAGCACCAAGACGAGTTTTCATCATGTCAACGCAACGGTAGAAGTTCGCACCAACACGGTCCATTTTGTTTACGAAACACATTCTTGGAACGCGGTACTTGTTAGCTTGTCTCCAAACTGTTTCTGATTGTGGTTCAACACCAGCAACGGCGTCAAATACGCAAACTGCACCGTCAAGAACGCGAAGAGAACGCTCAACTTCAATCGTAAAATCTACGTGACCAGGGGTGTCAATGATGTTAATACGGTGATTTCTCCAGAAACAAGTTGTTGCAGCTGAAGTGATTGTGATACCACGTTCTTGCTCTTGTTCCATCCAGTCCATGGTTGCAGCGCCGTCATGAACTTCACCAATTTTGTGAGATTTACCGGTGTAGAAAAGAATACGTTCGGTAGTTGTAGTTTTACCGGCGTCAATGTGCGCCATGATACCAATATTGCGGTACTTCTCGATTTCAATTAAACGTGCCATACAATTAGGGATTAGTAGTTTAGTAGTTAGGGAAATTTATTTCTTAAATAGCTGATTTTGAGAGTATCTTTTAGCGAAAGATCATCGGCAATCTAGGCCTTGCGAAAGGCGGCGCAAGATAGTTTTGAATTTCTAATTGACAAGAAATTATTTAAGAATTCTGACAAGGTTACGCAACAATGAAAGTAGCGGTCTGTAGAGGGCAAAATTTTTGAACTTGCCATCAATCAGGGTAAGGTTGCCAAAAGAACTCAGCGTATGTAGTCCCAGACAATTAAAATTCTGTGCATCTGGCATAATTTCTTTAACAAATTCTTCGCTGAATTCTTGTTCGGTCAATTTGGTAATGCGGTTAATCACAATCGACCCACCGTAGCTTTTTGAACAATTTTGCGCCGGACGATACAGTGCATTTTCAAAAACAAATGGCGTTCCAGCAGATCTAGCTGTCGCAAGATCAACTTTTACTGGACTTTGCGCATGTTCTTTAAACTCATCAAGCAAAGAATCAGCGTAAGCAATGTAAAGCTTTGAATTACATTCATTGCCAATGGTGTAGAACATCCAGAACTTGTTGTTGTAGTGAATGATTGTTGGATCAACAATTTTTCTGTCGGTAAAAATATCTCTGATTTTTTTCACCGTCAGATCGGTTTTATCAATTTCGTAAAGAGATAATTTTTCAGATTTGTAAGACTCACACACCAAAAAAATTCGGCCTTCATGATTAATCACAAATGGGTAAGAAAGATGTTTCTGATCATCTAAAACTATTATTCTCTTACCTAAAGTTAGATTCGAATTTATCGGGGCGATTCCAATTCTTCCCATCTTTTTTAAATGGGAATAATCTTCAAAAATTACGTATTTTTGACCATCAATTTCAAAACCAAAAGGATCAGCTAAAAAGTTTAGAGTTTCACCAGTTTCGACCCAAGAAACTTGAGGATTAATTCGCAAAATTTCATAAATTGGGAATTCTAAAATACCGATTTTCCAATTCTCAAAATAGAAAAGGCGGTTAATTTTTTTGCTCAAACTTTCTTTGATTTTTTGCACCAATGATTTTTTGTTCTCTCTCATATAAGAATGGAAAGAACAGTAGTGATATTTCATGCGCCAACGATATTTCCACAAATTGAAATCCGCCGTATTTTTGTAGCGCAAAATTCGGATTTGATATTTGCCTGGGTGCAATGCGACTAAAAAGTAAAAATACAAATTGTACTCAGCAACACTGTAGGATGATTCTTTGCTATTCTTTAAGAAAATTTTGTAGAACGGATCACCACTACCGTCGTTAGCCTCAACTCTTCTCATCAACTCTTCAATCATGAGTTTTTGGAAGAGCATGTGATGACAAATACCAGAAATATTTTTGTAGTGCGCTGGTAAATTTTGCGCTACTTCTGGCAAAACTTTAGCGATGTTGGCGTATGAATCTTGGTGGAAAGTTGATTGGTCAAGATCTTGATCTTTGCTGAGATTGTAAAGTGGCAGCCCTTCTGGCGAAAAGAATTTTACCTTACGTAAAAAAACCGTATCCGAATCAACGATTAAAACGTTTTCTGAAATGTTGGGAATAACTAGAGGAGAATAAAGCTTTAAAAGCTGCTGCAAATGCCAACCAATTCCAACCTTAACTAATGATGCTACTTCTTGGTAAGAGAAGGGAAACAAAGCCTCATCAAACCACTCTGCTTTGTCGGTGTATTTTGCTTTAGAAACTACAATTATTCTGCGAACACCTGCGATATTTTTTCTGATACCAGCAATACAGTAATTTAGGGTATCCAGATCTTTTTCGTGCGCTGGAATTACAACGTCGATTATTTTTTTACTCATGCTAAATACAAAAAAAAAGGGGTCAGACTCAATTGGAATCTGACCCCTTAAATTCTTTAACTACCAGCGGTAGTGGGCAAAAGCCTTGTTGGCTTCAGCCATTTTGAAAACTTCTTCTTTCTTCTTCGCAGCCCAACCTTTGTTTTCCAAAGATTCAAGAACTACAGTAACTACTTTGTTAGACAAATCTCTGCCTTTGATATTTTCAATGGCGATTTTTAACCATTTCAAAGCTAGTGCAGAACCACGTCTAGATGAAACTTCAACAGGAATTTGGTAAGTTGCACCACCGATACGACGAGATCTAACTTCAACTCTTGGAGTAACGTTATCCAAAGCTTCTTTGAAAATGTCGATTGGAGATTTTTTCAATTTTTTCTCAAGATTGTCGAAAGCTTCATAAACGGCTTTTTCAACAACTGATTTTTTACCGTCGTTCATCAAACGGTTAACGAATCTTGAAACGATGATTTCGTTGTATTTAGCATCAGGAATAATTTTTCTGATCTTGGCTGCTCTTCTACGCATTTTATTTAAAAAATTTTAGATTGTTTATTTAGGTTTTTGAGCACCGTATTTAGAACGGGCTTGCTTACGATTTTTTACACCTTGAGTATCGAAATAACCTCTGATGATGTGGTAACGTACACCCGGCAAGTCTTTTACACGACCACCGCGGATTGCAACAACAGAGTGCTCTTGCAAGTTGTGACCTTCGCCCGGAATGTAAGCAATAACTTCAAATCCGTTAGTCAATTTAACACGAGCAACTTTACGCAAAGCTGAGTTTGGTTTTTTTGGAGTGGTTGTGTAAACACGAGTACAAACACCTCTTTTTTGTGGGCAACCTTTCATCGCAGGAACTTTATTTTTTGCGACCTGCTTAAGTCTTGGCTTTCTAATAAGCTGATTAATTGTAGGCATGAATATGCTTAGTTAATTTTAGTTAAGTTTTGTGAACAAATATTAGGGATTTTTGCGAAGCAACTCATTCGCTTTTGACATCCAAAATTTTGAGAGGCGGGGCTTTTTAGTGACGAGAAAATGTTAGTCAAGGAATTAATTCTCTTGCCTGAGTTTGTTTAAAGAAACTCCTCGAGGTTAGCTAAACAAACTCCCCGACCCGCTTTACGCGGGCCACCCCCCCTTGACAGGGGTGCAGAGCCGAACTCGAACCAACGCCCCCCTGTTAAGGGGGGTGGCCCCGCCAGGGGTCGGGGGGTTTCTCTAGCCAAACTCAGACCAAAAAATCCTACAACTTGCTCGCGTTTTTCGCCAAGTAATCAGCCACACCAGCAGCGTCAGCTTTCATACCGTCTTTACCTTTATTCCAACCAGCTGGACAAACTTCGCCGTGAGATTGGTGGAAGATCAAAGCATCAACCATACGAAGAGCTTCTTCGATGCTGCGACCAAGTGGCAAATCATTTACAACTTGATGACGCACAACACCTTCTTGATCGATCAGGAAAGTACCACGCAAAGCAACAGCTTCACCAACCAAAACGTCGTAATCACGAGCGATTGATTTAGTCAAATCAGCAACCAAAGGATATTGAATTTGGCCAATACCACCTTTGTTAACTTCGGTATTTTTCCAAGCTAAGTGAGTAAATTTTGAATCAACTGAAACGCCAATAACTTCAGCGCCACGTTCTTGAAAAGCTTTCAAATGGTTGTCAAAAGCAATGATTTCTGAAGGGCAAACGAAAGTGAAGTCAAGCGGGTAGAAAAACAACACGCCGATTTTTCCTTTCAAATGAGAATGAAGGTTAAATTTTTCGTTGATTTCGTTATTTGGCATAACTGCAGCAGCAGTGAAATCCGGAGCCTTTTTTCCAACAAGAACTGACATGTTTTTGTATATTTTGAATTGATATTTGCGAGAATATTTAAGGGAAAACCCAAAAAATTTTTTAAGAAAAAAATCCCAACAAGCAAATTAAAAATCTGGAAAAAAAATTTTGAGAAATTGTGAAAAAAAATTTTGCTTCTTAAAAAAAGCAAAAACAAGATACAGTATGATTTTTATCATTTTTACTACTAGATATAGTTTTAACCATCGTTTTTTCTCTTTTTTATGTCACTCTTAGATGCAAAACCAATTTACAAACCATTTAACTATCCTTGGGCTTACGATGCTTGGCTTAAGCAACAGCAAATTCACTGGCTTCCGGAAGAAGTTCCTTTGGCTGATGACGTTCGCGACTGGAAACACAATCTAACGACTGCTGAAAAAAATCTTCTAACTCAAATCTTTCGCTTCTTCACTCAAGCTGATATCGAGGTGAATAACTGTTACATGAAACATTACGCAAAAGTGTTTCAACCAACTGAAGTTCAAATGATGTTGGCGGCATTTTCCAACATGGAAACTGTCCACATCGCTGCTTATTCACACTTGCTCGACACTATCGGAATGCCTGAAACCGAATATACTGCCTTCATGAAATACAAAGAAATGAAGGATAAATATGACTACATGCATCAGTTCGGAACTAGCAGCAAGAAAGACATCGCAACTACAATGGCGGTATTCGGTGGTTTTACTGAAGGTCTACAACTTTTCGCTTCTTTTGCGATTTTATTGAACTTCCAGCGTTTCGGTAAAATGAAAGGAATGGGACAAATTATTGCTTGGTCAGTACGTGACGAATCTTTGCACACTGCTTCAATCATCAAATTGTTCCGCACTTTCGTCCAAGAAAATCCGGAAGTTTGGGATGAAGATTTGAAAAGCCATTTGTACAAAGCTTGCGCTACGATCGTGCATTTTGAAGATGCGTTTATCGATTTAGCTTTTGAAACTGGTAACGTTGAAGGATTAACTTCGCGTGAAGTCAAACGCTACATCCGCTACATCGCTGACCGTCGTTTAAATCAGTTAGGATTGAAAGAAATCTACATGATTGACGACAATCCACTTCCTTGGCTTGACGAAATCTTGAACGGTGTTGAACACACTAACTTTTTCGAAAATCGAGTTACTGAATACAGCAAAGCTTCTACAACTGGAACTTGGGAAGACGTGTTTGACGAAATCGATAAAAATCGTCAAAAAATGTTGGTCATTTAAATACTGCTATCATCCTAAGCCTAGCCAACGATCTCGTGAACAGAATTCGAGTATGGATCACGAGATCGTTGGCTAGGCTCATGATGACAATAAGCAACTACGAGGCACTAAAAAATGTTAAGAATAGCTTTAATCGCTTCATCTCTCTTCTTCTTGTCCATTGGCAATTCTTATGCCTCGCAGAACCGCAGTTTAACAGTATTTGCCGAACAAAACATGGTTCCGGCTTTAGTTAAAATTTCTCGCCTTTATTCACAAAAAAATCGCGTAATTGTCTCGGTAAATTTTAATTCTTCTGCTGAATTAATTAATGACGTCGATTCTGGAGAGCCTGCCGACATCTTTATTTCCGCCCATATCGGATGGATTGAATCACTAAAACAAAAAGGTTTAACCGACGTTTACAACACCGGACACATCGCCAAAGACCGACTAGTATTGGTTGCAGCTAAAAATAACCTCAATATTCCGGCGCAACTTTTAGAGAAAAAATTATCTTTGGAAACCTCGTTACAAGTTTTGAATCGCGAAAAAATGATCGTACTTACAGACCCAGAAGGCAGCTCTTCTGGTAAATTTAGCAACGATCTAATCCGATCTTTAAACCTAAGTGATTTGCAACTTTTTCCAAAATTAGGTGAAGATCGATCAACCGCTCTAAATCTTACTGGAGAGAATCTTGAGAGCTACGCGGTGTTACTCGCCAGCCAAGTAAAAAATAAACCTATTTTACAAGTTTTAGCGACACAGAAAGAAATAAATATTATGTATCAAGCATTGGTAATTGCCGGCGATAATATGGATACAGCGCGCGAATTTTTGAAATTTTTAAAAAGCGAAACTGCGAAAAATATTTTGCGTGAGAATGGGTTTATCGTTGAGTAATTGATCTTGATGGATCGCCGCGTAAGCAGTGAAGTGGCAATCCAGTCAAAATTTACTTAATCTTCTTAATCTTAATCAAAATCAAATCATTACCGATTTTTTTGAGGATCTCGAAATAATATTCCCCAATCACGAAATTTTCTCTCTCTTCGGGAATTCTGCCCAAGCTGTTAATCACAAAGGCTGCAAGATTATAAGCATCATCATCTTCTTTAATATCCCAATCGAGTTTTTTGTTAATATCACGAATCAAAACTTTGCCGGCAATTTTGTAAGCACCGGATTTAATCTTGATAATGTTGATTGCAGAGATGTCTTCTTGCTCTTTAATGTCACCAACAATTTCTTCCAAGATATCTTCCAAAGTTACCATTCCTAGCAGCGAGCCGTACTCATCAATTACCAAAGCCATACGTCTTTTTCTTTTGCGAAACAAAAAAAGCTGAGCGCGCAAACTATTAGTAGAAGGCACAAACCAAACTTCAGTAGTGATTGATTTCAGATTAAATTTATCGAGATCTTGTTTGTAAAAATGCAGCGCTTTGAGCAATTTTCTGACGTTTAAAATGCCAACAATATTTTCTTTATTACCTTTCCACAAAGGAATACGAGTGTAGCTACTATCAAGTGCCCGACGCACAATTTCTTTAACTGGCAAATCAATATTAATCATCTCCACATCTTTGCGATGCACCATAATCTCGCTGATTTCAGTATCAGCCAAATCAAGCACGCCATCAATCATATCTTTATCATATTTGTAAATCGAACCTTCTTTATGCTTAAGGCTGATAGTATCACGAATCTCTTCCAACTCTGCTTTTGAAGTTTTTTGCGAAGCTGCTTTTGAAATAAAATTCACAATTTTGTGAACTGCTTTGGTGAAGGGAGAAAAAATGATCACCAAAAAATTAATCAAAGGCGCGAAAAATAATGCCACATTGTCTGGCGATTTTACCGCATAAGTTTTCGGCAAAACTTCAGCAAAAATGATTACAGCTAAAGTCATCGAGACTGTGGCATAAAACAATCCAGCATCACCGAATAATCTGATAAAAAGACCAGTTGCGATTGTAGAAGCCAGAATGTTGATCGCGTTATTTCCAAGCAACATCGTACTAATAACTCTTTCACGATGGTTAAGAAGTTTCTCCAAAATTTTAGCTTTGCGATTTCCTTCAGTTGCAAGTCGATGAATTTTAGCTCGCGATGAGGCAACAATTGCTGTTTCGAAACAAGCGAAAAGCGCTGAAAGAACCAGCAGAAATAGTACTGCAATTGCATGTAGCTGCGTAACGTCATCCATAAATTTTAAGAAGATAATGAGTCGAAATTAAGGCGCGGATCAATGATTTTGTAGGTAAAATCACTGATTACAGCAGTAATTAAACCAATCAAAGTGAAAAAATAAAGCGTGCCAAACATCACAGGATAATCGCGTGAAACTGCAGCTTCATAGCCCAAAAGACCAAGTCCATCGAGTGAAAAAATCACTTCAGTTAACATTGATCCAGTAAATAAAATTCCGATTAAAGCTGCGGGAAATCCGGCGATTACAATCATCATAGCATTACGTAACACGTGTTTGTAAAGAACAGATTTTTGATCCAAGCCTTTGGCATAAGCTGTTAAAACGTACTGCTTATTAATTTCTTCCAGAAAAGAATTTTTAACAAAAAATGTCAAAGCCGCAAATCCACCAATCACCATCGAGATTAATGGCAAAGCCATATGCCAGAAATAATCGGCAATTTTTTGCCAAAAATTTAATTCGCTAAAATTGCTCGAAACCAATCCTCGTAACGGAAAAATACTTAAGAAATTACCGCCGGCAAAAAATACGATAAGAACAATCGCAAATAAAAATGACGGAACAGCGTGGCCAACGATTACAATTGTACTGGTTATAACATCAAATTTTGAGCCATCTCGCAAAGCCTTTTTGATGCCTAGCGGAATTGAAATTAAATAAACCAGAAGCGTACTCCATAAACCGATCGAAATCGAAACCGGCAATTTTTCCCACATTAAATCGGTAACTTTTTTATCTTGGTAAAAACTTACGCCGAGATCGAAGGTAACAAATTTCTTTATCATTAAAGTAAAGCGCTGCCACAAAGGTAAATCAAAGCCGTAGAGTGTTTTTATTTTTTCGATAATTTCGGGATCAATGCCGACTGAACCGAGATATTTTGAATCGGAATTAGTTGAGAAATTTTGCGTTGAACTTTGGATCAGATTGGGTGCCGAAATTTCACCACCAACTTTTGAGGCGTGATTCATTTTGGCGATGAATTGTTCCACAGGACCACCAGGAGCAGTTTGGATAATCATGAAATTGATTAGCATGATTATGAAGAGAGTTGGCGGGATTAGGAGGATGCGTTTGAGGAAGTACATTAGTTTTGTGATTGGTAAAAAAACCCGTCGACTTGAGCTTGTCGAAACCAACGGGAAGGCTACTGCTGCTAAGTTGTAGCGGAAAAACTAACTAGGTTTCGACAAGCTCAAGTCGACGGCAGGGATAGAAATTTAGGCTGCAATTCCCAGTTCGTTACGCTGCGTCGCTTTTCTCACTGAGCTCGAAGACGACTTGCGCCGGGGCGGGAGCGTAGCTCTCGCCCGCTCACTTCGCTGCTTTTCTCGGCTTTGCCTCGAAGACAGCTCGTGCCGGGGTGAAAGCATAGCTTTCACCCGCTTAAGGCTAAAAATGACCGTTTAGGTCATTTTTGCGGCGGAGCCGCCGCCTTAAGCCCAATCAGGGTCTGTTGCACCTTCACCATCTGGTGTTGGCATTTCAAATTCGAAACCAGTTATGATATCAACGATGAATAATTTCGGAATTGAGTCAATTCCGTAAGCACCGCGTTTTTTTGAATAAATTAAATAACGACCATTTGGTGACCATTTAGCACCTTCAACCAAATATCCTTTCGCCAAAATTTTCTCGCCTTTACCGTTTGGTGTCATCACACCAACCATGAATTGATTGTTCTTAATTTTAGTAAACGCAATCAAGGTGCCATCTGGTGACCACATTGGTTTGGAATAATTCCCACCTTCCGAACTTACACGTTTAACGCTGTCGCCACTGGAATCCATAATGTAAATTTGTTGTCCTTCATCACGGTCAGAAGCAAAAGCAATAGATTTAGCATCTGGAGAATAAGAAGGAGTAGTGTCGATCGCTGGACTTTTGGTTAATCGACGCGCGGTGTTCGACAAAATATTCATCTCATAAATATCGCTATTTCCATCAATGATCGCTGAAAGCAAAATTATGTTACGATCTTTAGGATGAGCTGCAGCGGCAAAAGTAGTTCCCGGGAAACCGCCAATTTTTTTGCTCTTCAAATTTTTTAAATCCAAGCTGAAAACCTGCGGCTGACGTTTTTCGAAATAACGTAGGTAAAAAATCTCGTCAGGTTTTTTCGAAAAGATTGGGGTTAAAACCAAGTCGCTACCGTCAGTAATAATACGACGATTTTCACCATCAAAATCAATCAAACTGATTTTTTTCACCCTTTTTTTGGCACTTCCGGTTTCTGAAACGTAAAGAATTTGCGAATCGAAATGGCTGGTTTTTTCGCCAGAAATCGCCTTGTAAATTTCACCAGCGATGATGTTCGACATCTTGCGATAATTATCAGGCGAAGCCGAATAAAATTTACCAAAAAGTTGGCGCTGATCCAGCACATCCCACATTCTAATGCGAGTTTCTAAATTACCCAACGCATCACGATTAAACTGACCAATCACAATTGCGCCGATTCCAGCTTTGCTATATTTTTCAAAATTTGGTAACGATTCAACAGTAACTGCTTCTGGTATAATTGCTCCACCAATTCCTGCACTATTTGCTGCTCCGGCAATGCCGATTTCGACCGGTTTTGGCATGCCATTTAACTCCATCTGACCACTCTGTTTTACAACTTCAAAAAGATCGGTGGTTTTTAAATTTTTTCTAATGCGCTCTAAAATTTCATTCACGTCTTTATTCATTTGCGGATCGTTGGATTCAAATCCGAAAAACAAAACTTTAGTACGAGGAATCTCTTCATTTTTCACCGAGAAAGCTAGAAAGGCAAAAGCCGATTGCGTCTGACAAACCAAGAAAATCAACGCTAAGAAAAAGCGGAAAAAATTTTGTGAAATTTTCATTTTATAAAGTCTCAATGATGATGTTGTTATTAGTGTAGACACAAAGATCGGCAGCAATTTTCATTGATCTTTTGACAATTTCTTCAGCTTCCAAACCATCAGTTGTAGTCAAAGCACGAGCTGCGGCTAAAGCAAAATTTCCACCCGAACCAATAGCGCTTACGCCATCTTCGGGCTCAAGAACGTCACCATTTCCGGTTAGAACTAACGAAACATTTTTATCAACCACAATCATCATCGCTTCCAAACGACGTAAATATTTATCAGTACGCCAATCTTTCGCCAACTCAACACAGGCACGCATCAACTGATTTGGATATTGTTCAAGTTTGCTTTCGAGTCTTTCAAACAGAGTGAAGGCATCAGCTGTTGCGCCAGCAAATCCGCCGATAATAGAACCATCACCAAGTTTACGAATTTTGCGGGCATTAGATTTCAAAACTGTTTGACCCAAAGAAACTTGGCCATCACCGGCAATTGCAACTTTACCGTTTTTGCGTACCGACAAGATTGTGGTACCATAAAGCTTGGATGCGTCTTTGTGATCAATCATGATAAAAAGATTTAAGATTTAAGATTTCAGCATTTAGAAAATGTTTGCATCAAACCTAAAACCAAAATCTAAAATCTAAAATCTTAAATTGATGCGCGCCCAAAAATCTTACAAAAATTTCTTCATTATTTTCTTTTTGGGAATTTCGAGTGGATTGCCTTTGGCCCTTATCTTATCTACTCTTAAAGCTTCTTTGCTTGAAAAGGGTTTTGATCTCAAAACCATCGGATTTTTTTCTCTAGTTTCTTTGCCCTACACCTTAAAATTCTGCTTCGCGCCCATTATTGATTCTTGTCCAGTACCATTTCTGACTCGCATGGTTGGACAAAGAAAATCATGGATCATGTTAACTCAAATTCTTTTGGCGATTACAATTTTTGCTTTGGGTGCTGCAGGGATAAGTAACGATTTAAGCGCAATTGCAGTTTTTGCAGTTTTAGTCGCATTTGCTTCTGCCAGCCAAGATATTGTGATTGATGGCTATCGTATTGAATTAATTGAAAAAGAAAATCAGGGATTAGCCGCTAGTTTTTACGTTTATGGTTATCGCATTGGCATGTTAATTTCTGGGGCTGGAGCGTTGGCTTTAGCTGAAATAATTAGTTGGGATGCCATCTATTTCATCATGGCTGGATGCGCTCTTTCGACAGTTGCAATTACAATTTTTGCCGAAGAAACGCGCAAAAATTTTGTGCAGAAAAATCACGATTTTATTTCTTGGTTTAAACATTCCGTCATCGATCCGTTTACTAATTTCATGCGTCACGATAGATGGTACGTCATTTTGGCGTTCATTATCTGCTTTAAACTAGGTGATGTTTTCGCCGGAAATTTAACGCTGCCTTTTTTGTTAAATATCGGTTTCAGCAAAATTGAAATCGCCAGCATCGTTAAAACTTTTGGCCTTTTTGCGACGTTATTTGGTGTGTTTGTTGGTGGTCTTATCGTTAAAAGAATTGGCATCACTAAATCACTCTGGGTTGCCGGCATTATGCAAATGATGTCAAATTTGACTTTTTCGTATTTGTCACAAATCGGCTATGATGCCCAAATGCTTTATCCAGTAATTTTTATCGAAAATTTATCTGGCGGAATTGGTGATGCCGTTTTTGTTGCCTATCTTAGCAGCCTTTGTGCAGTTGAGTTTAGCGCCACCCAATATGCTTTATTAGTGTCGTTTGCAACTTTCTCGCGCAGCTTACTAACCTCAAGTGCTGGCGTATTCGCTGAAGTTCTGGGCTGGTACCAATTTTTCATTCTTTCAACTTTACTTGCGATACCAGGTTTAATTTTTTTGCTGTTACTCACTCGAAAAAAAATCTCATAAATTGTAATTTTTGAACTAGAGAAAGAACTCTTCTTTACTTTTTTTCATGCAAAAATAACTTGCCTTTTCTTCGCGAAAAAATTTCAAAAATCCTTCATAAATTCCCGAAATGCTGCGACTCTCAACGGTCAAACCTGCAAAAGAAAAAGTCACAAATTACGAGACCTCGGCAGGGCATTTTGTTCCGTATAAATGTCATTGGAATTCTGACACTGTTTTTACTTACAAAGAAGAACTGATTCGTGTCATAAAAATTAAAGGATTTGCCTTTGAAACTGCTGACGATCTTGATGTTGACCTCAAAAAGAATGCCCGTAACAACCTGTTTAAGGGTATGTCTACTGGCGGTTTCTCACTTTATTTCCATACCATTCGTCGTAAAGAAAAAGGCTTTCCCGATGGCGCTATGCCGGATGCTTTTTCTGATCGGGTTAATCGTGAATGGGCTGCAAAACACTCGGACGAAAGAAGCTACATCAATGAACATTACATTACTTTAATCCGCGGATCAGATTCTGCCGGCGCTGCGGTACTCGAACATTTAGCTAAAAAGCTACAGCACAAAGCTGATAAATCTTCTTGGGAAGCCGATATGCGCGAAGCTTTCGACGATCTGGAAGAAATGACCGAACGCGTGATGAGCGGTTTTTCGAATTACGGCCCGCGTTTACTTGGTCTTACAGATAGCGAAGATGGCACAACTTCAGAATTATTAGAATTTTTAGCGCGACTGATTAACTGCGGCTATTCACAACCAATGATGCTGCCAGCTGGCAAAGTTTCGCATCACTTGCCAATCAGCCGTTTATATTTCGGAAAAAAATCCATTGAAGCTCATCATCCAACTTCAATCAAATATGCCGGATTGGTAGCAATCAAAGAATATCGCCCCTCAACTCATGCTGGTCTTCTTGATGGGTTTATGCAAATGCCTTTTGAGCTGGTAATCAGCCAATCCTTCTCGTTCATCAACCGTATGATTGCAATTAGCTCGATGCAGTTGCAACAAAGACGACTGATTCAGTCAGAAGACGTTGCGGTGTCCCAAATTCACGAGATTGACCAAGCTCTTGACTCAGCAATGTCTGGCGCAATTGCTTTCGGTAATCACCATTTGACCGTGCTTTGTATTGAAGATAATCCAAAAGCTTTGGAAAGCGCACTTTCTGCTGCTGTTGTAGAACTTGCCAACGCCGGTATTAGTGGTGTTCGCGAAAAAATTAACATGGAACCAGCTTACTGGGGACAACTTCCCGGAAATTCCGAATTTATGGCCCGTCGTTGCGTTGTGAATACACTCAACATCGCCGCCTTCGCATCTTTCCACAATTATCCTTCGGGACAACGTAAGAAGAACCATTGGGGCAATGCAGTTACAGTTTTAAATACCGTTTCCGGAACGCCATTCTTTTTCAATTTCCACGTTCGTGACGTTGGACATTCAATGATTATCGGTCCGACTGGTGCTGGTAAAACTGTACTTTTGAACTTTTTGTGCGCCCAAGCCCAAAAATTCCGTCCGCGTTTATTTTTCTTTGATAAAGATCGCGGTGCTGAAATTTTCATTCGTGCAATTGATGGACGCTATGCAACTCCTGACGTTGCTGTTCCTTCGGGTTTTAATCCATTCCAACTTGAAGACACTAACGAAAATCGTTCTTTCTTAATCGAGTTCTTGAAAATTCTGGTTTCGCCAGATGGCAAACCACTTCCGGCTCATGAAATTGATCGCATCAACGAAGCAGTTGCCGGTAACTACAAACTTCCAGTTCACCAAAGAAGATTACGCAACATCGCACCATTCATGGGATTATCTGGCCCAGGAAGCTTAGCTGGACGCTTGGAAATGTGGCACTCTCAAGGTTCTCACGCTAAATTGTTTGATAACGTTGAAGATCGAATCGATTTCACAACTGCACGCAGCTTCGGAATTGAGATGAACAAAATTTTACAAGACAAAGCCAGTTTGGGTCCTGTACTGCTTTACCTTTTCCATCGTATTCAAAGTTCACTTGACGGCAGCCCTACAATGATCGTACTTGACGAGGCTTGGGCTTTGATCGGTAACCCAATTTTCGCGCCTAAAATTAAAGACTGGCTAAAAGTTTTACGTAAACTTAATACCTTCGTAGTGTTTGCAACTCAGTCGGTAGAAGACGCCGCAAAAAGTAGTATTTCTGATACTCTAGTTCAGCAAACCGCAACACAAATATTCCTGCCAAACCTAAAAGCCACCACACTTTATCGCGAAGTATTTATGCTGTCAGAACGCGAATTTACTTTGGTTAAAACTACCGATCCGGGAACAAGATTTTTCCTAGTAAAACAAGATAACGATGGCGTAATTGCCAGAATTGATTTAGGCGGAATGGATGAAATCATTCGAGTTTTATCAGCACGTGTTGATACAGTGATGATTATGGATCAAATTATGGCTGAAGTTGGAACTGATCCAAATGATTGGTTACCAATTTTTTACGAACGCACAAATAAATAATAGTGATCTCTTACCTCAGCAAAATCTTCAAAAATGTCTCTTTGACGATTCTTTGTGCTGTGTTTTTTTTCAGTTATTTTACTTCAACGCAGTCATCCTACGCCGGTAACGATTGCGATGACGATAAAGTTTGTGGCATTGGCAGAATTCGTTCCTGTGATGGCTCTGGAGATCCTCAAACTCTGCAATTTGATCCGACGATGAATGGTGCGGACATCATGTTCGACTTAAGCAATCCTGTTTGTGTAGCAATTATTAGTTCGACCTATGCTTTAGTAAAAGGTTCAATAGCAGCAATGTGTTCTGCATGTGGATTAAACCAATATCCTAGCATTACACCGTCTCCTGTTCGCGATACTTATCTGATAGTTCAAGGCGGCATTAAAGCTGCTAGCTCTAATAATCCAGCCTGTACTGGAGCAGTAACTGATGCTGTTGCATCAATGGGTGTTGTTATGGCCGCTCTTGGAATCACTTACGGAGTTGCAAAAAATGTTTTCGAATCAACAACCTTATGTGGTGCTGATTGGTATGGTCCCAACCCAACAGCTTACTCTCTTAGCACACCAAAAGTTAAAAAAGAGATGGAAGATTGGGTTCAGGCTAATCCAACCGCAGGACTTGGCGTTACTAACTACAACCAATGGTATTACGATGGTATTGAGTACGAAGACAATCCATTAAAAGGCGATGCTTGTCTTGATCCTACAGGAAGCAATACCAAACCATATCCGAAGCAAAAATATTATCTACGCGGTACTCAACCAGGTAATTATAACTGCTCAAAATATGATGCATCACTCAGTACCACCAACATCCCAGCCGATAAAATTAATGATTATAAAACAGCTTTTGAATGTTGTAAAAAAAGGAGCCAAAGATACGCCTGTATTCAGTACGAAACTACTGCTAGCAGCGGACCTTTAAGTGATAATTCCGGAGTATTTTGTGAAGTCGGTGACACTAATTGTAGCATCAAAGGCGTAACTTTTTCGGTAGCTCCAATCGACACTGACGATTCACGCTTGCTTTGCGTTCAGAGCTATAGCTTGTGTCCATATAACTTCACCATCGGACGTGGCGGCACCGAGTATTGCGATTACTACGAAGATGGAATTTATAAAAATGGTCGTTACGTCTACATAACCCCAGATGATATTGCTCGCGCAACTGCCGCAACAAATCCAACCAACGACTGTAATACTAAAAGCGAAATCAGAAATGCTGATTGTACCTACAATTCCAAGGCCGGACAATGTAAAAATTACTGCCAATATTTAACACATTGTACTGTTGTAGAGTCTTCAACTTATCAATACACTAGCAGTCTTGGATCACCTTATTTCTCAAACGCTTGTTACAATTTCGTTGGCGATTCACGGAATCTAACTTCATTCAACTCTGGAGTCATTATGGGCAGCCAGAGACATTTCAGTGCACCAATAGCACAATGCGTTAAAGAAACTCTGGAAAATGTTTTTTATAACCGTGCTGGCCACAGCCAGTGTGCAACTGCTGATGAATATCCTTTAGCGAATGGCACTTGTTTGAGTGGAAATTATCTACGCAGCGGCAACTTCGTTTACAAAAAAGGTAATTACGTAAAAGATGTTTCGTTCTTTGGTACGTTGCAGAATGCCTTGCAAAATACCGTTAAAATGGTTCTGACTTTAGCCATCATGTTCTACGGTTTGAAGATTTTGATTGCCCATAACATGTCAGAAATAAAGAAATCTGACATCATAATGTTCTGTATTAAGATTGGTTTAGTGATGTATTTTGCCACTGGAGATGCTTGGCAAACGATGTTCTTCGAAGGGGTTTATAATACATCAATGGTCTTCTCCAAAATCGTTTTCCACATAGAAAGTACGATGCCAGATGTAAAAAAAGATGGTTGCCAATTTGATCCCTCATCTTTGGGACCATCTAACGCTTATCCTTCAGGCAAAGAATATCTCTCTATCTGGGATACCTTGGATTGTAAGATTGCTCGTTATCTCGGATTTGGCCCATCAGCTTCAACCGCTAATATTGCTGCTCTAATTTTCGCCGGTCTCTTTACAGGGCCAGTAGGAATATACTTTGTCATGGGACTAATGTTCTTCGGCTTCTTCTTTATCGCAATGACTATAAGAGCACTACACATCTTCCTGTCATCTGCGATGTCAATCATCATTATGGTTTACATTTCGCCGATCATTATTCCGACCGTAATGTTCCCGAAAACCGCGGGGATATTTAAGAATTGGCTAACCAATTTGATCAGCTTCTGTCTGCAGCCAATGATCCTATTCGCCTATATCGCAATATTTATTAGCGTATTTGACGCTACCATGATTGGCAGCGCAACATTCTCAGGCAGCCCTCCAAATAAGGCTATTTCTTGTGCGAGTGTGTGCAAAGATTCTAGCGGAAATCTGGTAAACGGCGACGTAACCTGCTCTCTTCCAGGACATCAATGGGTTGGAGGCACTTGCCAAGATGCTAATGGTCAACCAGTAATTGATGATGATCCAACTTGTACCGTTCCCGGTCACTCTATGGTTGGTGCAATTTGCAAAGATGCCAGCGGCAATGACGTTGGAGGTGATCCTGACTGTACTAAACTAGGCAACACTATGGTTGATCCTTTAACCGACAGTATTGCCTGCCTAATCGACATTGACGATTACAACAAAATCAATTTCCTAGAAACTATCGGAATCTCGATTCCAGCAATTTACGATTTGTTCACAAGTCACGTTAAGGAAAAAATTCTTACCATAGTAAAAGCGGCATTTGTGATGTACGTGTTATGTCAATTTATGGACCAAATTCCAAGTATTACCGAGCAGCTAATTGGTGGAACTTCGTTACCAAGCAGCAACTTACCTTCCGCAATGAGCATGATGAAATCAGTTGGTGGTGCTGCTGAAGGAATTAGACAAAGGATTACTAAAGGCGGATTGAAATACGGCAAAGATACCTATGAGATGGGTAAAGACGTTAACAATAAAGCCGCCGATGGCGAAGGGAAATCAACCAAAGATGCTCCTGACGACAATAAAAAATCTGGTGAAGCTCACTTTGGTGGCGACAATGAAGGTGAAGGTAGCGAAGGTGGTAGTGAAGGCGGCGAAGGAGGTGAGGAAAAGTAAGAAATTTCTAACTTTCGATTGGTTGACAATTAGCTGCGCCTAAATTTGAATGCTACATAAGTCAGGGGAGAGAAATCTCGGCCTGATTTTATTTTTGCAAAAATTATTTTGCTGTCATAGCTCAGCGGTAGAGCACTTCATTGGTAATGAAGAGGTCGCAGGTTCGATTCCCGTTGACAGCACCACTTCCCAGGCGTTGCCCATTAAAAATCCATCCCAGAAAAAAGTCTGAAACCGAAAATGACCGTTTAGGTCATTTTCTACCCGTTGACAGCACCACTATATTAAATTCAAAACTGCGTTTTGAATTTAGATTTAAGATGAGTTGCTACAGTCGGGCGAAGCCCTCCTATCCGCAACAAGATAATTCGTTTGATGATTAATCTGTCATCCTGAGCAAAGCGAAGGATCTCTTTAGTTTTTATACCCCACGTGAATTGCAGCAGCACCAAAGCTTAGATTCTGATAAGACACATTTTTAAATCCGGCTTTTTCGATCATCTTTTTGAACTCATCTTGGCTAGGAAATTTGCGGATGCTCTCAACTAAATATTGGTAAGAAGCGCGATCTTTCAAAACAACTTCGCCAATTTTTGGAATCACTTTGAACGAATAAGCGTCGTAAATTTTTTGCAAAAAATAATCGTTAACTTTGGAGAATTCTAAACAGATAAATTTTCCGCCAGGTTTTAAAACACGATAAGCTTCTGACAGTCCAGCTTCAATATTGGTGAAGTTTCTAATCCCAAAAGCGATGGTAAAAAAATCGAAAAGCTCATCTTCAAAACACAATTTTTCCCCATCACAGCAAGTGAACTTCAAATCAGAAAATAGGTTTAGATCCACCGCACGTTCCTTACCAACATCAAGCATTTCTTGATTGATATCTACCACATCAATTTCACATTTTACGTTTTTATCGCGGGCCTTTTTAGCAATACGGAATGCAATATCTCCAGTTCCACCAGCTAAATCGATAGTACGAACTGAACTATTCTTTAGATCAATTTCTTCGACCATTTTGTTTTTCCAGATACGGTGAACTCCGCCACTCATCAGGTCATTCATCAAATCATATTTTTTCGCCACTCCCGAAAAAATTTCTTTGACAAGGCCAGCCTTTTCATCACGATTTACCTGCTTAAATCCAAAATGTGTTTTATTTGATTCCATGTTAAAGACTTCTGATTTTGATTTTGATTTACCACCTGAGCTGATCGCGCATCAACCATTTTTTCCCAAAGAAAAAACACGAATGCTGACCTTTAAAGACTCTCAAATTCTTGATTTGCAGGTAATCAACCTTGTCGATTTTTTGCAAGAAGGAGATGTGATTGTTTTCAACGATGCTCGTGTAATTAAAGCAAAATTATCGGCAGAAATTCTAAGAAATTCCGCCATTCTTGAATTTAACCTCGATCAATGTTTAGACGATAATTTGCGCGGATCTTCGTGGAATGTTCTGTGCAAGCCGGCTAAAAAAGTTAAGGTGGGCGATTCTTTAAAAATCGCTCCAGATTTTTTTGCCGAAGTTACGCAAAAAAATGATGACGGAACAATCACAGTAAAATTTGATTCTTGTGATAATGAATTGCTTGGAAAGCTTGAGAAATATGGCTCAACTCCACTTCCGCCCTATATCAAACGCGAAGAAGAAAATTCTCACGATCAGAAAAATTATCAAACAATTTATGCCTCAAATGGCAGCGCTGTAGCAGCTCCAACTGCTGGATTACATTTTACTGAAACTATTTTTGCTAAGCTGGAAGAGAAAAAAATCGAGAAAGTTTTTGTAACTTTGAATGTTGGTGCCGGTACCTTCTTACCAGTACGAAGCGATTTAATTCAGGATCACAAAATGCATTGCGAATCTTTTTCCATCTCAAAAGAAGCCGCCGAAAAAATTAATTTGGCAAAATCACGTGGCAAAAAAATCGTTGCCGTTGGGACAACTTCGCTGCGAGTCTTGGAATCATCATGCGATGAAAATGGCGTGATCCGACCACTAAACTCCAATACGCGAATTTTTATTCATCCGCCATATAAGTTCAAAATTGTTGATGTTTTGATGACCAATTTTCACTTACCAAAATCAACTTTGTTCATGCTAATTTGTGCTTTTGTTGGCAAAGAAAAAGCTTTCGAGATATACAATCACGCTATCAACACACATTATCGTTTCTATTCTTACGGCGATGCATCTCTATTATTTAGAGCTTAATAAGTACCTGGAGCAATGTCGGTTTGTTTTTTCTTAATCGCAATCAAACCGCTGCTGTCAGCGTTCTGGCAAACATTCATGTTATTGTTAGCACAAAAATTTGCTTTAACACCGCTCTTAATAAAATCGTCATGATACTTATTCATTACCTGTTCCATACGACGAACTTTACCAGTCAGATCGGCAGCATCACTTGTTGAAACTTCGATATCAAACTGATCGAAATAAAGCTGAACATAATTATACGTGGTTTTATCATGAATGCTTGGGAGGTTTTCCTTTTTAAAGTTGAAATTTTTCGAAACGCGATCGCCCTTATCGTTGTACCAAACTACATAAACTGGTCCAAAAAATTTCGAATCACCGGTTAAGAAAAAAGATTGGCTTCGCGTATCTCCAGGGTTGAGCGCCCCCAAACTTAAAATATTTCCATTCCAAGTACATTCAATATTTCGAACTGGTTCGGGACTGGCATTACTGAAATAAACTACCGGACTTTCAATATTAGCACCACAACTCACTAAAAACAGAGCGGCAATAATAACAAAAATTTTCGACATAAGAACTATTTATTGGGATTAGCTTTAAAAATTTCGCGCGTTTTTATCGCTTTGGCAAAACGAGAAAAAGCAAATAGATAACTGTAAATTAAACCATCAAAACCATAGATGAAATAACGACGCACAAAGTAAGCTTTTAAAAAAGCGAAGAGCGGAACTGTAATAATTTTTGCCAACGTCACATTTTTTCCTTTTTTGAAGCTATCCTCTGCCTGCATCGAAGAATAGGAATTAATTTTCTCAATCCAATGTTCGAAAGAGCGAAAAGATTGATGATAAATTATACCATTAAGCTGACCGATTTTTTGTGGATTATTTTCTTTCAACTCAACCGAGTCATGAACTGTACTGCTGTTAAATCCGGCGTAGTCTTTATTGTAGAGACGAAACTGATTATAAAAATATGCCAGTTTTTTTGGACGATCTTCAAAACGAAATTTATTCACGATGCGAACACGAAATCCGTAAAAATTTTCCAGCTTATTTTGCGCAAAAATTTGAGCGATTTCTTCGGCTAATTCCGGCGAGACTTCTTCGTCAGCGTCAATATTGAGAATCCATTTATTGCGACATTGCTTTTCACCGAAAACTTTTTGTTCGCCATAACCACGCCATTGATTGAAAATTACTTTTGCACCAGCATTGGTCGCGATTTCACAAGTGTTATCTGAACTTCCTGAGTCAATCACCAAAATTTCATCGGCGATGTTTTTTACAGCTTTAATTACACTTTCAATTCGATCCGCTTCATTTTTGGTAATGATAAAAACCGAGAGAGAAATTTTTTGAGATTCCGACATTTCTGAATTTGATTTTTGCCTTGATTTCTTTACAGTGGCGATGATTAATTTTGCTCTCCCTTTCAGTCAATCACAATCCTTAATTACAATATGAAAAGCTCAAAAAAGACCTACATCATTGTCGCTTCTATATGTCTTATCATTGGATTTGTGGCTCTCATAATCCACAACTACAAAACCAAAACTTCGTTTAAAAATGACAAAAACGAAATTACCAAAACTGAAGAAACTAAAAACCCGCAAGATGCTGTAAATAAAGCTGTGAATGAAAGTGCAGAAAAAAATATCGACAGCAAAAAAGCCGCAGAAATTCTAAAAATTAATGCTTCTGATATCGTTTTAGGTGATAAAAATGCACCAATAGTAATGGTTGAATATGCTTCACTTTCTTGCCCACATTGTGCCGCTTTCCATCGCGAAGCTTTGGAAAAATTAAAAGGCGACTATATCGAAAACAAAAAATTAGTGTTCGTACATCGCGACTTCCCTTTAAATCAGCCAGCTTTAGTTGCTGGAATGTTTGCTATTTGCCAAGCTCAAGACCACAAGTCTGAATTGTCAGAAAAATACTATAACCTTTTGAAAGCACTTTTCAGAACTCAAGATTCTTGGGCATTTGATGCAAAATATATTGAGAAACTTCAATCAATCGCACAGCTTGATGGCATGAGTGCTGATCGCTTTAACTCTTGTATCAACGACAAAAAATTGCAGGAAAGAATTTTGGCAGAAAGAATGGAAGTTGCTAAAGGCTTGCAAATTCAATCTACCCCAACTTTCTTCGTTAATGGCGAAATTGTTGAAGGATATGTCGATTATTTATCTTTGAAAAAGTTGATCGACAAAAAACTTGAACAAGCTTCCAAGTAAGCCAGGCCGTGAATAAAGTCGAAATCACAAATCTTACTAAAAACTTTGGCGAAAAGCAGGTTTTAAAAGGCATCAACTTATCGGTTAAACAAGGAGAATCTTTGGTAATACTTGGTGGATCTGGTAGCGGCAAATCAGTTCTGATTAAGATTATTGCCTCTCTTCTTGAAGCAACTTCAGGAATTGTAAAAATTGATGGTCAGGAAGTTCACAGCATGAAAATGCAAGACCACGACAAAATGATGGAAAAAATCGGTTTTCTATTTCAGGGCGGCGCACTGTTTGACTCATTACCGATTTGGGAGAATGTCGCTTTTCGCCTGATCAATCATCAAAAAATTGACAAAAAAGAAGCACGCGAAATCGCAATTCAAAAACTTAAATCTGTAGGGCTAAGTGAAAAAGTAGCTGATTTATATCCCTCTGAGCTTTCCGGTGGGATGCAAAAACGCGTTTCCCTTGCCCGTGCTATTGCTGTAAATCCAGAAATTATTTTCTTTGATGAACCAACAACTGGTTTGGATCCAATCATGGCTGACGTCATCAACGAACTAATTATAAAAGTTTCAAAAGAACTAGGTGCGACCACAATAACAATCACACATGATATGCACTCAGCACATAAAATTGCTGACAAAGTTGCGATGCTTTATGAAGGAAAAATAATTTGGTTTGGCGATGCTAAAGACATGGATTCATCAGATAATCCTTACTTGGATCAATTCATCCATGGACGCGCTGAGGGACCAATTAAATTCTCTGTTTAAACTATCGTCCCATCAAATAGACCATAATCGCTTTCTGAGCATGTAAGCGATTTTCTGCCTCATCAAAAACTACCGATTTTTTCGAATCGATCACTTCCGCAGTAACCTCAAATCCGCGATAAGCTGGCAAACAATGCGTAAAAATCGCATTCTTTTTCGCCAACTTCATTAAAGCAGAATTTACCTGATACGGCATCAAAACTTTGAGTTTTTGTTTTTTCAATTTGTCATCTTTTTCTGCAGCATCACCCATTGAGAACCAAGTGTCGGTGATCAAAACATCGGCATCTTTTGCGGCAATTTTTGGATCAACGTGATAAGAAATTTTCGCGCCATTTTTTTGCGCTTTTTTGATTTCAGCATTGCAGAAATCATAATCTTTCGGCGCAGCAATTGCCAGTTCATAGCCAAAAGCTTTGGCAGCGTGAATGTAGGAATTTAGTACGTTATTAGCATCACCAAACCACGCTAATTTTTTGCCTTTAATATTTCCTAAATGTTCTTCGATAGTCAAAATGCTGGCCATAATTTGGCATGGATGAGAAAAGTCACTCAAAGCATTAATTACTGGCTTAGTTGAGTGTTTTGCCAATTCCAAAATTGTTTGATGCGAATTTGAACGAATCATAATTGCATCAACAAAACGTGATAAAACTTTTGCTGTATCTTCAACAGATTCACCTTTGCCAAGCTGCATATCGTTTTTGTTCATCACAACTGCATGTCCGCCAAGCTGATTGATGCCAACTTCAAAAGAAACTCGGGTACGGGTTGAAGTTTTTTCAAAAATCATCGCCATATTTTTTTGCGCGAGAATTTTTGACTGCTCTAGAGGTTTTTTGTCCTGCTTTAACTTACGCGCTAACTCAATAATCTTGCGTAATTCTTTGGCATCAAACTGATCCAAATCAACGAAATGGACGGTTGGTTTCTTTGACATATTTTTTTGCTAAAAAAATTTGGAACCGACAACAAACTAAAATAAAAAATCACTTCAAATCTTTTTACAAAAACAATTCGGCCCCTAAAAAGGAAGCGCGGGAACCTATTGGCGAAGCCCTAAATGTCAAGCAACCAACTTAATTATCGATGAGCAAAATTTTTATCACTGCTGGCGGAACTGGTGGACACATTATTCCAGCGCGTTGTTTAGCAGCAGAATTATCACAAAATAATCACCAAGTTTTCTTCTTGGGAGATGAAAAATATCGCAATTATATCAAACTTGATGATCGCTTCAAATCCTTGATTATCAGCTCTTCTCAGCTGGAAAAGAAACCAACAAAACTAATTATTGCTGCGCTGAAAATTTCTTTTGGGATTTTACAATGTTTGAAGAATTTTCTAATCCATCGTCCCAAATATGTTGCTGCTTTTGGAGGTTACGCCACCTTTCCGATATTGATTGTAGCACTTTTAACCCGCACTAAAATTATTCTTCATGAACAAAATGCTCACTTAGGAAAAGTGAATCGCATCTTCGCTAAATATGCTTACAAAATTGCTTTGTCTTTTGCCGAAACTTCAGGAATTGATGACAATCTAATCAGCAAAACTGTTTTTGTCGGCAACCCTGTGCGTCAAGAAATATTAGAGCTTCACGATGTTCCTTACATTTTGCCACAAGAAGAAAAACCAATCGAAAAACCCGATAATCGCATGGGTTATAATGTGATTTTAGCTTCAGATTTTGTTGACGAAACTCAACCCAAAAAACAACTCTTCAACATTTTAGTTATTGGTGGAAGTGGTGGCGCAAAAATTTTTAGCGAAGTTTTGCCGAAAGCTTTTTTCAATTTCAGCGAAGAATTAAAAAGCCGCATCAACATTGTTCAACAATGTCGCAAAGAGCTTGCCGAAAGCACTTTCGAACAATATCACTCGTTTAATTTGAATATCGAAATTCAAGCTTTCTTCTCTGACATGCCAGAAAGAATCCGCAATGCACATCTAATTATAGCGCGTTCCGGCTCATCTTCAATTTTTGAATTTTGTGCCGCGAAAAGACCGATGATTTTAGTTCCTTTCGAAAAAGCTGCCGACAATCATCAAGAAAAAAATGCTAGATTCCTTGAAAAACATGGCGCGGCGATTGTAATTACTGAAAAAGAATTCACAATTAACCACATCAACAAAACTTTGCAGAATTTGATTAACAATTATGCAATGCTAGAAAAAATGTCGGAAAAAGCCGCATCTTTAGCAGCTATGGAAGCAACAAAAAATTTGGCAACATTATTCGAAAATGACGCAGTACAAAAATAAAACTAAAATTGAGAATACCGATGAGCTAGATTCAGAGCAGCTCGATCAATCACTTGATGAAGTTTCAGTCGGACAAATTTTGAAAAATAAAAGACAAAAACTGAAGATCGAAGCTGATGAAGTTGCCGCTTATTTGAAGATAAAATTACGCGACATCGAGGCTCTGGAAAATGACGATCTACACAAGATTATCAAACATCTTTACATTCCAGGCTTGCTACGATCTTACGCTAAATTTCTTAAAATCGATCAACGCATTATCGAAGAAAAAATCAAACTGCTACACATCGAATCCAATACCAACAACAAAAAACACCAATTGCTTAATATCGGTGAGAACATTGATCTCACGCCAGATCAAAATATCTTCGTAAATTTTTTAGCTTTGTCGATTCTGTTATTTTTCATCTTATTATCGATTTATAATTTTTCCGAAAATAACAGCATTTCGATCAGCAGCGACAACCTTGTAGAAGAAATGAAAAAAGTTGATTTGTAATGAAACCAAGCAATCAAAAAGACAAAATTGAGGAAAAAGAAATCGCAACAGAAGAAAGCACCGATGATGGTGAAAATTCTGAGAATGAAGGTGCCGCTAAGAAAAAATCTTACTCGCTAAAATCTAGAATCTTGTGGCTTTTCGCCACTGTAATTGTGGCTGCCATTCTGCTGTTAATAGCTGTTCCGGGATTTTTTGATAACTCATCGCTAAAATTTAAAGTCACTCAAAAGGCCAGCGAATTTCTTAACAGCAATTTGACTATCGGAGGCGAAGTCGAAGTTGCTTTATTTCCTTTTCCAACCATCACCGCGAATGATGTTTTGCTGCAGAACTACAAAAATGAAGGCAAGGTTTACAATCTTTTTGCCAAGTCAGTTGCTATCAGATTGTCACCACTAAAATTTCTCTCAAAAGAATTTTCTATTTCTAAAATCACTCTTAGCGATGTAATTCTAGAAACCTTTCTTGAAGTTAATGTTAACAGTCCAAGACAAGATAAATTTACCGAAATTGTCAGCCAAATTCCTGCCAGCTCTCCCACTAATCCGTCGCAAAATGCTGGTTCCAATACCAGTTCTGAGCTATTCGCAGTCGACAAATTTCAACCTACACAATTCAGCGCCAATAGCCTTCCCAAAGTTGAAATCGATAATGGCGAAATAATTTCTTACGACAAATTATCGCGCAAAAAGGAGGTGACCGACATCAACGGTAAAGTCATGATTGACGCCAAAAAAATTCGCGCTTCTGGAAAATTCACTACTCAAAAAATCAATAATAGCTTCAAACTTACTGCCAATTTTAACTCTGATTCTTCTAAACAAGATTCAACTTTAGAACTAACCTCTCCTGCCTTTAATTTAACAATTCACGGTAGTTTCACCTCTGAGAATAAAGGTATTTTCTTAAGTAATTTCGAAGGTAAAGCTGACGCAGAAATTTTTGAAATTCGTACTTTTTACCGCGATTATATCAGCAACAGTACAGCAATTTACGACAAGATTAAACCCAACTCACAATCCATCAAAATCAGCTCTGACATCAAGAATTCTAGTGGCGAAATCTCACTAGATAATATTTTAATCAATTCCAATTTGATTAATGGCAAAGGCACTTCAGTAATTGATTTTACTTCCGATTTGCCAAAAATTGATGTTAGTTTAGACCTAGAGAATCTTGATCTAGATAGCATTTGGTCGAAGGAAAGAGTCGAAGTAACTTCAAAAGATCAACCAAGTGATTTGGCCAATAACTCCGATGAAACGGTAGAAAGGTTTGTACAAAACTTAGTCCAAACAGCTGCCGAGAATGATTCGAATAATCCAACAGATCATAAAGAAGATAATGCCGGCACTGCTCAAAACAAAGTTACGGCTGAAGAAAAACCCGAAGAATTAAATCTCAGAATCGCCAATAAAATCAAAAATTTTGACCTTTCTTCTGAGATCAAAATCAAAAGCGTGAAATATCTCGAAGGTGAAATCAAAGATGTGAATCTTTATCTAACCATTTCCAAAGAAGGGCAAATACTGATTCTACCAATGATTTTTAGTATTCCCGGAGATGCTGTGGTACGCGTTAATGGAGTTTTAGAAAATACAGACGATTTACCAAAGTTTATCGGCAAGCTCGACGTAAATGGCAAAAATCTTGGCGAAAGTTTGAAATGGCTACAGTTACAATCGCAAAATCTCAAATTCGACAATCTCAAAGAATACATCATCTATTCGGACGTAATGCTGTTCCCTAATAATATAACTCTTGATGATTTTTATTTAAGCCTGAACGGACAAAGCGAATTGCTGGGTGAAATTAAAATCGATAGCAGCGCTAAAACCACTAACATTCGCAATAAATTTCAGATTAGCTCTTTGAACGTTGATGATTTTTTCCTAACTTCTGGAAAAAATATTTATCTCTCCTCCGGATCATTATTGCGTAAGCTTTTGTGGCTTAACGATATTGCATCAGTCACCGATATGGAAATGACTTTTGATAAGTTGATTTACAAAGGCGAAGTATTCTCTGATCAATCCTCGCTAAAACTGAATTTCGGGCAAGGTTATTTTAAAATTACCGAGCTGAAAATGACCTCAGATAAAACCAATCTACAAGGCAGTTTATCCCTTGATATCAGCAACCAGAATCCTGAATTTAATTTTAATCTTGTTGCGAATGATCTTCACTACGAAGCAACACCAATTGAGAAACCAAGCATCCTTAAAGATAGCAAAAGCGTGGATGACTCAAAAGAAACTAAGAAGAACACTGTAGCTGATCAATTCTTCGCTTTACCTTCATTAGAAGGCTTTAACGGCAATATTAACATCCTCGTCAATAACCTGAAACTTGACGATCTTGAGGTCAAAAATTCTAAAGTTGTCGGGAAACTAAAAGATGGCATCATGAACGACGCAACCTCGTCTTGCGATATTTACGGAGGAAATTTCAACTACAAAGGTACCATCGGAATCAAAGGAGATAAAATTTTAAACGGTGTTTTGAGTTTAAATACTGCTTCATTAGAGAAGATGCTACCTGATCTAATTGGAGTTAAAAATATCAAAGGCGTTTCTAATATTTCTGCCAACATCACTTCTATCGCTGATAGCAAAGATGATTTTGTAAAAACCCTAACCAGCGAAATAAAATTTAGTGCAGTTTCTCCAATAGTTAATGGCTATGGCCTTAACGATTTGGTGAATAAAATGTTTTATCCAGCGCAATATCAACAAGATCTGCGCAATCCTGAAAGTGTTATTTTTAACCAAAGTAGTAAAACTATTTTTAAACAAGCGACTGGCAATATTTCTATCGACAAAGATAAAGGCGGAAAATTCTCAATTAACCTGACAGCACCAGCTCTGAACGGTGTTTTCTCTGGCAAAATAGACTTAGCAGAAAATTCTATTGATGGCTTGATGAATATCATTTTCATTACTGGATCACGCCAAAAACAAATTCCTCTAAACATCGCTACCGCTATGAAAGGCGACATGGAATCAATTTCTATCAGCAGCAATCTTGACCAAGTTCGACAATATTTAGGTCTACCAGTACTTAATAAAGCGGCTACACCTCCTTCTGCGCCAACTCCATCAGCCTCATCTACAACTTCTGCTGTCGAAGCGAATAATGATGCTATTGCGACTCCAACAACAGCAAATAATGCCAACCCTACACCTAATATTCAAAATACAGGAACTCCTCCAACTCCAGCTACAAATGGGGCTCCAACTTCTAAAGTTGTTTTCTCTCCAGCTAAATCTCCTGAATCTCCTATCCCACCAGCTAGAACAGCTAAAGGTGTAGCTGAAAAACAGGCATTAGAAAATTTTAACCGACAACAAGCGGAAAGAGACAAAAATAAAGTTATCGAACAAGTTAACTCTGCCATGACCAATCCAGCAGCAGCAAAGAATTTCGTCGATTCCAACCCAACGCCCAATCAATAAAATTCAAAATGAGTAATCGAGTTTCCGTTCAAGATATTTTACAAAAAAAGAAGCGCGAAAAAATAACTTGCTTAACCGCTTACACTTTTCCTATTGCCAAAATTTTAGATGATTATTGCGATATTATTTTAGTTGGAGATTCACTGGGAATGACGATTTACGGACTTCCAGATACTGTTGAAGTCACATTAGACATGATGATTAATCACGGAAAAAGCGTGATGCGTGCAGTTAAAAAATCTTTTGTTGTCGTTGATTTGCCTTACGGAACTTACGAAGAATCGAAAGAACAAGCTTTGAAATCAGCACAAAAAGTTATTAGCGAAACTGGTTGCGATGCCATTAAAATCGAAACCACTGAAGATATGTCCGATACAGTCAAATACTTGGTCGATCACAAAATTAACGTCATGGCTCACATTGGTCTTTTGCCACAAAGCGTGCGTGAAATCGGTGGCTATAAATATCAAGGACGCAACGAAGATTCAGCGAAGATGATTTTAAGAACTGCTAAATTGATGGAAGAAGCTGGCGCCTTTTCGATGGTAATTGAAGCCGTTCCAGCAAAATTAGCTGATGAGATTTCTGCTACAGTCAACATACCCACAATTGGTATTGGTGCATCGCAAAATTGTGACGGGCAAGTCTTGGTGATTGACGATTTGCTGGGATTAAACCAACAATTTAAACCAAAATTTGTTACGCATTATGCCAATTTGGCAGGAGAAATTAAATTGGCTGTAGATCGATTCTGTTCTGATGTTAAGGAGAAAAAATTCCCATCAGAAAAAAATATGATTTAAATTAGCAGATAATTTTCTTGAGCAACTCTGCTGCTTCTTTTTTAGTCTTCTCAGCTGCTTTTTTTCCAAGCATCACAGCAGATTCTAAATCTGCATTTCCTTGCATATTAGTGGCAAAAACTTCGCTGCCATCATTGGCTAAAATCAAAGTTTCCAAATTCAAACTACCATTTTCTACAACAGCATGAACCGCTACTGGCGTTGAACAAGAAGCTCCAAGTTCACGCAAAAAAGAACGCTCAGCTTTTACACAAATCTGAGTTTCGTTATGATTTATTTTAGAGATAATTTGTGATATTGTTTCAGCATCTTTGCGTACCTGAATTGCCAAAGCACCTTGTCCACCAGCAGGCAACATTTGTGATTTTTCAATATGCTGCTTATCGCTATAACCTTTTGGGCAAGTTGTCTTTAAACCTAAACGCTCAAGACCACACGCCGCAAGAATAGTGGCATCAACTCCATCACTTTCAATTTTGCTCAAACGCGTAGTCACATTACCGCGAAAATTGACAACTTTCAGGTCTGGGCGCAAACGCAATAAAATTGCCTTGCGACGCGCTGACGAAGTTCCAACAACCGCACCTTGAGGCAAGTCAGAAATTGAGTGAAATTTTTTTGAGATAAAACAATCGCGTGCATCATATCTTTTTGTGAAAGCTACTAATTTCGTAGCTTCATCAACCATTGGCGGCACATCTTTTGCCGAATGCACTGCAACATCAATTTTATTTTGAATTAATGCCTCTTCCAATTCTTTGATGAACAAACCTTTTCCACCAATTTCGGCTAAGTTACGATCCAAAATTTTGTCACCGGAAGTGTTAATAGGAACTATTTCGATTTGTATATCTGAAAGGTAAGGAGAGAGTAGAGATTTAACTTCCTCAACCTGCGCCAAAGCTAGCTTGCTAGTTCTGGTACCGATTCTGATTTTGTTGGAAGTTAAAGACATCAGCGAAAACAAAAGACGGGGAAAATCATGCTGAAGCTAAAGTCTTAGCATGAACACAAAAAAGCTCTTCGCTTAAAAAACGAAGAGCTGAGGAAAAACTAGAACTAACCTTGTCTAGCTTTAAATCTTGGATTTGTTTTGTTGATTACGTAAAGACGGCCTTTTCTGCGCACAACTTTACAATCTTTATGTCTTTTTTTCGCAGATTTAAGCGAGTTATAAATTTTCATCTTGATATCCTTAAATTGGGATTTTTAAAAAATTTGAGAGCTTCTAAAAATACATCGCTTCCAAAGAGGCGGCGCAAATTAGTTAGACTAAAAAAAATGTCAACCGGTGGAGTTAAAGTTTTTTCGTATCTACACGAGTATTAACGATCAACTTCACCAAATACGATATCTTGAGTTGAAATTACAGTCACAACGTCTGCCAACATATGACCTTTAGCCATAAATTCTAAACCTTGTAAGTGAGCAAAGCCTGGGGCTCTTACGCGACAACGATGTGGACGATTACCACCTTCAGAAATTACGTAAACACCAAATTCACCTTTTGGAGCTTCAACAGCTGCGTAGGCTTCACCTTTTGGAACGTGATAACCTTCGGTGAAAAGTTTGAAATGGTTAATCAAAGCTTCCATCGAGTGCTTCATTTCATTTCTTTTTGGCGGCGCAATTTTGGTATCAGAAGTTGAAACTGGACCTTCTGGCATTTTTTCCAAACATTGATTAATGATTTTGATCGACTCACGCATTTCTTGAACACGGATCAAATAACGATCGTAAGAATCACCATGTTTGCCGATTGGAATATCGAAATCTAATTCGCCATAAACTTCATAAGGCTGAGATTTACGTAAATCCCAAGCAATTCCTGAACCACGGATCATCGGACCAGAGAAACCGTACTGCAAAGCTTCTTCTTTAGAAACTATGCCAATTTCAACCATACGCTGTTTGAAGATGCGGTTTTCAGTTAGAAGATTTTCCAAATCGTCAATCAATCTTGGAAAATTTTTAGCAAATTCGGCAATTTCTTCGAGCAAACCATCTGGCAAATCTTGGTGCACTCCACCTGGACGAATGTAAGCTGAGTGCATTCTTGAACCAGAAACTTTTTCGTAGAATCCCATCATTTTTTCACGTTCTTCGAACATCCACAAAAGCGGCGTCATCGCACCAACGTCCAGAGCTTGAGTTGTAACCGCCATGATGTGATTCAAAATACGGGTAATTTCAGAAAATAGTACGCGAATAAATTGACCACGACGCGGAATTTGACAGCCCAAAAGTTTTTCAACTGCCAAGGCATAAGCATGTTCCTGACACATTGGCGACACGTAATCTAAACGATCGAAGTAAGGAACTGCCTGTAAATAACTTTTATATTCGATAAGTTTTTCAGTACCGCGATGCAAAAGACCAATATGCGGATCAGCACGAGTAACAACTTCACCATCCATTTCCAAAATTAAGCGTAAAACCCCGTGCGCCGCCGGATGTTGTGGCCCGAAGTTAATCGTAACATTTTTGGTTTCAGTTTGAGCAGTCATATTTGCTTAAAATTTTTGCGAGATTTTTGAAAAGGAAGGCGCGGCTTTTTAAAGTTTAGCGCCAAAAAGACAAATTAAAATTTCTGCGTCAAAATTCCGTTTGCCGAAATTTTGGTTTCCGCACCCAAAACCAAAGGCAGGATATTTTTCGAATGTCCAAGAACTTTGGTTTTTTCAAGCAAAAGCGGAATTTTTAAATTCGCTTCCTGCAATTTTTCAGCGAATCTTTTTATCGCTAATTCAATATTTTTTGCTTTTGGAGTTCCGTGCGGATTCGATTCTAAAAAATTCCCGAGCACAATTGCTTGCGGAAATTTTTTCTGCTCAAGTGAGATTTGAATTATTTGATGGAAGTATCGATCAAGCCTTTCGCCGGTTTCTCCTTCATCTTCCAAAAATAAAACTTTGTCGCTCCAATCAATCTGATTTTTTGTTCCGAATTGTCCGACTAAAACACTAACACAACCGCCAGTAATATTTGCAGTAATTTCTGAATTGTGATTCAAAGATTTTAGCGAATATTTTAACTCAGATTTTTTTCCAAAAATAAAATCTGTAACCGCCGAAATTGATTTTGGCGAAACTTTTTCCAGAGCAATTTGAGCCAACATCGGTGCAGTCACAACTTGCCAACCCCATTTTTCGATCAGCAATTTATTTAATGCCGAAATATCAGAAAATCCGATAAAAATTTTCTGCTTTTTTGGATTGGGCATTTTTTCTAAAAGTGGCAATAATTCAGCACTACCATAACCTCCGCGCGCACACCAAATTATTTTCGAATCAGATTCTACGGATTTTTTAAATTGCTCAAAGCGTTCTGAGGCTTTGATAGAGGAAAACTCGTGGGATACTGATTTTTTTAATGTCGTTTCTTTTTCTAAAAAAATATTTGGTCGCAGACCTATTTTTTTAACGAAATCTTTAATTTTTTTCACCTCATCAGAAGTGCCCGCAGTTCCTAAAAAAACTACGTCGATTGTGTCATTTTTTTTCACAAATTTTAAATTCATTTGCTTTGGCATTTGGCTCGGAGAATTTAGTTTACAATTATCGGCGCGAATTTGTATTTTGTTTCATAAATTCCAATCAAAAATTCCCCTGAAAAAATGACGAAAGAAAAAGTCATCATCTTCGACACAACTTTGCGAGATGGTGAACAAGCCCCTGGCGCAACAATGAATTTAGAAGAAAAATTGCTGATCGCCAAAACGCTGGAAAAAATGAATGTTGATGTAATTGAAGCTGGCTTTCCCGCTGCATCAAATGGTGATTTTGAAGCGGTAAATCGCATTGCCCGCACTATCAAAAACTCTACTATTTGTGGACTTGCTCGCGCTAAAAAAGGCGATATTGAAAGAGCTGGCGAAGCATTAAAACCAGCGGCACGTCCTCGTATTCATACATTCCTTGCTACTTCTCCGATTCACATGAAGTACAAGTTGAAAATGGATGAAGCTCAAGTTTTAAGCGCAATTACTGAAAGTGTTACTTTGGCACGCAGCCTTTGTCCAGAAGTTGATTGGTCGCCAGAAGATGCAACCCGTTCCGAACGCGACTTTTTATTCAAAGCCATTGAAACTGCGATTAGCGCTGGAGCTAATACTATCAACATTCCAGATACTGTTGGCTACACAACTCCTGAAGAATATTTCGATCTAATTTCAGCGATTCGCAACAACGTTTCTAACATCGACAAAGCGATCATTTCTTCACATTGTCACAACGATTTAGGACTTGCAGTTGCTAACTCTTTATCGGCGATGCGTGCTGGCGCAAGACAGATTGAGTGTACAATTAATGGTATCGGCGAACGCGCTGGAAACGCAGCGTTGGAAGAAATCGTCATGGCGATCAAAACTCGTAGCGATTTCTACGGTGTTGAAACTGGCATCGACACTACAATGATCACTCGCGTTTCAAAATTAGTGTCGAGTATTACTGGTTTCAAAGTACAATATAACAAAGCAATCGTTGGTGCGAACGCATTTGCTCATGAAAGTGGTATCCATCAAGATGGAGTTTTGAAAAATCGCGAGACTTATGAAATCATGACTCCAGAGTCTATCGGTCTAGAAAAATCCTCTTTAAAACTTGGTAAACTTTCTGGTCGCGCAGCTTTCAAAGATCACTTACATGAAATGGGTTATGATCTTTCGGATGAAATGCTTGCAGAAGCTTTCAAAAAATTCAAAGACCTCGCCGACAAGAAAAAAGAAGTACTTGATGAGGATATTGTTGCACTTGTTGATGACTCAATTGTTAATCAAAAATCACGCTACAATTTGGTCAATTTAGAAGTAAAATGTGGCACTGCTGATGAAGCTGTAGTGAGCCTCAAAATAAAAATTGACAATGATGAGGTCGCAACTAATTTCCGCTCGAAAGACGGCCCCGTGGATGCGATTTTTAACGCCATCAAAAAATTGATACCACACAATGCCAGCCTCGAGCTCTACCAAGTTCAAGCAGTCACAGAAGGGACTGACGCTCAGGCTACGGTCGCTGTCAGATTGAAACAAAATAACAGAATTTTTAGCGCTAGTGGTGCCAATACTGATGTATTGACCGCATCTGCAATCGCTTACATTAACTGTCTCGATAAACTTCAAACAAATTTAGGATAAAAAATGCTCTCAAAATTTTTCTCGTTTTCGTCAAAAGACATCGCCATCGATTTGGGTACGGCAAATACTCTAGTTTACGTTCACAACCAAGGTGTAGTTCTTAACGAACCTTCGGTTGTCGCAGTTATCAACGAAGGTGGAAAAATGATTCCATGTGCTTTTGGCGCAACCGCGAAAATGATGTTGGGCAGAACTCCTGCAAAAATCGATGCTATTCGCCCACTTAAAGATGGCGTTATTGCAGATTTCAAAATCGCTGCTGAAATGATTAAACACTTCATCCGCGAAGTTAACCAAACTAAAAGCTGGTTAGGACCTTTGGTAATCATTTGCGTTCCATCTGGTTCAACTCCAGTTGAAAGAAGAGCTATCCAAGATGCCGCTGAAGGTGCTGGTGCAAATGAAGTTTACTTGATCGAAGAGCCTATGGCTGCTGCGATTGGTGCAAACCTTCCTGTTACTGAACCAACTGGTTCAATGATAGTTGATATTGGTGGCGGTACAACTGAAGTTGGTATTCTTTCTCTTGGTGGTATCGTTTACTCACGTTCTGTAAGAGTTGGCGGTGACAAAATGGATGATGCGATCATTTCTTACATCCGTCGTTACCACAATTTGTTGATCGGTGAATCTACTGCTGAACGTATCAAAAAAACTATCGGTGCTGCTTGCCCTCCTGCTGAAGGCGACGGCGCAACTATCGAAGTTAAAGGTCGCGACCTTTCAAACGGTATTCCAAAAGAAATTATTTTGACTGAAAGACAAATTTCTGAAAGCTTGATGGAACCAGTTGAGCAAATCGTTGATGCTATCAAAGTTGCTCTTGAATGCACTCCTCCTGAACTCTCTTCTGACATCGTTGAAAAAGGTATCGTACTTTCTGGTGGCGGTGCGCTTTTGAAAAATCTTGATGTAGTTGTTAGACAAGCTACTGGCCTTCCAGTTTTTGTTGCTGAAGATCCTCTTCTTTGTGTAGTTAACGGTTGTGGAAAAGTTTTGGAAAACATCAAAATGTTCCGCGCCACTTTGTTTAGACAAGATTAACATTTTAGCGTTTAGTGCTTAATCAATAAGCACTAAATGACTGAGCACTAAGCACTAAAAATGCAATATCTCAACTTTTCAGGGACAAAATCAAACTACAGCTTACAGCACAATTTCACTCTGGTTTTCAGAAAAATTGAATTGATAGTTTTTTGTTTTTTGTGTGTGGTTCTTCTGATTACTTCACGAGTTAACAAAGACTTCTCTGACGAAGTTTCGATGAAGTTTGTTTCGATGTCATTACCAGTGGTAAAATTTGCCGCTTTTCCTTTCAATGCGACCATCAATCTCTTAACTAATTTTAGTGATTTGGTTGATGCCAAAAAAGAAAATATCGTTCTCAAAGAGGAGAATGAAAAACTGCGCAATTTCTACATCAAATCTCTCAACATTAACCGCGAGAACAAAGAGTTGAAAGACACTTTACGTTTCGTAACTACCAAAAGTTCTAATTTTAAAGTTGCTCGTATTGTTGGTAGATCACATCAAATTTTTAACCAGACTTTGTTTATTGATGCTGGTAAGAATCGTGGTATTAAAGAAGGCAGTATCGTTACTGGAAATCGCGGTGTTATAGGTAGAATTGCTCAAGTTGGCGAAGATCAATCACGTGTACTTTTAGTGACCGACTCTAATTCACGAATTCCAGTTCTAGCTTCAAAAGCCAGAGTTAGAGGCATCTTGTCTGGTAATAACAGCGCAACGATGGAAATTTTATACCTACAAAAGAATCACACTATTCGCCAAGGCGATTGGATTTTTACTTCGGGAGATGGTGATACACTTCCTCCTGGATTGCTTATTGGCGTAGTTAGAAAAGTAGATAAATCTTATGCTGCGGTTGAGATGGTTGAGAACATCAACAACACCGACATAGTTACTGTGATGGATTATTAGTCTCTCGCAAAAGTTAAGATTGCTTCTCTACGACTTAATTTTCGCCGCTTTATCTTCAAACTTCTTGATCTCTTTCATCATAAAAGGAACTTGCGAAATCGTAAAAATAAACGATACCGGCATCATTCCAAACACCTTAAATTGTACCCAAAAGTCAGTAGAAAAATTTCTCCAAATCACTTCATTTAAGAACGCCAGAAATACAAAAAAACTTCCCCAACGTACGCTTAAAACTAGCCAAGCTTCATTTGATATTTGTATCTTCGATCCCAATAAATTCGCCAACCACAGCTTCTTGCCGAAATAACAATAAAATAAGATCGATGCAAAAAGAAGATTAATTACCGTGGGTTTCATCTTAATAAAAACGTCATTTTGCAAAATGACTGTTGCCAGACCGAATACCGCCAAAACAACTCCCGAAAATAAAGCAACTTTAGCAATCTTTTTCGTCAAAACATAAGCAACAATAAGAGCAATAAATGTCGCACCCATTAAAGCAATAGTAGCACTCATCAAAGGATTAGGGCTCGGGACAAATTTATAAAAAATAAAGAAGATCGTCAAAGGAAAGTAATCGCAGAACAAATTAGCCAACGATTCATGAGAATTTTTTGCAGAGTTTTTAGTCATTTATTCGCAATTCAATTTTGAGTTTGATTCCGGAGCCTTGATAACCTTCAAAACAATTTGGTAAAATAATTCGACGTTATTTTCTTTTTGAAAACGCTTTAGCTCAGGATCTTCCGTTTTGAAACCTTTTGGAATTCTTATTTCTCTAACGCCGGCAACTTTCATACCGAGAATATGTTTCTCTAAAAGCCAATTTTCTTTACTACCAATCACAAATTTTGCCGAAGGTTTTAAAGCAATATTTCTCACTGAATCAGAATTAAGCGACAAAAATACTTCAACTTCAGAACCGCAGACAACCTTATCTTTACCAGCTCCGTAATTAACAATTTTCATCGTTTCTGCGATAACTGGCTCAATTTTTTGCTGTTCTGGCGCAACTTCTTTAAATTTAGCATAAGATTTAGCTGCTTGCACATTACTTGCTATGAATCTTCCCTTCTCTTCCATTTCAACAAACTTATTTTTTAGTCGCTCACCTGAAAGACGGTGACTCAAACTTTGCGGATTATGCTTATTAGAAAAAAGTGCGAAATAAAGTATCACACAAATTCCTGCAATTTTGATCAATGGGTTTTGAAGAAGTTTCATATTTTATACTGATTTATTAGCGATTCTGAAATCGCACCTTGACGCAAAATCTCAATTTTTCGATCTGCCACCCTAACAACTGTCGAGACATTTTTTGACATCAACTTTCCACCATCGATTATCAGATCTAAATCCGAATTTGCGAAATATTTTTTCACTTCGCCAGCATCTGTGGCAGGTGCTGCTCCAGCAGGATTAGCACTTGTAACCGCTAGAATTCCGCCAAATTTTTCCATCATTTTCCTTATAAATTCGCATTCAACAATACGAAATCCTAAAAAATTCTGCGCATCATAATTTAGATTAGTGGCAATTTTTGTGTTACCTTCAGACCTTTGTTTAAGAACCAATGTCAATTTTCCTGGCAGAAAATTTGACGCGATTTTTTGCGATACTTCATCGAAATAAAACACCTCTTGCGCCGATGCAATATCTTGCAAAAAAATTGCAATCGGCTTCTTAGGATCACGTTTCTTTAGTGTATACAAAAGCTCTACGGCCTTTTGATTTGAAGCGTCGACAGCAACTCCATAAACAGTATCAGTAGCAAATGAAATTGCCTTACCTGCGCGCAAAACTTTAACCGCTAAATCGACTGCCTCCGGATTATTTTCTGAAATTACTTTCATTAACTAAAGATTTTATTGGTTCAAAAGACTTACGATGAAATTCACAAATGCCAAATTCCATGATTTTTTCGACGTGTAACTTCGTAGGATAAGCAGCATTTTTATTCCAAAAATATTGCGGAAATTTTTGATGCAAATCGTGCATTATTTCATCTCGAGTTTCCTTGGCAAGAATTGAGGCTGCAGCAATTGATAAACTTTTCTGATCACCTTTCACAATCGGTAAAATTTCTCTGATTTCATCACGCAATTCAAAAGGCTTAAAATTACCATCAACCAAAATTACTTCAGGCTTTAGCGAATATTTTTTACACAAATCTTCGTAAGCTAAAAGCATCGCTAATTTTGTTGCCTGTAAAATGTTTATTTCATCAATTTTTTTAGCATCAACTACCCCGATTCCGAAAGAAGAATTTTCTTTTAATTTTAAGAAAATTTCACGGCGTTTTTTTGGTGATAATTTTTTCGAATCGTTGATTTCTTGCGGATAATTTTTTCGATCCAGAATCACACAAGCAGCCACTACTGGACCAGCCAATGGGCCTCGTCCAGCCTCATCAATTCCGGCAACTTGAAAGTTTGCAAAAGAATTTTCGATCAAAAAATCAGGAAAGGTTTTCTGTTCTTGCATTTAAGTAACAGGTTAATTTTAATGAAAAAAAACGTGGTCGTTCACGACAGCTATAGATCCCATCCATTTTCAACAATTTAAATTTCAAAATCATGTCATTCTTGAATAAAAGCAGCTTTAACAGCAAGCCTTCTTTGGTTAAGCCAATCGCAATCATTGTTGCGATTCTTTTGGTAATTGGCGGCTCTTACACACTTCTTGGCAAAAAATCTTCAGATGAGTCTAGCGACACACAAAAAGATCAAGCTCAGCTTGAGCAAGCTGAAGTAAATCCAAGCGGTTTAGATCAAGATGATGACGTTGATGATGTAAAAGATGTGGAAAAAGTTATCGCAAAATGGATTGAAGCTAACCCAAAAGCTATCATCACTTCAGTTGCAAACATGCAGAAAAAAGCGATGGCTGATCAAATGAAAGATGCTCAGAAAAACATTTCAGGTAAAAAAGACGAATTGTTTAATGATCCAAATTCTCCATCTGTTGGTGCTGCTGATGCCGACGTTGTTATTGTTGAATTTTTCGACTACTCTTGTGGCTATTGCAAAAAAGCTCAAGCTTCAGTTGCTCAACTTTTAGCTGAAGACAAAAAAGTTAAAATCATCTTCAAAGAATACCCAATTCTTGGTCAAGCTTCAGTTGAAATGTCACAAGTTGCGATCGCAGTTAATATGATTGATCCAACTGCTTACAAAAAATTTCATGACGCTTTAATGAAATCTAATGCTCACAGCAAAGATGATGCCATTAAAATTGCTAAATCTGTTGGTATTAGCGGCGAAAAATTGGATAAAACTTTGAAAGGCGATGCTGAAAAAATCGGCAAAATCCTTCAAGCTAACGCAACACTTGGTAGTTCAATCGGTATCAACGGAACTCCAGGATTCGTTATTGGCGAAGAATTGATTCCAGGCGCAATTGATGTTGCCACTTTTAAAGAAAAAATTGCAGCCCTAAGAAATAAATAACTTAAAAAACCCCGCATCTCCAAAAAAGATGCGGGTTCACCCGCCTCAAAAAAGGCACATAAAATGTTCACCAATTCCCCAGATTTCTCTCTTCTTTCTGACCAACAAAAATCGGTCATTCATTCCTTCGAAAATAATAAAAATATTTTAGTTACCGGCGGTGCTGGAACCGGTAAGTCTTACCTTCTTAATTTCCTAAAACGTAATTATCCGATTTCACGATTAGAAATCACCGCTAGCACTGGAATTGCCGCACTAAATGTTGGAGGGTCAACGATCTATTCTTGGGCGGGAATTGGCCTTGCCAACTTGCCAATTGAAAAGATCATCGAAAATATTTTTAGCGCTAAAGCAACTCGCGTTCGCCGCAGAATACGCCAAGCCAAAGCTTTAGCAATTGACGAAATCTCAATGATTTCAGTAGAAGTATTCGAAATTTTAAATCGTGTTTTTCAGGCCGTTCGCGAGAATAGCTTACCGATGGGCGGCATTCAGATTGTTGCTTTCGGAGACTTCTTACAACTTCCGCCAATCAATCGCGATACTCAAAATTACAATTTTTGTTTCAACAGCAATGCGTGGAAAAGCCTTAATTTCGAAGCATTTGTACTCGAACAATCTTTTCGCCAAAGCGACGAAGAATTCATCCGAGTTTTAAATAATTTACGCTTCGGTGAAATCACCCGAGAAGATCGCAAAGTTCTAGAATCACGAATCAAAGCTGAAGATAAGAACCAAGCTTTGCGACCTACAATTCTGACAACACATAATTACAAAGTTGAGAAAATTAACAGCGATGAGCTGAAAAAAATTCCTGAAAACGAAGTTTCTCATCAAGCGACTTACAGCGGAATTCCAGAACGTATCGAATATTTACGCAAAAACTGTCTATCGCCCGATATCTTGCGCCTCAAGGTCGGAGCACAAGTGATGATGATAAAAAATACCTACCAAAAAGAGGGAATTATAAACGGCTCACTTGGTATCGTCAAAAATTTTTCACCACGTAAATTTTTTCCAATCGTTGAATTTGCTAACGGCAAAATCTTAACCATTGGCCCTGAAGAATGGCTGCTGGAAAAAGTTAACGATACTACCAAAGAAACTGTAGTTGAAGCTTCAATGTCTCAAATCCCGCTAATTCTGGCTTGGGCAATTACCATTCACAAATCACAAGGATTAACTTTGGATAAAATTTCCTGTGATTTATCTGAAAGCTTTAGTCCTGGACAAATTTATGTAGCTCTGTCACGCGCTCGTTCTTTGAACGGTGTTTTTATTGAATCGATAAATTTCGATCGTCTGACTTCAAACGATGAAGCCGTAAAATTTTACCGCAATCTAGTTTGAAATGCCTTACTTCCATAAGTTCTCTGACAATACTCAAGGCATATTTTACGCACTTCTTTCCTGCCTTTTTGCGTCTTTTTTGATAGCTTTAGTACGCCATCTCTCAGCAGACTTTCACATTCTTTTTATTGTTATGATGCGTAATTTTTTTGGTCTGATGTTTTTCTTGCCACAAATATTGTATGATCACAAGAAAGTTTTTTACACTAACCATCTCAAACTTCACATTTTACGTGGCGTAAACGGTTTGGCCTCGATGATGATTTGGTTTTACGTTGTTACAATTTTACCTCTATCCGAAGCGGTTTCTATCAGCTTTATTATTCCAATTCTTACCACCGTTGTCGCTATTATTTTTCTCAAAGAAAAAGTTAAATCTCATACTTGGATCGCCAGCTTCATTGGATTTGCTGGCATTTTAATCATTCTACGCCCCGGCTTTAAGGAATTTAATCCAGCTTATTTTTTCTCCTTCGCCTCAGTAATTTTGTGGGTGATTTCCAACATAATAATCAAAGTTATGACCAAAACCGAGAAACCTCACACCATTGTTGCCTACATGTCTTTTATCATGTTTATTTGCTCAGTTCCGTTCGCTTTCCCTTACTTAGAGCCAATAAATTTTAATGATTTTTTGTGGTTTGCTGCCCTTGGTGCAGTTTCAAATTTGCTGCATATTTTTATTTCTAGCGCTTACTCCAAAGCTGATTTATCTTACGTTCAGCCTTTTGACTTCACTCGCCTAATTTTCACAGCAATAATTTCCTATTTCGCTTTTGGCGAAATCATTGATATTTGGGTTATTGTTGGATCAATGGTAATTTTATGTGGCGTAATTATTGTAATGCCGAAGCGACAACGCAAAAAAAATAGATATGTTAAACTTCTTTAAAACAGCAATAGATCAGCTCAAAAATGAAAATCGCTATCGTGAGTTCCTAGATATTTCACGCATCAAAGGTGAATTTCCTTATGCGATCAATAATCAGAATAATCACAGAATCGTGGTTTGGTGCTCCAATGATTATTTAGGAATGGGACAAAATGATCTGGCAATTGACGCAGCAGTTGAAGCTTTGAGAACTTATGGAATCGGCGCTGGCGGTACTCGCAACATTTCTGGAACTAATCACGAAATTATAAAATTAGAAAAAAAACTCGCCGAACTTCATAAAAAAGAAGCAGCTTTGACTTTCACTTCTGGTTACAGCGCCAACGATTCTACTATCCAGGCTTTAGCAAGGATTATTCCTAATTTAGTAATTTTTTCCGATCAGAAAAATCATGCCTCAATCATTAGCGGTATCAGAAATAGCGGCTTGAACAAAGAAATTTTCCGTCATAACGACATGGAAAGTTTGGAAGAATTGCTAAAAAAATATCCGCTAACTCAACCAAAAATAATCATCTTCGAATCAGTCTATTCAATGGATGGCGACTTTGGAAAAATTGCTGAAATTTGCGCGCTCGCTAAAAAATATGAAGCACTAACTTTTATCGATGAAGTTCATGGCGTTGGACTTTACGGAAAAAGTGGCGCCGGCTTAAGCGAAGAGTTAGGTTTGGCTGATAAAATCGATATTATTCAAGGCACTTTCGCTAAAGCTTTCGGCACAATTGGCGGCTACATTACGGCGAAATCTGAAATTATTGATGCAGTGCGCTGCGTTGCCTCAGGTTTTATTTTCAGCACCGCTTTGCCGCCAGTGATTTCGGCTGCAACTTTAGCCAATATTTCATACTTACAGAATAGTTCAAAAGAGCGCCAAGAAATACACCGAAACGTCAGAAAATTAAAATCTGAATTACAGAAAATCGGCTGCGAAATTGTTGAAAATAACTCCCACATTATCTCGCTTCGAATCAAAGATGCGGCCAAAGCCCGAGCAATTTCTAAACGTTTGCTTGATGAGTTTGATATTTATGTTCAGCACATAAATTATCCAACCGTTGCTAAGGGTGATGAGCGTTTACGCATTACAGCTACACCACTTCACAACGATAAAATGATTGCCGATTTAGTTAGCGCCTTGGCAAAAATAATCTAAAAAATGCTGCAAAATAAAACTCGCCGCAATGTCATCGACATGCTTAGTGCGTTTTCTTGATATTTCAGAAACATTGATTTCTCTGGCCTCGAAGCTGGTAAGCCTTTCTTCAAATAAAAAAATCGGTAACTTCTTTTCCAAAAACTGATCGAAATTTTCAGAAAAATCTTCAGCAATTTGAGTCATAGGAGTACGGCTATCATCAAGCTGAATCGGCCTACCAATGACAATTCCGATCACTTCATTTTCAGCAATAAAGTTACGAATTTTCTCAAAATCTTTTTGATTACTAACGCGATTGATAATTATTTTAGGCGTAGCAATAAACCTACTAGCATCGGACAAAGCCAAACCAAGACGCTTCGTACCAACATCGATTGCCAACAAACGACCAAACTTAGGAAAAGATTTTAGCACTTCTTGATTTGTGTTCTCAGGGTCGGTAAAAAATATCATTATCTTTCAATTTTTAAAAAATTTTATGGCCAATCTAACGCAGCAAGACATTAAAAAAGTCGCCCGATTAGCAAGAATCGAAGTCTCTGAAGATTCTTGTGAGCAACTAACAACTCAAGTCGGAAGTATCATTAATTGGGTTGATCAACTCAACGAAGTTAATACCGATAACGTCAAAGCTTTAACTAACGTCCACGAAATGACGCTTCGTTTAAATAAAGACGAAATAACCGATGGTAATAAATCTAGCGAAGTTTTGCAAAATGCACCAGCCGCCAAATATGATTATTTCACCGTTCCAAAAGTAATCGAATAGATTTTGAAACAACTTAATTTAGACCTCCAAACTACAGAAAATCTCGATCCGTACAGCGAAGAAAATTTTCTCGTTTTAGAGGAAAATTCCGCTGCGTTTCACTTTCTGGAAAAATTTTTTGCTCAAACTAATTTTTCACTAGCTCAATTTCCCTCAATGATTTTGCGGGGGCCAAAAGCATCTGGCAAAACACATTTAATAAATATTTTTGCTAAAAAACACGGCGCAGAAATTTTAAAAATCAAACGTAACGCCAGCAAAAATTTAGCAGTAAATTTCAGCGCCAATAGGTTTTATATCATCGACAATATCGATGAAATTATGAGTGAAACTTTACTTCTACATCTCATCAACAGCGCCGTTGAATCTAAGGCATTCTTACTTCTAACCACCGAGCAACATCAATTCCGCCTTAAAGATTTAACCTCAAGACTAAAAAATATTTTCTCACTACAAATCAAAGATCCGAGCCCAGAAACAATTGAGATGCTTTTGGTTAATGGTTTTGCACGCAGACAAATCAAGATATCGGGACGTATCGTAAAGTTTATTGCCGACAATATTTCCCGAAACTACGCCGCAATGTCTGATGCGATAAATTTAGTTGAAACCTATTGCCACGAAGAAAAAGGCAATCTCACTACGCAAAAAATCAGCGAAATTCTTCTACTCAAATCGTAAGAAAATTTTCTTCAAATCGGTAATTTTTTTAGTTTTCTGCGCTGCACTTCCTGTCGCTAGATCCGCAGCTGATGCTTGCAAATGCTCTTCCAAAACTTCCGCCTCTAAAGCTTTAATCGCCGATCTTACAGCTTTTAATTGTACGATAATTTCCGCACGCGACTTTTTGCTTTCGAACATTTTTTTAACGCCGCCAACCTGACCCAGAATACGATTCATTCTTGCTGAATAATCAGTTGCTACAACTTTTTTTGGCTTAGCGACAACAACCTTTTTCGTAACTTTTTTAACCATTTTAAACCTCGTGAAAATAAGCCGTGGATTCGCCCCAGCTAAAATTATATTTTTGGCTTCCCAATTGCTTGAAAGCCGAGTGTTTTAATGCGCGAATAATTGTCACAATTTTTGTGCCTTTTTTTAATTCACGCAGAAATTTTTGTTCTAATAAATCAAAAGCTTCACGGTCTTTGAAAGGATGATTCATAAAGACAAAATCAACGTCATGAAAATCGTGATCCATAATATTCTTACACAAAAACTCTATTTCGCGATTAGCAACGTGATCAGAAATTTGCGATTTTACGTCACGTTCAAAAATTTCTTTGATCTCACAAGCCTTGTTGTGTAATCCCGCAAGTAATTCAATTCCTATAGATTTCTTGAAGTCACCAAACAAATGCGCCATCATCACAATTCTGCCGGTACCAGAACCAGCATCAACAAACACACCATCTTTTTTAGGATTAGCTCTTTCAACAATTTGTAACCACGTCTCTTCTGGCAATTCCCCGTAAAGTAAATCGTTTTTATCAGCTAAATCACGTCTAGCATCGTGTGATACCGTGTAGCCATCAACTTGACCGTATAAATAATCGAATAGCTTGAGAGCAAAATCGTGGTTTAGCATTATTTCTCCAATTGATTGATGTAGCCAATAATGACGTTCAAACCTGCTTGCCAGAATTTTGGATCACGAGCATCAAGACCAAATGGCTCTAACATTTCTTTATGATGTTTAGTTCCGCCAGCTGCCAACATTTCTAAATATTTAGCTTCGAAATTCTTTACTTTTCCTGACTTATAAACTCCGTAAAGTGAGTTAACCAAACACTCGCCGAAAGCATAAGAATAAACGTAGAAAGGCGAATGAATGAAGTGCGGAATGTAGCTCCAGAAAAACTTATATTCGTCATCAAATTTGAAAGCAGAACCGAAACTTTCTTTTTGCACTTCTAACCAAAATTCGCAGATTTTTTCCAAAGGTATTTCACCGTTTTTTCGAGCATCGTGAACTTTTCTTTCAAATTCTAAAAAGGCGATTTGTCTTACAGCCGTGTTGATCATATCTTCAACCTTGGCAGCAATAATCAGTTTCTTTTTCTGAGAATTCTTTTCGTTTTTAAGAATTTTTTGGAAAGTTAATTGTTCACCAAAAACTGAAGCGGTTTCCGCCAAAGTCAGCGGAGTTCCACTCATCAAATAGCCTTGAGACTTGGCTAAATATTGATGCACACCGTGTCCAAGCTCGTGCGCCAAAGTCATCACGTCGCGAACTTTTCCTTGATAATTCATCAAAATATAAGGATGGACTGACGGAATAGTTGGATGAGAAAAAGCCCCTGAATCTTTGCCAGTTCTGGCATCAGCGTCAATCCAATTTTTGTCAAAAAATATTTTGCCAATTTTTTGCATCTCAGGATGAAATTCATCGTAGGCGCTTAGAACTAGATTTTTCGCGTCTTCCCACTCAATAATTTTATTTTCCGCTTTGCTCAACGGTGCATTTCTATCCCAATGATTGAGATATTTTTTGCCCAACATTTCTGCCTTAATTTTGTAATAACGGTGTGAAATGTTTTTGTAATTTTCTTTCACTTTTTTGACCAAAGTTTCCACAACTTCATCTTCAACAAAATTACTTAAATTACGCGCCGATATTGGCTTTTCAAAGCCACGCCATTTGTCATCAGTAGCTTTTTCTTTGGCTAAAGTATTGGTGATAAAAGCAAAAATTTTGGCGTTTTCTTCAAAAGTTTTTCCAATCGCTTTTGCCGCATCTTTACGCACATTTTCATTCGAATTTGAAGTTAAATCGAAAATCTGCTGCGAGTTTAAAATTTTACCGCGGTAAGTAAATTTTAGATTGTTAACTGTCTCATCAAATAAGCGTACAAAAGCATTGCGGCCGGTTATTGATTTATCGAGAGAGAATTTTTCCAAATCGTGACTGAGCTGATATTTTTTGAAAGCCCGAGTATCACGAATGAAAGGCTGATATTTTTTGAACTCAGAATTTTTAAGTAATGTCGCAATTTTTTTGTCATCGATTTGGTTCAATTCCAAAGTGAAGAAAACCAATTTTGACTCGTATTCGCTAAGTTTTTCTGTCGTATTTTGATAAAATGAAATGTAGTTCTGATTAGATAAATCAGAAGCGTAGAGCAATTGCGAATAACAGCTTACCTTTCCAATTAACTCACAAACTTCTTCATATTTTTTGATCGCTTCTACCAATTTTTTGGCATCAGATTTGACAATTTTTCCAGCAAAATCTTTAACGAATTTTTCACTTTCTAGTGCAATCTTTTTGATATCCGCCGCAATTTTTTTATCTTTTGTTGAAGAATAAAAGTCAGACAAATCCCAACTTGGTGGAGTATTTAATTTTTTTACAGACATGTTATTTGGTAAAAATTGCGACAAGCTCTAAATGCTTGGTAGAGTAGAATTGATCTAGTGCGAAGAGTTTTTGTATTTTAAATCCCGAGTCAATCAGAATCTTAGAATCGCGAGTAAAACTTTGTGGATTGCAAGAGACGTAAATAACATTTTGCACTGTTGATTTTGCAATTTCTAAAGCTTGTGGAGACGCACCATTTCTTGGCGGATTAATAATCACTAAATCAGTTTTTACCAAATCTCTTTTGCTAATCGGATTAGCGTAAAGATCACAAACACTAGATTTTATTTTGTGCGATAAATTATTGGCAGCGGCATTTTTATTGATTGAATCGACCATTTTCTGATCGCCTTCAAAAGCATTAATCGATTTTACCAAATCTTGAATTGCGAAAGAATAAGCACCAAATCCAGCATAAATATCTGCGACATTTTTGATATTTTGATGCTCTTGAAGAAATTTTCTGATAATCGCAACAATGTTCTTAAGCCCTGATTTTGTTGCCTGAATAAAGATTTCAGAACCTAAATCAATTTTAAAATCTGGGAAAAAAATCTGATTTCTGCGCGATAAAAAAATCGGCGTCAGATGACCTTTTATTTTGTAAGAAGCGTTAAAATCTTGTTCTTTAGCGAAGGCAAGAATCTTTTGAATTTGGATAAAATTCGGTTCTTTCTCAACGCTGAAAATTAGGTCTAAACCGTTGTCAAATAAGGTTATAGAAACTTGGGTGAAAAGATTTTGTTCTTGATGTTTTAAGAATTCTTTTACCAAAGAAATTGCTACCGAAATTTCTTTTTCAGCGACAAAACAGCTGTCTATTTCAACGATAGATTTTGATTTTTTTTCAAAAAATCCTACTTCATTTTTGCGACCAACTTGCAAGATTATTTTGCGACGCGATCCACTTCCAACCCAGATCCATTCTGCATCAATCGGATATTCACCTTGCTTGAATTTTTTATAATCTGCTTCAGATAAATCTAAAAAATCACAACCACCGCATTTCGAAAAATAAGGGCAAGGAATGTCTTCCAATTTAAGAGTTTGGAATCGGGTCATTTTTCTTTCTTTGTAAAAAACGTGATTTGATCAATATATCCAAGCTTCCAGAAAAATAGGCGCTCACACCATAAATCATGATTCCGATAAGAATCATAATCATAAGTTCAATAACTTTTCCGAAATAATCCGCCTGATGGAAATGTTGACGCATAAAGAAAAGAGCAAGTGCCATCACTATTGAAGGAATCAAAATCATTAGCATTTTTCTGGCAAAACCTTTTTCGAAATAAAAATGTTTCTTACGTAACAAGGTTGTGATTAGAAGCGTCAAATTTAAGTAGGTTGAAGCTACAGAAGCTAAAACAATTCCGATATAACCAAAATTTAGTGCGTAAAAAATCACGTTCCAAACTGCGTTGTTAATCAAACAAACGATCGCGATTTTCATCGGAGTTTTTGTGTCGCCACGCGAGAAAAAGGCGGGCTCCATAACTTTCACTAAAACGTAAGAAGGCAGGCCAAATGAATAAAACATCAATGCTTTTGCCACGACAAAACTTTCATCTGCGGTGAACTTTCCACGTTCAAAAAGTGAAGAAATAATTGGATAAGCCAGAACCGTCAAAGCAAGAGTGGCAGGAATTACCAAGATCAATCCAACTTCCAAAGCAGCGTTTTGTAATTTGATCGCACCATCATTTTCACCAGCTTTAATTTTGCGCGAAAGTGCTGGCAATAAAGCAATACCAATTGCGATTCCTATCATCGCCAAAGGCAGCTGGTTAATGCGATCAGCATAATAAAGATAAGACACCGCACCAGCGATTACGCTGGCAAAAATTGAATCGATTAACAAATTAATTTGCATCACGTTCGCACCAATAACACCTGGAATAAGTTTACGGAAAAACTTTTTCATATCGGCATTAAATTCCGGCATTTTCGGATAAAGCAAATATCCAGATTTGATCGTAAAAGTTGCCACCCACACAAATTGCAGGATTCCAGCAATAAATACACCCCAAGAAAGCGCATAAGCATAGTTTGGAACCAAGCTTCCAAACGCAAAAGTTGAGGCAATCATCGTCAAATTAAGTATGATCGGAGAAGCCGCTGGAACTGCAAACTTGCCTAGAGAATTCAAAATTCCCGAACACAGCGAAACTAGCGAAATAAAGAGCAGGTAAAAAATTGTTATGCGCGATAAAATCACCAAGATCTCTGATTTTTCAGGATCGGTAAAGAATCCTGGGAACAGAACTTTCATGAAAAATGGCATAAAAAGCTGGAAAAGAATGGTGAAAATCAGCAACGCATAAAACAACAAAGAGAAAATATTTCTGACGAAAACTTGATCAGAATAACCTTCAGTATTGCCATTCTTTTTGTCTTGCATTTTAGCAATAAAAATCGGCACAAAAGCAGAGTTGAAAGCCCCTTCAGCAAAAATGCGACGGAAGAAATTTGGCAATCTAAAAGCAGCAAAAAAGGCATCTGACAACATGCTGACACCAAGATATTGGGCGATTGTGATGTCACGGATGAATCCTAAAACACGAGAAACCGAAATATAAAAAGAGATCGTAAAAACCGAACGGAAAATAGACATTTATTAGACCAACTTCTCTAAAAATTCATCGGACAAATTTTCCGGTACAACTGCGACTGGAACTTTGATTTTATTACCGATTTTTTGCACCAACTTTGGCAACAAACTGTTATCACTTAACGCATTTTGTGATTTTCCCAAAACAAGCATAGCGCATCTTGGAGTATCTTTTACTTCTCTGACAATTTCTGTCATAATTTCACCCTCACGCACCGAGATTTCAGGCATGATTCCGATATTATGATTAATCTCATCTGTCAGTTTTTTCAGATCCTTTTCGAATTCTTTTCTTTTGTCTTGAGCAATCACGCGTGATCCGAACATCAAATTTTTGTGCGAAACTTCCATTACCGCCAAAATTCTGAGGATAAAATTCATTTTCTTAGCTTTAAGACAAGCATATCGCAATGCTCTGCTCGAGGTATTGGTTATATCAACACAAGCTATAATAATTGGCGCGGAGTTTTTGATTTCAGACATGTTTAAAAAATTTATTTGCCGACAAATCGAATAAATAGATAGTTGGCTAGCCAACCAACGACAAGCGCTAGAAACACTGTTATCAAACCATAAAGGAAAGATTCTTGATAAGCAAAATCCAAGATTCTAGCACTTAAACCAACTTGATTGACATAGATTGGAATTGACTGAAACGAGGTCAAATTATCTTCGTTAATCAAATAAATTTCGACGGTATAAATGCCGCGCGAAATATTCTTCGGAAAATGCAGCATTACTTTAAACAAGGTCTCGTCAAGAAAATCGATCTTGCTAGTTGCCGGATAAAGTTTGGATTTCTCAAATTTATCAATCAGCTGAATTTGAAATTCATTTTGCTGTGCTTCCGAAGCGTTGCCGGAAAAATTGAATTTCAGATTATTTTTCCCCAACTCAAGCGCAGAAAGAATTTCAGCACTAGTGGCACTGTCGTTAAAAGTCGAAAATAACGAATAATAGCTGTAGGAATCTTTTACCTTCATACGTTCACCATTGTGCCAAATACCTAAGAATCTTTCTTTGCGAGTAATCAGAAAGTTTTTTTTCGGGCCACGCACCGCAATTACAATATTTCCTGAATAACCTTTAGCGCCAAAAAGTAGAATATCTGCACCGCGAAACTTGGTATCAATATTAATTTCGTTGGTCGAAATACCCGAAATTATCGGACTAGCTTTGGCTTGAGTGCTAGAAAATAGAACCAAGCAAAATAATAGGGCGATTCTCAAAGTTCTCATCGCTTCAGAACCTCCACTGTGTAGAGTGCTTCGGGAGCAGTAAAAAGACCGAAAAACATTTTCAGACAAACCATAAAAATTATCAGCGCCAGAAAAGATCTCATATTATCAGCATCAACTTTGTAGCCGGCACGAGTTCCCATCTGAGCTCCGATTGAAGAGCTGATAATCATCAAAAATGCCAAAACAATATCGACAGAGTTATTAGTAATTGCCTGCAGGAATGTGGCATTACTGGCAATAAAAATGATCTGAAAAAGTGAAGTTCCTACAACAACAGCTGAAGGCATACGCAAAATATAAATCATCGCCGGAATCATCATAAATCCGCCACCAATTCCCATCAAGGAAACCAAGATACCAATACCAATACTCAGAACTGTTGGCACCAAAACACTGACTGTAATTTGCGATTTGGGAAAATGGATTTTCCAAGGTAAATCATCAATCCATGCCAAAAATCTTTCAAAACGATCGGTATTTTTCTTCTCCCAAACGATGTTATATTTTTTAGTCGAAAGAGTTTTAATGCTATCAACCAACATCATAATGCTAATTGAACCAAGGAAAATTACGTAAACCAAGGCAATGACCAAATCAATTTGCCCAGCTTTTTGTAAAACTCTAAATAACGAAACGCCAAAAGTTGAGCCGATAAAACCACCGATCACCAGAAATAAACCCATCTTCATATCAACTGTGCCTTTACGTAAGTGCACCATCAAACCCGAAACTGAAGAGGCAATAATTTGATTAGCCGAAGTTGAAACCGCAACTGCCGGAGGAATTCCGATAAACATCAAGAAAGGCGTTGCTAAAAATCCACCACCAATCCCAAACATACCAGCTAGAAAACCCGTGACTAAGCCGAGCAAAAGAATCAGCAAAACGTTAACCGGAATTTCAGCGATAGGAAGATAGATCTGAAACATTAATTTATGACGAGAATTTTGTGGCCGCCAAGATCAAGATTATTGCAATCAATTTCCTGCGAATCCTTGACTAGAGCCAGAGCGTGAATTTCATTTTCATGAGAAACTGACGACAGAATTATGCCAGCGGATTTTCCTTCGCAAGTTATTTCGCTGTTTTTGATCGGCGGTTCTGTTGCAGAAATCTTAACGTGTAAAATTTTTTTTCTGATCTCGCCACGATAATGTGTGCGAGCTGTGAGCTCTTGTCCAACATAGCAACCTTTTTGATAGTCGATTGCATGAAAATCATCAAAACCAAATTCCAAAATAAAGGATTTGTCGTGAGTTAGATCGGATTCACCTTCAGGAATTTTTAGTGAAATACGAGTAAAATCATATTCGGATTTTTCAGCAAAATCTGCTAAATCTTTAGTTACTCCATAAAATCTAAATCCAAGTTTCTCATGGCGCGGATCTTTGAATCCCTGACCATTTTGATTATAAAAAACTTTGAACTCGTCATTTTTTCTAAGCACAACTTTGGAACGCAATTTATAAAAATTTAACTTTTTTACAATCTCATCGCGCCTTGTCTCATCGCAATCTACAATCAATTTATCGGCAATTTCAAAAATAAAAAAATCGTAAAGAAAACGCCCCTGAGCGCTTAGCATCACAGCGTAAATCAAATTTTGTTGCGATGCTTTGTTAACATCATTCGTAACTAAACCTTGCAGAAATTTTTTGCGATCTTCCCCTTCAATCTCAAAAACAGCGCGGTTTTGCAATATTGTTAAGTTAGTCATTTTTGAACATTAATTGCAGATTTTTTTCTAATTTTTCCAAATCTACCACCAAGCTACCGTGATGGAAATCCTTAACTTTGATATTTGGTCCAATTGCGCATTGTTGGTAGAAATATTTTACATTGATCAAATCCGCTAATTTGTAGTAATGATCGACCAAAATATTTTCTTCATGAGGATTGGCCAACTCTAATAAACACGAGTTTTGTTGCATAAATAAAATATTGGTAAGTCCAGCGCCGTGAGGACTTACGAGATATTTAACTTTCGAACAAATTGCAATTTGTTCATCGTAAGAAAACTGATCGATCACCAATTTTTTGAAACCGTATTTTTCTAACATCGCCACCACTTCTGCTTCATTTTCAACAAAGCGTAAAGCCTGACCAGTGCGCGAAATATAAATTTTATCACCGAAATTTAAGTCAGATTTAGCACTATTTCTTAAAACTTGGCTCAACTTACAAAGTGCTGGGGAATTGTTTTGCGAAGTAACGGCAAAAGCTAATTCATTAACTTTGATATTTGATTTTCTGCGCAAAAAAACAATCTGACTTTTTTTTACTCCTAATTTTTCCAATGACGGAATCGCAAATTTGTAGCTCTGATATTTTCTTGGTAAAAAAATCAACGAGCCTTCCAACAATCCTTTTTCTTTTAAGATCAATAATTTTACCAAAGCAAAAATGTGCCAGTGATAGTAATTACTGGTCCATTCGTCAGTAATTAATAAAAATCTTTTTTTGCTAAAATTGAATTTTGGAAAAATAAATTTGAGGAAAAATTTATAACCTTTGCTGTACTTCTGGTAGTTGGCTTCGTTGATGCAAGTCTCGGCAAAAATCTTGAAATATTTGAACACAACCGAGTTAGTACTGATACGAACTTTTTGTAAAATTTTTATTTCTGGAGCTTTGCAAAACTCAGCAGGAATATTTTTAAAAATATCAAATTCCCGATTGCTTTCATCAAAGTTAACTGGCTTGCGATATTCGTAATTGATTGTTTGGAAGAGGTTTTGCATTTTACCAAAAATTTATTTGTAAGAGTTCTCAGTATAATTTAACGCCCATGAAAATTATCAACGCAATTCATGCTCAATCTATCGGTGGAGTAGATCAGGTTTTTCGCGATTACACTGCAGTACTAGCTAAACACGGTCATGAAGTTAGTTTACTAATTTCTGATAATGGTCAAGATAGCTATCAAGACGATAACATCAAAAAAATCTTTAAGCTGAAAAATTCAGCACAAATTATCGATTTTTTTCATCTTCTGCTAATTCTAATCATCAACCAACCTGATATCATAATTTGTCACTCTCGACGTTTGATGTCTTGGTCTAAGTCTTTGAAATTTTTTAGAAAAATTGGTTTGATTAAAACAAAATCAATCGCGGTAAATCACGGCATTTCTTTCCACAAATCTTTATGTTGCGATTACGTAATCAGCATTAACGAAGAAATTTGCAAAATGGTTGTTGATCAAGGTTTCGACAAAGACAAATCTTTCGTCTTAAAAAATGCCATCAACATCAACCAAACTTACCACGAAAAAACTCTAAATAATCCGCCAGTGATTGGAATTTACGGAAGAATTGAGCCCAGAAAAGGTTTTGATGTTTTGCTTCAGGCTTGCGCATTATTAGATAAAAAAGGCCAAGATTTCCGAATTAAAATCGGTGGCTTTTCAACTGGCGGCGATGATTGGGGCTGGAAATACATCAATCTTTATTTGGAAGAAAATAATCTATTTCCTAAAGCCAATAAAGTTGGGGTTGTGGTTGATAAGCAAGATTTCTTCAAAGATGTTGATATTTTTTGCGTACCTTCACGAGAAGAACCATTCGGTTTAGTAATTTTGGAAGGCATGTTGCATTCAACTTTAGTAATATCCTCAGACACAGTTGGTGGAAAATTACTGATCAGCAACAATGAAAATGGTTTGCTTTTTGCCAACGAAAATTCTGAGGCATTAGCTGAAAAAATTATGCAAGTTTTGAATAATCCATCCGACTATAACCAAATAACCAAAAATGCTTTTTTGCGACTTGAAAAAGAATTTAGCTTTGATTCTTTAAGTCGAGTCATGTCAGAAATTTTACAAAAAGTCAGCACCGATGCTTAATTCTAGCCAGAAAAATAATCTCAAAAAAATTGTTCTGATCTCGACCATAGTTGCTTTCTCAAACTCATGTTCTCTGTTTATTGAATCCTATCCCAGCAATTGGCACAACAATTTCAAACCGCGCCCTTTAACTGGTGTTCGTGGTTTTCCTGGAACGGAAAGCGAATATGGCAAAGGTTTTAAAGATGGCTGCCATACTTCCTATGACGTTGTAACGAAAGGTTTATTAAGTGATATTAACGAGAAAAAGTACGACTTTAAACGTATGCAAAAAAGCCCCGACTATAACACAGGTTGGTGGGATGGTTACGAGCAATGCACTTATATCATGGACTGGGACGTTGTGTAAAACCTCAAACAAAATTATGTTAAAAAAAATTATCACATTATTGGTTTTAGGTTTTGGCGTAACCTCTTGTTATACACCAGACCATTCCGGCTTTTACAACCCCATTACCTTAAGCATGACTGTACCTGATGGTCCACCAGAATATAAAGCTGGTTGGTATGCCGGATGTAAAACTGGCGGAAGTTTGAGAGCATCATTCGCTAACAACGCCGTTTTCCAGAAAAATGGCGGACCTGATTTTGGAACTGGTGTTTACCAACATGACTCGATATACCAATCTGGCTGGGGTCAAGGCTGGTTTGCTTGCTCAAACCACATTGGTATGTTTGTTGATCGTACGATGGGAGGTTATCCTTTGGAATAAATATGAAATTTCTACGACTAACTTTTCTATTATCATTTGTTCTATCAACTGCTGCATGTCAAAGCTACGTAGCAGAAATTTTACCTGAAAGACCTACCCATAAAATGGATGATTCCATTGCCAATTCATCACCAGAATTTATTCAGGGTTGGCGCGATGGTTGTGAAGTTGGTATGTCTGCAGGATCAAACGGTTTTTACAAAATATTTTACCGCAACAATAGAGTTGATGGCTACAAAATGTCCAACTCTCCCGATTATAAAACTGGTTGGAGTAACTCTTTTTGGTATTGCTATCGTCACGATTATGTTAAGCAGAAAAGTAAAGTTTGGAGCTCAACATTTAGTGGATTTCAATAATTCAAACATGACCAAAAACATCTTACTAATATTGGTTATTCTCTGCTTTACTAGCTGCCGCTGGTTTAGTTCTGCCAGTACACCTTATTTCTCATTCACAAATTTTAAAGTTCCTGAAGGTACTCCCACTTTTCAGAAAGGTTTTAAAGATGGTTGCTCTACAGTATTATATGCCCGTGGTAACGACTGGTATCGTAGTCGCTATCATTATCGCTATGATCCAACCATGATCGGAAATACCGAATATCGTTTCGGTCATGCCCGTGGTTACACCTGGTGTTTCCAAAATATTCTTTCCCAAACAACTGGTCATGGTACGCTGGATAAATTCTTATTTCCTCACGGTGCCGATTCAATGACAGGTGGTTTGGATTACAATCCAAATAACATAAACGCTCAAGGTTTGTTTGGCGCCCAAGGTGCTGCAGCTAATCCTCTCGCCACTTCGAACAATAGCCTTGATGACATGATGGGCGTTTGGCAGAAAGGTACAAATGCTGCAGGTGAAGGCGGTGCTGGTGCTACTGTATTTGGGACCAATCCTCTTTGGGCTGGTGGTTCAAGTGGTTGGTGGCTTGGTTGGTATTAAATATAAAAAATATGAAAAAATTTCTGATTATATTTTTGTTTTTGTTAAGCAGTTGTTCGACACCAAACTGGTATAAACCTTACGGATATTTGATGTTTCGTCAGATGCCCAAAGGCGGAACTCCTGGTTTTAATTTGGGCTGGATTCACGGCTGCGAATCTGGACTTGGAAGTCAATTCGCCGGCGCTTTTTATATGACTTTTTATACTTGGAAACGCGATCCCGACATTGCTTCAGTTGACCCCAATATTCCAAAAATTAGAGCTCGATACAAAAAAGAACTTCGCAACATCAACTGGGATAATCCAGCAGAAATCAAAAAGAATTTCAGTGATTATAACACGATTTTTTGGGGTGCTCACGCTTTCTGTCGTCACTCTGCACTAGGTGTTTTGCAAACTGCCGATATGAACCCAACCCTTCCCGGGGAAGAACGTTTCAAAATGGGTGCCCATAACGTTGGTAGTGTTTTCAAAATTACCAAACGTGACGTTCGTCTTGGTGTAAACGGTGGTATGTGGTAGAATTAAATTCAAACTTCGTTTGAATTTAGGCAAAAATTGCATTGCTGCGCACGAAGTAAATTAGCGCATCCGTAACAAGTTTTTATTTTTGTATTTTCACTTTGATTTTTCACTTCGCGATTTCTAAATTGCGCGAGTCATTTTTCCCCCAAAAAATTCATATAAATTTTCATAAAAAATGCTTCTTAAACTTACGGTTTTCTTACCGCTTTTTGGTTTTTTGTTTTCTGGATTTCTTTCAAGAATTTTAAGCAAAAATTTCGCCGATAAATTCGCGCAAATTTTTTCTTCCGCACTTTTGGTAACCGCCGCAATCTGCGCCATCATTACGTTTGTTGACGTTTACAACAACAAAATCAATCAAATCGTTCCCATCATTAACTGGATCTCTTCCGGAAATTTCTCCGTAAATTGGGCGATCAAACTTGATTCTCTTACTGCAATCATGCTGGTTGTGGTTACTTCGGTTTCAAGCTTAGTACACATTTATTCTACCGGCTACATGCATGAAGATAAATCGATCGCACGCTTCATGTCTTATCTTTCGCTTTTCACTTTTTTCATGTTGGTTTTAGTGACTGCTGACAACTTCTTACAACTTTTCGTCGGTTGGGAAGGTGTGGGTGTTGCATCTTACTTACTCATCGGTTTCTGGTTTAAAAAAGAATCTGCGAATAATGCCGCCATTAAAGCTTTCGTAGCTAACCGTGTTGGCGATTTTGGTTTAATTCTTGCAATTGCTTTGATCTACATAACTTTCGGCACCGTTGAATTTGCAGCAGTTTTTGCTTCGGTTTGCAATCATGTAACCGATACTTTCCCACTTTTTGGTACCGAATTTCGCGTAATCGACACTATCTGCATTCTTCTTTTCATTGGTGCGATGGGTAAGTCAGCACAAATTGGTCTGCATGTTTGGCTTGCTGATGCGATGGAAGGTCCAACTCCAGTTTCAGCTTTGATCCATGCTGCTACGATGGTTACTGCCGGTGTATTTTTAGTTGCTCGTTGTTCACCAATTTTTGAATTTTCTCCTTTCGCTCTTGGCATTGTAACTTTGGTTGGCGCTACAACCGCTTTATTTGCCGCTACAATCGCTCTTACTCAAAACGACATCAAAAAAATTATCGCTTACTCAACTTGCTCGCAACTTGGTTACATGTTTTTTGCTTGCGGCGTTTCAGCTTACTCTGCGGCAATTTTCCATTTAGCAACTCACGCTTTCTTTAAAGCTTTGTTATTCCTTGGTGCTGGCTCTGTAATTCACGCCATGCATCACGAACAAAACATCCAAAAAATGGGCGGCATTTGGAAAAAAATTCCAATCACTTACGCTATGATGTGGATTGGTTCTCTTGCTCTTGCTGGCTTCCCACCATTTGCTGGTTTTTACTCAAAAGACGTAATTCTTGAAGCCGCTTTCATGTCACATTCACCTTACGGAAAATTGGCTTACGGTATGGGAATTACCGCCGCATTTCTGACAGCATTTTACTCTTGGCGTTTGTTATTCTTGACCTTCCACGGCAAAACTCGCGCCGATCATCATACTTTTGACCATGCTCACGAATCTCCTCTTTCAATGTTGATCCCACTTTTTGTTTTAGCAGTTGGATCTGTTGCCGCTGGTTATGTTGGCGCAAATTTGTTGCACATGGTTTCAGCTGAAGGAAATTTCTTCGAACACGTGATTTACGTTGGCGAATCTAAGTTGGAATTACTGGAAGAAATTCATCATGCTCCAACCCTAGTTAAGCTTTCTCCGATGATTGTCGGCGTGATCGCTATCGCTCTGGCTTACTTGTTTTATCTAGTCAAAACTGATTTACCGAAAAAATTGGCTGAAAGCTTGAAACCACTTTATAAAATCTCTTACAACAAATGGTACTTCGATGAGATTTACGAAGTCATTTTTGTCTCTCCAACCAAAAAGTTGGGTAATTTCTTGTGGAGAACAATAGACATTAAAGGTGTTGATGGAATGCCGAATGGCGCAGCACTTTTGTGCAAAAAAGCTGCGGCAAATATCAGCAAGTTACAAACTGGTTTTGTCTATAATTATGCTTTGGCAATTGTGCTAGGCTTAATCATTTTAGCTTTCTTCCTAATTAGCTCTTTCAAACAATTACTCGTCTTTTAATGGATCCGCGCCGCTTTCGCGATTGTTTAGGACTTTTCTCTACTGGCATCATTATCGCCTGTGCGCGGCGCAAAAATTTTCTTACAGAAAAAATCGATGCTGAAAAAATTCTCCACAACAAGATTTTTTCCGAAAAAATCCTCAACAGTAAACTAATCAACGAAACCGCTCTGGGCAAAAGTTTGCTTGAAAAGCTGAAAGATATTTTCGCTGAAGATTTCTTTGGAATGACGATCAATTCTTTTACTGCCGTTTCACTAAAACCACCTTTGGTTTCGTTTTGCATCGACAATAAATCGTCAAATCTAAAATTATTTCAGAAGAACAAAACCTTCTCGCTCAATATTCTAAGCGAATCACAACAAAATTTAGCAAGTGGCTTTGCTACACCGAAAAACAGCAAAAAATGGGGAATAGAGACTTATTTTCTGGGAGAAAGTGGAAATCCGATCTTTGAAAATTCTTTGGGCTATTTCGAATGTAAGAAGCATCGTATCATCAAAGCAGGAGATCATCACATCATCATCGGGGAAGTCGTTAATTTTGCTAAGCTAAACGACTCTAAACCACTTTTGTACTTTCAGGGAAAGTATCAGAAATTGTAACGAACTCTTCTGCTGGACGGGGTTTGTAACCCCGTCTAACCGTTCATGTCATTTTAAAACTGAACTGAACGTGTGGACGGGGTTACAAACCCCGTCCAGCTACAAAAAATAATTCCTAAGCGTCCTGCAAGAAACTCTTCAACAATTTCGAACGTTTTGGATGTTGTAATTTTTTCAACGCTTTCGCCTCAATCTGACGAATACGTTCACGAGTAACTGAGAATTGTTTACCAACTTCTTCCAAAGTGTGATCTGTAACCATTCCAATACCAAAACGCATACGAAGAACACGCTCTTCACGAGGTGTTAAGGATGACAACATTTGTGCTGTAACTTCTTTCAATTTCGAGTGTGAAGCCGCATCAAAAGGCATTACCGCAGTTTTATCTTCGATGAAATCTCCAAGGATACTATCTTCGTCATCACCTGAAACTGGCGCTTCTAAACTTACTGGATCTTTCGAAGTTCTTAAAACTTTACGAACTTTATCCACTGGCATCAAAAGCTTGTCGGCAATTTCTTGCGCATCCGGAGTTCTACCAAGTTCTTGAGTCAATTGACGCGAAGTTTTAACGATTTTGTTAATCGTCTCAACCATGTGAATTGGAATACGAATAGTACGTGACTGGTCAGCAATCGCACGAGTGATTGCTTGGCGAATCCACCAAGTAGCGTAAGTTGAGAATTTGTAACCACGACGATATTCAAATTTATCTACTGCACGCATCAAACCGATGTTACCTTCTTGAATCAAATCCAAGAATTGTAAACCACGGTTGGTATATTTTTTCGCAATCGAAACTACCAAACGCAGATTGGCTTCGATCATTTCTTTCTTAGCTTTTAACTCTTCGTTTTGACTTCTTCTAACGGTGTTAATCAAAGCTTTAAAATCTGGTAAATTTAATCCCATGATTTTGGTCAATTTCAAAATACGCGTTTGAATATCTTTGATTTGCGGCTCTTCAGCAATGTAGAACGCTGACCATCTTCTTTCTTTAATAGCAGCAATTTTTTCGATCCATTTTTCACCTTCTTCCAAACCAACGTAATATTTTAAGAAATCAGTTTTATCAACGCTGTGTTTTTGTGAAAGACGAAGCAATTCGATTTCAATGCTAGTTACTTTTTCATGAGCTTCGTAAAGCTGGTCAACCAAAGCTTTAATCAACGAATCGTTAAAGCTGACTTCGGTTGAAAGACGCATAAAATCAGCTTTCAATTTTTGGATATCTTTGTCAGCTTCAATTTGAGCGCGGGTTTTATCTGCGCTCTTATCAAGAATTTTTTGGCAAATATGTGCGATTTTTTGGAATAGATCCAACATTTTCGGCATTAAAATGCGTTCCATCGAAACGAATGAAACTACACTTTCATCGATTTCTTCCAATTCTTCATCTTCGAATAAAGATTCTTCTTCAGCAGAAGCGTCGACCTGATCGTTGATGATAGTTGTAACATCTTCTTCACTTGCAGCTTGAGATTCGGCCATTTCAGCGGCTTGTTTCTCGCTGTTTTTCATGATCTCTTCCAACTCTGAGTTATAAGTCTCGTCAATTCTGATAATGTCACGCAGCAAGATTGTACCGCCAGACAAACCGTTATACCATTCGATGAAATGTTTCATAATCATCGGGCTTTGATAAAGCGACTGAACGGTTTTGTTACGGCCTTCTTCAATACGCATCGCGATTGCAACTTCATCTTCACGAGTAAGAAGTTTTACGCTGCTCATCGATTTCAAGTAAGTTTTAACCGAATCTTCTGAGCGTTTTTGGCTTTTTTCTTCATCCTTCGACAAAGCACCTTCTTCCAATTTGTCGAGGTCATCTTCTTTTTCGACGATCTGAATTTTGAACTCAGTCAAAATATCTAAAATGCGATCTAATTTTTTTGGATCGATGTCAGAGTCGATATTTTCGTTGATCTGATCGTAAGTCAAAAAGCCCTGAGATTTACCCAAAGCCAACATCACTTTTAACTTGTCAGCCAATTCAGTTGAAAGCTTTTTGCCTTCTTCATCTTTTTGCAGAAGCGCTGATTTTACACCTTGGATCAGCTGAAATTTTTCTGCCAAAGCAACGGTTTTATCGTTGATTGCAGTTGCCAATTTTGATTTAGATCTTTTCGGAGCTTTTACTTTCGGAACTTTAACTGGCTTTTCTTTAATAACTTTTTCTTTTACGACTTTCTTCGTTTTCTCAACTGATTTTACGGGCTTCACAACTTTTTTAATTTTTTCTGGTTTTGCAGCTTTTACAGATTTTTTAGCGACAACTTTTTTCACCGATTTTTTTACCACAGCTTTTTTAACTGGTTTCACAGGTTTTTTAACAACCTTAGCCGCTGGCTTTTTCAAAGCTTTGGCAGCAGATTTTTTTGCCACTACTTTTTTCGCCGCAACTTTTTTCGCTGGAGCCTTTTTTGCTGGAGCTTTTACAATTTTTTTAGCTTTCTTTTTTGTCGCCATGTTTCCTCTTAAAAATTTTAAGCAATGTCTTTTTCGAGCTGCAAAATCTTGCGCTCAAGAGAGTTTTTATAATCGAAAATTTCCTTAATTTTTTGGTTCGTGATTGCAGTTTGATGAGTTTCTATTTCATCAATCTTACTTAGAGCTTCTTTATATTGCTGATCTACTTGAAGTAATAAATCTTTCAAAAGTAGAGTGCTTAATTTGATTTGCGCTAAGTCTAAAGTAAGGCTTTGGATGCTTGCAAGCACATTCTTCAAATCGTTTAGATCGGAAGCCGATAAAGAGTTTTCAAGGTCTTTGAGCAAATTTTCAGTAACAGATTCTGGATTTTCTTCAATCAAACTAATCAACGAATCCTTTAGTTCCGCCATTTCTTCGTTACAAAAATGCACTTCTTTGATGTCAAAATTATCATCGCGAAAATGTGCTAATTCAGGGAATCTCAAAATCAAAGCTACTATCGAACTTCCAATATTTCTGGCCATATTAACCAATTTAGGTTCACGCTTAACAATCTGAGATAAAACCACTGATTGGCTTTGCTTTGCCTTAATATCAAACTGCACTCTACCTAACTTAAACAACAAATCTTTGAAGAAATAAGCGAAGTGTTTTTTTGAAGTTACATCAGAAATCGATTCCACTTTTACCATCAAATTAGTCTCGATTTTCGCCTTAGTTTCAGCACTAATTTTGCCATTTTTCTCGACGCCTTGATCGAGTAAAGCAAAGTCGAAAATTGCCTGAGAAAGCGGCGTTGCGTCAGCAAAAACTTTCTCCAATTCTTTAGCACCAAACTGTTTTATAAAATCATCAGGATCAAGTTGGTTGGGCAAAAAAGTGAAGCTGATATTTTTCTTAGAATTAATCAAAGGCAGCGCAATTTCTGAAACGCGTTTTGCGGCGCGAATACCAGCGGAATCGCCATCGAGACAAATTACAATTTTGTCGGTGGTAAAAAATAATTCCTTCAAATGTTCCGCTCCTAAAGCCGTTCCAAGGCCGGCAACTACATTTTCTACGCCATTCATAAATAATGAAATCGCATCCATATAACCTTCGACCACAACGGCGTAACCCTTGTTAAATATGGCTTTGCGAGCGAAGTGAAAATTATAAAGAGTTTGATTTTTCTTAAAGACGTCAGTTTCAGCTGAGTTCAAATATTTCGGTAAATCGTCAGCAATTGTGCGTCCGCCAAAAGCAATGACTTGTCCTTTTTTATTGGTAATTGGAAAAATTACGCGATTACGAAATTTGTCGTAGAATTTTTTTTGCTCGTTACGACCAATCACGCCACATCCAGCAATTTCAGCTTCCGAAAAACCTTGTGCTTGTAAGAATTTAGTCAGAGCTTCGTAAGAATTTGGCGCAAAACCTAGACGAAACTTTTTGATATTTTCCGCAGAAATTTCGCGTTTTTTTAAATAGGCCAAAGCAGTTTTGTTGGCATCGAGCAGCAGATTCTTTTCAAAAAATTGGCAGATATTTTCCAAAATTAGTAAATCGCGTGAGAGCTTATCTTCTTTAGCCTGGTCGAATTGTACTTTAGGAATTGGAATCGAAAAATCCGCAGCCAATTTCGCCACCGCATCGGGATAAGTCATACCTTCATTTTGCATGACAAAACTGATTACATCACCATGCGCCGCGCAGCCAAAACAATGGTAGAAACCTTTCTGATCGTTAACGGTAAATGAAGGAGATTTTTCGTTATGAAATGGGCAAAGACCGCTAAATTCTTTGCCGCGCAACTTAAGCTTAACCTTCTTTCCAACAACTTCCGAAACTAGAATTGAGGAGCGTAATTTTTCTGGAAAGTCTTTGGGGAAGATCATTCACACCTTAGTAAGAGTAGTTCCACATGACATCGAAAATTGTCATGGTAACTGCAAAGCTGATTGGAATTAAGAAATTATCGTCAATTCTGAACATGCTTGGACGCGCTTCTAGCAAGGTTACAACTGCTAACGAAAAAATTCCGAAAAAGTAAAACCAGAATCCGGAATGGAACATTATTCCACAAGCAACCAACACTACGAATGCACTTAAAAAGAAAGCCGCCGAACCATTTTTGGTTTTTTCGAAGAAAGGTTCGCTGGGAAAGTTACGTCCAACAATTGCTGCGGCAGCGTCAGAAATTGCCAAAATAGCAAATGCTGTAACCGCAACTTCAGGAATAAAACACAAAAAAGTAATACAGGCTGAAAGCGCAACCCAGCTTGCTCCACAAAGTTTGTCACCGGCTGTCTCGTGAGGTCTCAAAACCAATCCGAAAATTTTAGAAAAAATAGTTTTGATCGCAGGATTATTGCGGCGACTGTAATCAAGACCAACAACGATTGTCGCAATTGCTGCGAAAATCGCTACACTTGGCCATTTGCCAATCTTCATGTAAATGATCGGAACAAAAACTAATAAGACGTGCAAAAGCTTGCGATAGGTCTCACTTTTCAGAGAAATCTGAGTCATTTGATTGTTTTAATTGGTTTGAGAAGATTTTTTATCCTGATAAACAATAACTTCATTCTTACCAGCATAGCCCAAAACTTTTCTGGCCTGCTCATCTAAAAGATCGATGTCGAGCGAGTTTAAATTCATACCCTCAACCATATTCTTTTTGACCTGCATCTTAGAAATGAGGTCTTGTTTGATGCTTTCTTTGTTAGCAACCTGGCGTTGCAAAGCGTTATATTCTAATAAACCTTTTGAGCCAAATAACGTACAAAAAACAAAATACAGAACTACGGCAAATCCAATGAAATAACCGATGAACACTGATTTTGTAATGTTATGTTTTTTAACAAAATTGTATAAAAACATGAATATTAATTACTGGTTGCGAAACATAAGTTCTTTTGCCGCTGCGATAATGTTAACCGCTTTTGGCAAAGCTAATCTTTCGAGATTTGCTGCATATGGAAGAGGTGCGTCAATACTTGCAAGCTTTTTTACTGGCGCGTCTAAATAATCAAATGCTTGTTCCATTAAGACTGAAGCAATTTCACTACCGATTGAAGCAAATGGGAAACCTTCTTCAACGGTAATACAACGCGAAGTTTTCTTAACTGATTCGATGATAGTTTCATGATCCAACGGACGAATAGTGCGCAGATCAATAACTTCAGCTTCAATTCCTTCTTTAGCCAATTCTTCAGCGGCTTCAAGCGCATATTTAACAACTAAAGAAAATGCGATAATTGTAACATCACTTCCTTCACGAAGAACTTTGGCTTTACCGATTTCAACGATGTGATCGTCATCATATTCTTCTTCAAAAGAGAAGCCGTAAGTGATTTCATTTTCCAAAACTACAACTGGATTTGGATCGCGGATTGCAGCTTTCATCAAACCTTTAGCATCAGCTGCTGAGTAAGGAGCAACAACTTTCAAACCTGGAATTGAACCATACCAAGCCGCATAACATTGCGAGTGCTGAGCACCAACACGCGAAGCAGCACCGTTAGGACCTCGGAAAACAATTGGACAACGAACTTGACCACCCGACATGTAGTTAGTTTTAGCAGCCGAGTTAACAATTTGGTCAATTGCCTGCATCGCAAAGTTGAAAGTCATGAACTCAACGATTGGTTTCAAACCAGCAAAAGCTGAACCAACGGCAATACCAGTGAAACCATGTTCGGTAATTGGAGTATCAATCACTCTTTTAGCACCAAATTCAACCAATAAACCTTGGGTAACTTTGTAAGCACCGTTATATTCGGCAACTTCTTCACCCATAACGTAAACTTCTGGGGTAGTTCTCATTTCCTCTGCCATTGCTTCACGCAGAGCTTCACGAACTGTTAATTTTCTTAAGGCCATAATCGTAATAAATTAGTTATAAATTTCAGTCATCAATTCAGACTCATCCGGTTCAGGAGAGTTTTTAGCGAATTCGGTAATATCGTTTACTTCATTTTTGATTTGATCGTCGATTTTTTTGATCTCAGCTTCGGTCGCAACTTTATTATCAAAAATATAAGTACGCAGTGAGTCGATCGGATCAGCTTCTTTTTTGCAATTTACTTCTTCTTTAGAACGATAAGTCGCCGGATCAGACATTGAGTGACCGCGATAACGATAAGTATCCAATTCTAAAATTACTGGGCCATTGCCAGAACGAGCATAATCAACCCATTTTTGCGCGCCGTTAATTACGTCAAAAACATCCATACCGTTGATTTTTTCACCAGGAATGTTGAAGCCAATTCCGCGTTTGTAAAGTTCATCAATTGAAGAAGCGCGTTTCAGCGAAGTTCCCATTGCGTAATGGTTATTTTCAATGATGAAAAGTACTGGCAAATTCCACAATTTTGCCATGTTGAAAGCTTCATAAACTTGACCTTGATGCGCTGCACCGTCACCGAAATAACAGTAAGTCACATTTTTATTGCCAAGATAATTATCGGCGAAAGCAAGACCAGCGCCGATTGGGACTGAAGCACCAACGATTCCATGACCACCGTAAAAATGTTTTTCCAAATCAAATAAATGCATCGAACCACCTTTACCTTTTGAAGAACCATCAGCTCTTCCTAGTAATTCCGCCATGATTTTTTTCGGATCAGAACCAACTGAAATCATATGTCCATGATCGCGATAAGTTGTGATAACTTTGTCACCATCTTTCATAGTGTGACGCATGCCAGTCGCAATTGCTTCTTGACCAATATACAAATGGCAGAAACCAGCAATCAAACCCATACCGTAAAGTTGTCCGGCCTTTTCTTCAAAGCGACGAATTAACAACATTTCTTGATAAAAACCCAATAATTCTTTTTTGCTGAACATATTGGAAACTTCTTTTTGAGATGCCGCCACCTTAGGTTTGGCTTCTGATTTTTTACTCATATTAGTTTAAGTGAGAATTTGACGGTTAAACCTTGTTTTTTTAAGGTATTTTAGGTCGAGAAATAAGTCGTTTTTTTGAGAAGTCGCCCTTCTAAACAGCGAAAAATAAAAGTCAAACTAGCAACGCCAGCCGTGACTCGCGCAGCTTTAACTTTTTGGAGTAATTGGCGGAACTTGTGCCGCAAAGATTCCATGCAAAAAATGCTGAAAAGTTGTCAAAATAATAATTCCAGCCTTGGCAATTGCGATAAAAGCAACAACACAATAAAGCAAAATCATAAAAAATCTGACGGCATTTTCGACAATCAATCTACGATACATTGCCCAAGTTTCTTCTTGTGAAACTTTCGCACCAACTTCTTCATTACCGCGTTTCATCTTCTGTTTTTGCCCAGCAGTTTCCTGCTTCGATTTTTCTTTTTGTTCTTCACGTTTTTTTGCATCAACACTTTCTTGCGTCACAAAATTATCTTCCGACTTTTTGCTAGATTTTTTCTCAAGTTGCGTTTTTAGTAGCTGCGACAACACTTTTTGTACTTGTTCTGACATATGCTCTGTAAAAATTTTGGGATAATTTTCATAAAAAATTAAGTGATCGAATCATTTCTTATCAAGCCTTTTCTGGCTTTAATTTTAATTACAGTTTCTTGCTCCCTTTTGGGAATTTTTACGCTGTGGAAAAAGCTCGCTTATTTTGGCGATGGCATTTCGCATTCTATAATTTTGGGATTTGTACTTGGAGCATTTTTTGGTTCTGATCAAATTTTTTCGCTGATAATTTTTGCTCTATTATTTGCCTGTTTAATCGAAATTGCCTCCTTCAATCGTCTTTTTGGTAAAGATACTTTGATCGCAATTTCGTCTTATTTTTGCATCGCAATCGCAATAATTTTGAACGATCTTTTTAAACAAAATCTTGATTTAGGTTCTTACATTTTTGGCGATATTTTAACAGTAACCAACCAAGATATTGCCGCCTTATTTGCTATTTCATTGATCGTGGCAATTTACACATTTTGTGCTTTTCGTAGAATTTTACTCATCAACATCAACGCCGATTTAGCAAAAATCGAAGGCATCAAAATTAACTTCTGGAATCTGTCTTTTACAATTTTATTGGCACTAACAATTGCCTTATCAGTTCGTATCGTCGGAGTTTTTTTAATGACCGCTTTGCTGATTCTTCCAGCTGTAATCGCCCGTATATTTTCTACTTCCGCGAAACAAATGATTTTACTGAGTTTAGCAATCGGACTTGGAATCACATCTTTCTCCTTTGAACTCGCAAGTAAATTTGATCTCACTATTAGCGCTACTTTAGTTTCAATTTTCTGCGTAATATTTTTCTTCAGCTTAGCACTTAAAACATTGATTAAACATGGCTAATTCAAACAAAAAAACTGCGGTAATTTTATTCAATTTAGGCGGTCCAAAAAATCTGGAGTCAGTTGAACCATTTTTGTTCAACCTATTCAATGATCGCTCTATTATTAACCTCCCGCAACCTTTGCGATTTTTTTTAGCTCGTTTTATTTCCAAACGTCGAGCACCAAAATCACAAAAAATTTATGCCCAATTAGGAGGCAAATCGCCATTACTAGATATTACCCTTGAACAAGCGCATAATCTAGAACGCGAACTTTCTTTTATCGGAGATTTCAAAGTTTTTGTTTCGATGCGTTATGCCGAACCTTTCTCTGATGAAGTTATTGCCCAAGTAATGCAATATAATCCCACTAACGCAATTTTACTGCCGCTTTATCCGCAATTTTCTACAACTACTACCGAATCTTCACTTAAAGATTTTGGTGCCAAATTTGTTGCGGCACAAAAAGCAGCTAATACAAAAATTGAAAGCCGCTTAATTTGTTGTTATCCTATCAGCGCCGATTTCATCAAGTCTCATGCACTTTTAATCAAACAAACTTTGATGAAATTATATGACGGAAATTTAGCAAAATTCCGTTTCTTATTTTCGGCTCACGGTTTGCCACAAAAAGTTATCGATCGTGGCGATCCTTATGTTTTTCAAGTTGAACAAACCACTCAAAAAATTATCGAAAATTTAGCCCAACTTTTGGAAGTCGATACAGCAAAAATCGATTTTAGCGTTTGTTATCAGTCAAAAGTCGGTCCTTTACAATGGACTGGCCCTAGTCTTGATTTTGAGATTAGAAGAGTTGCGCTGGATCGCAAAATTCCAGTCATCATTCCAGTTTCGTTTGTCTCAGAACACAGCGAAACCCTGGTTGAGCTAGATATAGATTACAAAAAAACTGCCGCAGATTTGGGCGTAAAAAATTATCTAAGAGTTCCGGCTTTGAATAGCGATGGTCATTTCATTAAAGCTCTTACCGAAATCTGTACAATTGCATATTCCGACATCATCTCTTGCAGTAATTCTGGCAAAGCTTCTGAACTTTCTTGTTACGTAGATCAAAAAAATCCCGGACGGATCTGTCCAAAAAAATTCACCAAATGTCCAAATCAGAAATTCTGTGCCGCATGATAAATATTGATGTCGTCATTAAGAGTAAAAAATGGCAAGACGAAAAAAATATCGAGAATTTCATCGACAAAACTTGCCAAAACCTGATTCCGCTAACTGATTTAAAAAAAATTCTTACCAAAGATTTTGAGTTAGAATTATCGGTATTACTGGTTTCAGATGCTCAGATCAAAAAAATAAACTCACAATTTCGTCAAAAAAATAAGCCAACCAATGTTTTGTCATTTCCGGCTTTAGATGAAAATTTGATTCGAAATATCGGTATTAAAAAAGTGGTTGGATCCAATACTTATTTACTCTTGGGAGATATTATAATTGCTCAGGAAACGGTAAAAAAAGAATCTCTTGCACAAAAAAAGAAATTTCGTGACCATTTGACACACTTGATTTTACACAGCATTTTACATCTTATCGGTTACGACCATGAAGATGAAAAAATGGCCAACACCATGGAAGCTCTCGAAGTTAAGATTCTAAAGAGAATCGGCATCGCAAACCCATATCAACAAACTTAATAATTTTAATGACGGACCGATCGAAACGCAAAGTTAAAACTCTAGTTCAGAAATCACACTTTAAAAAATTATTTCATCTTTTCTTCAGTTTAATCGGCAAAAAAAGCCGTAAATCTTTTTTATCGGTAATATCACACTTGGTTGATACTTACGAAAAAGAAAATCTGATCAGCTTCGAAGAAAAAAAGATGATCAAAAATATCGCACACCTAAGCGATAAAAAAGTTTCTGGCATCATGACTCCAAGAGCGGATTTGATTGCCATCAAACATGATGCTGATTTGGAAGAAATTAAGAAGGTTATCACTACTAAAGGTCACACCAGAATTCCAGTTTTTAAAGAAACTCTCGATGAAATTATCGGCTTTATTCACAGCAAAGATTTATCAAAATTTTTGTGCGAAGAAGACACTGATTTTGTGCTCAATAAAATTATGCGTAAAATTTTGTTCGTTCCAGGATCGATGAAAGTTCTAGATTTGATGTTACGCATGCGTATGGCAAGAGTCCATGTCGCCATTGTTTTAGACGAATTTGGCGGCGTTGACGGATTTGTTACAATCGAAAATGTTATGGAAGAAATCGTTGGTGATATTGAAGATGAACACGATTTACCTTCAGACAATGCTTTTTTCCGCATCAAAAAAATTAACAATAACATTTTTAATTTTGGTGGACGCGTTGAAATCTCTAAAGTTGAGGATATTTTACAAACTGAAATCAAACGTAATGAAGATAGTTTTCAGACTATCGCCGGTCTAACAATGTCACTGTTTAAACGTGTACCAGAAGCGGGAGAGGAAATTGAAAAAGGAAATCTGAAATTCAAGATAATCGATTCTGACAGCAGATCGGTCAGATTGGTGGAAGTGAGCAAGATTTTAGTAGAGTAGATTAAACATCTCCTAAACTAGGCGAATTCTCTTGCCGAATCCGCCTATTTATGAACTAACCTTGGCAGTCGAAAGCAGATTTACCAGAGATAGCTGAAACGATAGTTGGCGCGCCAAACATCGCTGCAACACCTGCAGTAACACCTACCAATAAACCCCAAGAAACTTTACCAGTGAAGAAAC
>JACCDZ010045940.1_pt1 | contig 75397 bp, 70 predicted proteins | sample 7449551 | NCBI WGS metagenome assembly JACCDZ01 (sample SAMN15323452, study PRJNA562643) | freshwater metagenome | isolation source: river surface water | place: USA:Blue River Watershed | collected 2017-08-18
GATAAAATCCCGCTAATGCGGGATTTTTTTTATGGTTTGATATAAATATCAATAAAACAAAAAATCCTACAGAAATGTAGGATTTAATTTTGGTGGGCGATGAGGGGTTCGAACCCCCGACCCCCTCGGTGTAAACGAGGTGCTCTGAACCAGCTGAGCTAATCGCCCCAATAAAGTGCTTTACTATTACAGTGTTGCGAATGCAAATATACAAGGAATATTTGTTTCTGCAAGTGTTTCGGTAAAAAAATTACTTTTTTTCTATCTTTTCTAATAAGACTTTGTTGGTATAATTAACCATTGTAATCGTAATCTCTTCATTTTTAGAAGTTCTACCTTCAATAACATAAATCTTACCTTTTCTATAAGCTTCATTACTTTTTGAAAAATCTACATCACCATAGCGTAAACTTTGACGGATATCTTCTAAAGTAACCCATTTTGCATCTAACGATTGTTTTGCTAAAGAATCAATTTCTAATGATTTGCTTCTTAAATCTTTTAAAACTCGGCAATTAGGCAAGTAACAAAACTCAACCCCTTTGTCATCGGCTTTAGCTTTTAAAAACCACATAACAAAAACTCCTCCTAAAAATATGCCAAATAAATAGTATGCTAAACGAAACTGAAACTTCATAAATTATAATTTTGTGCAAATTTAGTTTAAATTACACACATAGTCCCTAGATTTTAACTTTAAAAAACAATCAAATTGATATCGCGATATTCTAAATTAAACCAATCTGCAATCGCTTTATTAGTTAATAAGCCGTGATAGCTGTAAATACCATTTTTCAAACCTCTATTGCAACGGATAGCACTTTCAATCCCACCATCATCTGCAATTTGTAATAAGAAAGGGGAAATAATATTACTAATAGACATAGATGCTGTTTTAGAATATCGAGAAGGAATATTCGGCACACAATAATGAATTACTCCATTTTTAATGAAAGTTGGTTTTTCATGTGTAGTGACCTCGGAAGTTTCAAAACAACCACCCGTATCAATACTCACATCTACAATTACAGCCCCTTTTTTCATATGTTCGACCATAGTTTCTGTAACTACAACTGGAGCTCTGTTTTTTCCTTTCATAGCGCCAATAGCAACATCACAACGTCTTAATGCTTTTAAAAGCGATTTTTCTTGAATGGTGGAAGTAAAAATTCTTTGATTTAAGGTGTTTTGTAAACGACGTAATTTGGTAATCGAATTATCGAAGACTTTTACATGAGCACCTAATCCTAAAGCGGTTCTAGCGGCATATTCACCAACAGTTCCAGCGCCAATGATGACAACTTTTGTTGGTGGAACTCCGGTGATATTTCCAAAAAGTAAACCTTTTCCGATGTTCTCACCAATCATTAATTCGGAAGCAACTAATATGGAAGCAGTTCCTGCAATTTCAGATAACGATTTTACTGCTGGATACGAACCATCTTCGTCTTTTATAAATTCAAATGCTAAAGCAGTAATTCTTTTAGTTGCTAAAGCTTCAAAATATTCTTTTTTCTGCGTTTTTAATTGAATAGCCGAAATAACAATCGTTTGCGGATTCATCATTTCAATTTCGGCTAGAGTAGGTGGTTCTACTTTTAAAATCATTGGGCAACCCAAAACTTTTTTGGTGTCTTGCGTAATTTCGGCACCTGCATCGCTGTATTCTTTGTCTGTATAACTTGAAGTTTCTCCAGCTCCTGATTCTAACATTACGCGATGTCCGTGCGAAACTAATGAAGAAACCGCATCTGGTGTTAAGCAAATTCTTCTTTCTTGATAGGATGTTTCTTTTGGAATTCCTATGAATAATTCGCTTTTATGACGCGCTACTTCAAGTTTTTCTTCTTGTGGAAGCAATTGTGAAGCAGAAAAAGGAGTGTATATCGACATTACTTTTGATTTTGAGGTTCTAAATTAGGAATAATTTTAGACTTGGGAAATAGATTCACAAAAAAAAGAGAATAGAAGTTGATTTTCTATTCTCTTATGTATTTAATTTTTGAGTGTTAGTTCACGTTTACCATTTGGTAAAATTTTAATGGAAATACTCGCATGGTCAATTGGAATTAAGTTTGGCGTTTTTTCTGGCCATTCAATAAAACACCAATTGTCAGAATAAAAATATTCGTCTAATCCCATATCATAACCTTCTTCTTCTGAATTTAAACGATATAAATCAAAGTGATACACCGTTTCGCCTTCAAAAGTTCTGTATTCGTTTACTAAAGAAAATGTTGGGCTACTTGAATTATCTTTTACGCCTAATTCTTTTACCAATTCTTTAATTAAAGTCGTTTTTCCGGCACCCATTTGGGCATGAAACGTGATGATTTTCTTTAACGAAGGTGTAGCAAGAATCTGTTTTGCAATGGCATTTATTTCTTCTAAACTGTAAATTACGGTCATACTAAATTTTACTTTTACTGAACACTTTTGACTGAATACTGAACACTATTACCTCGGCTCTAAAACTAAGAATGGAATCACCATTTCTTCTAACGAAATTCCACCGTGTTGATAGGTATTTCGGTAATAACTCACATAATGATTGTAGTTATTTACATAAGCCAAAAATAAATCGTTTTTCGCAAAAATAAAAGAGCTACTCATGTTTAGCGCTGGTAATCCAATTTTCTTCGGATCTTTCACAGCATAAACATCTTTGTCTTCATAAGTTAAACTTCTTCCTGTTTTATAGCGAAGATTCAAACTCGTATTTTTATCACCGATAACTTTCGACGGATTTTTACAATTAATCGTTCCGTGGTCAGTGGTTATAATTAATTTAAAACCAAGTTGTTGTGCTTGTTGAATCATATCCAAAAGTGGAGAATTCTTGAACCAACTTGCCGTTAAAGAACGATATGCTTTATCGTTTGAAGCCAATTCTTTCACTACATCCATTTCGGTTTTAGCGTGCGATAACATATCTACGAAATTATAAACTATCGTAGTCAAATCGTTGTTTTTTAATGATTTGAAATTATCTGCTAATTTTTTTCCCGAAGCAAAATTGGTAATCTTATAATATTCTTGTTTGATGTTTAATCCCAAACGTTTTAATTGTTCTGTTAAAAATTCGCCTTCGTACAGATTTTTACCACCTTCATCAGGATCGTTTTTCCAATATTGTGGAAATTTCTTTTCCATTTCCAACGGAGTTAATCCCGAGAAAATAGCATTACGCGCATATTGAGTTGCCGTTGGTAGAATAGAGAAGTAGCTCACTTCTTTTTCTAATTTGTAGTGATTGTTTACCACACTTTCAAACGCTTTCCATTGGTCGTAACGTAAGTTATCAATGACAACAAATAAAATGGGTTTGTCTTTTTTACGGATTTCAGGAGCTACTAATTCACCAAAAATTTCATGGGAAAGAATCGGTTTGTCTGCTTTTGGTTGGAACCAATCTTCGTAATTACGTTCGATGAATTTTCCAAATTGCACATTAGCTTCTATTTTTTGACTTTCTAAGATTTCTACCATGCTTTGGTCTTCTATGTTTTCCAACTCAAGTTCCCAAAACAACAGTTTTTTATACAATTCTACCCAATCTTCATAGGTACGAACCATAGCCATATCCATTGCAATTTTTCGAAATTCTTTCTGGTAATCCAAAGTTGTTTTTTCAGAAATCAATCGCGAATGATCTAAATTCTTCTTCAAACTCAATAAAATCTGATTTGGATTTACCGGTTTTATCAAATAATCGGCAATTTTAGAACCGATGGCTTCTTCCATGATGTATTCTTCTTCACTTTTGGTAATCATAATCACCGGAACCGAAGATTTCTTTTCTTTTAATTCAGATAAAGTTTCTAAACCGCTTAAACCTGGCATATTTTCGTCTAAGAAAACAATGTCGAAATTATTTTCTTCGAACAAATCGATAGCGTCTTGTCCGTTATTGCAAGTGGTTACGTGATAATTTTTCTTTTCTAAAAACAAGATATGGGGTTTCAATAAATCAATTTCATCGTCTACCCAAAGTATTTTTATCTGACTCATATTTCTTAATTTGTGTGCAAGTTACTATTTATTAAACGAGGTTTGTATTAAATATTGTATAAAATTTATTGGTATATTTGTTTTATTTATAAATATAAAATGAAAATAATTTTTTCTCTAATATTATTTCTTTTTGTTACACAAGAAAAGCCAGAAGTAATAAAGTTGTCAAAATTTTATCATGGTGAAGGTGTGATATTTACTAAATATCAAAACAATCCTAGTTTGTCATTCTCGGAAAAGCAGAAAGTTTTTAAGCCAAATTTAAATCAGATAATTAGAGCAGAAGAAATTTTTATAAAGAATTATCATAACTACAGAAAGATGATAAGTGAACAATATAAATTAACTGGAAAAATTGATGTTGCTTCTAATAAACCTTCTGAAATTAAAAAGTATTTTGAAAAATATAATAGGCAATATTCTGGTTATGTAGATTCGGAAAATGATTCAATAATTTATGTTGGCATGTTAAATTTTAAAGATAGAAAAAATGCTTCTTTATATTTTGAAACATGGAAGGAACAAATAATATTTGGTTCGGGTAAATTCTATGAAAAAAATCATAGATTTTATTATATCAATTTAAAAAAATCAAATTTTTTAATCAAATAACTTTGTCTAAAAAATTCTTACATTTGTTACTAAAATTATCAAATTGTGAGCCAAACCAACAAACTCAAAATATTTAACGATCCTATTTATGGTTTTATTACCATTCCTAATTCTTTAATTTACGATTTAATTCAGCATCATTACTTTCAACGTTTACGAAGAATTTCCCAAATGGGAATGTCGTATTTGGTGTATCCAGGAGCGCATCACACGCGTTTTCATCATGCGTTGGGTTGTATGCATATTATGCAAAAAGCGGTTCAAACCTTGCAATTTAAAGGTGTTTCTATTTCGGAAGAAGAAGAAAATGCGCTGTATATTGCGATTTTGTTACACGATATTGGCCACGGTCCGTACAGTCACGCTATGGAACATAGTATTGTCGAAGAAGTGCATCATGAAGAATTATCGCTCTTATTTATGGAACAATTAAATAAAGAATTTGATGGCAAATTATCACTTGCGATTCAAGTTTTTAAAGGCGAATATCATAGAAAATTCATGTTGCAATTAATATCAAGTCAGTTGGATATGGATCGAATGGATTATCTAAAACGCGATAGTTTTTACAGCGGTGTAGCCGAAGGTAACATAAACAGCGAACGTTTAATCCAAATGATGAATGTTCAAAATGATTATTTGGTTATCGAAGAAAAAGGAATTTATTCGGTTGAAAAGTTTTTGGTGGCTAGAAGATTGATGTATTGGCAAGCGTATTTGCACAAAACTAGTGTTGTTGCGGAATTAATCTTGACCAAAATTTTAAAGCGTGCCAAAGAATTAACTCAAAAAGGAATTGTTTTGCCATGTAGCGAACCGTTGCAATTCTTTTTACAAAACAAAATTTCCTTGGCTGATTTCGATAAAAGTGTTTTAGATAAGTTTTCGTATTTAGATGATTATGATGTTTTAGGTGCGATAAAAGTTTGGCAATTTCATGATGATTTTGTGTTACAATCACTTTGCCGAATGATACTTAATCGTGATTTACTAAAGATTCAAATGAGTGATGATAAACCTAACAAAGAGAACTTGTTAGCTTTTAAAGATAAATATGTTTCAATTACTGGTATTTCTGATAAAGAAGCAGATTATTTTGTATTCAAAGGCAAGTTGAAAAATCAAGCCTACAGCAAGTCAAGTGAGCCTATCCGAATTTTGAAAAAGGATAAAACCATTGAAGATGTAGTGGAAGCATCAGACCAATTGCATTTAAAAGCATTATCAAAACCCGTTACAAAATATTTTATTTGTTTTCCAAAAGTCTTGTTAGAACGTTAACATTTTAATTAAATTTTATATTTTTGCCAAGATGAAGTGGTTTCATGTGGTCTGATTAAATCGAATAAATTAAATAAATGAAGTTTACAGCAGCTCAAATAGCAGGAATTTTACAAGGCGAAGTGGTAGGTAATCCTGAAGCGGAAGTCTACAAATTGGCTAAAATAGAAGAAGGAACAGAAGGTTCTTTAACTTTTCTTGCTAATCCAAAATACATTAATCATATTTATTCTACTCAAGCAACAGTTACAATTGTTAATAACACCTTTGAGCCTGAACAAGAAATTTCTACAACTCTTATAAAAGTTGAAGATGCATATAAAGCGTTTTCTCAACTTTTAGAGTATTACAATCAAGTAAAATTGATGAAATCAGGAATTGAGCAACCTTCTGTTATTTCTGAAGGAGTTACTTATGGTTCAGATTTATATCTGGGTAGTTTTTGCTATATTGGTAAAAATGTAGTTATTGGCAACAATGTGAAAATTTATCCTAATAGTTTTATTGGTGATAATGTAATTATTGGTGATGGTTGCGTTTTCTTTGCAGGAGTAAGAATTTATTCAGAAACGGTAATTGGTAACAATTGTACAATTCATTCGGGAACTATTGTAGGTTCTGATGGATTTGGATTTGCACCTCAAGAAGACGGAACTTACAAAAAAGTACCACAAATAGGTAATGTTATCATAGAAGATGATGTAGAAATCGGAGCTTGTTCTACAATCGATAGAGCTACTTTAGGTTCAACAATAATAAGAAAAGGAGTCAAACTTGATAATCATATTCAAGTAGCTCATAATGTTGAAATTGGCGAAAATACAGTAATTGCTTCTCAAACAGGAATTGCGGGTTCTACAAAAATTGGCAAAAATTGTATGATTGGTGGTCAAGTAGGAATTGTTGGGCATATTACAATTGGTAATAATGTTAAAATTCAAGCACAATCAGGAATAGGTAAAAGCTTAGGAGATGGTGAAGTAGTTCAAGGAAGCCCAGCCTTCAATTATGGTGATTTTGCTAAGTCTTTTGTTCATTTTAGAAATTTACCTAAAATTGTTGCAGATATCGAAAATTTAAAAAAACAATAATCCAAAATAAATATTATAATCATGGTTAAACAAAAAACCATCGCTAACGAAATTTCCCTAAAAGGTGTTGGACTTCATACTGGGCAAGAGGTTACTATGACATTAAAACCTGCGCCAGTTAATAATGGTTTTACCTTTGTTAGGGTTGATTTAGAAGGTCAACCTATCATCGAAGCAGATGCTAATTATGTAGTGAATACACAACGTGGTACAAATCTTGAAAAAAGAGGCGTTATGATTCAAACACCTGAACATGTTTTGGCTGCTATTGTAGGTAGTGATTTAGATAATATTATTATTGAATTAAACGCATCTGAACTTCCTATAATGGATGGTTCTTCAAAATATTTTGTAGAAGCTATTGAAAAAGCAGGTATTGTTGATCAAGATGCGGATAGAAAAGTATATGTAGTTAAGGAGGTTATTTCATATTTAGATGAAGCTACAGGTAGCGAAATTACGGTTATCCCATCAGAAGAATATTGCGTTACAACCATGGTTGATTTTGGTACTAAAGTGCTAGGTACTCAAAATGCAACAATGAAAGGAATCAAAGATTTTAAATCGGAAATTGCAGATTGTAGAACATTTAGTTTTTTACACGAGTTAGAAGCTTTGTTGAATAATGGGCTAATTAAAGGAGGAGATTTGAATAATGCTATTGTTTATGTGGACAAAGAGATTTCTACAGAAACAATGGAAAATTTGAAAAAAGCCTTTAATAAAGAAACTATTTCTGTTAAACCAAATGGAATTTTAGATAACTTAACGTTGCATTTTCCTAATGAAGCGGCTCGTCATAAGTTGTTAGATGTTGTAGGAGATTTATCATTAATCGGAACTCGTATTCAAGGAAAAGTAATTGCAAACAAACCTGGCCATTATGTAAACACCCAGTTTGCAAAAAAAATGGCTAAAATTATTAAAGCTGAAGAGCGAAATAATGTTCCTCAATATGACATTAACAAAGAACCCGTATTGGATATTCATGGAATCATGAATTTACTGCCTCATCGTCCACCATTTTTGTTGGTTGATAAAATTTTAGAATTGACAGATACTCATGTGGTAGGATTAAAAAATGTGACTATGAATGAAGATTTCTTTATAGGACATTTTCCAGGAGCACCTGTTATGCCAGGAGTATTACAAATTGAAGCAATGGCTCAAACGGGAGGAATTCTAATTTTGAGCTCAGTTCCAGATCCAGAAAATTACTTGACTTATTTTATGAAAATCGATAATGTTAAGTTTAAAAATAAAGTACTACCAGGCGATACCTTATTCTTTAAATGTGATTTGTTATCACCAATCAGAAGAGGTATTTGTCATATGCAAGCGTATGCCTATGCAAATGGTAAATTAGTTTCAGAAGCCGAATTAATGGCGCAAATAGTTAAAGTGAAATAGTAAAAACAAAGCAATTAGAATTTAGAATTAGTTAAAATTACATAAAAGACTAATCACTAATCACTAATTACTAATAACTAAAAGATATATGAATCAACCATTAGCTTATGTGCACCCAGGTGCCAAAATAGCAAGAAACGTAGTAATTGATCCTTTTACTACTATTCATAACAATGTTGAAATAGGAGAAGGAACTTGGATTGGTTCAAATGTAACCATAATGGAAGGGGCACGTATTGGTAAAAATTGCAATATTTTTCCAGGAGCTGTAATCTCAGCGGTTCCACAAGATTTAAAATTTGGTGGTGAAGACTCATTAGCTGTTATTGGCGATAATACAACTGTAAGAGAATGTGTAACAATTAATAGAGGAACAGTAGCCTCAGGTCAAACGGTAATTGGTAAAAATTGTTTGATTATGGCAACTGCTCACATTGCACATGATTGTCATATTGGTGATAATGCAATTATCGTAAATGGTGTTGCTTTAGCTGGACACGTTACGGTTGGTAATTTTGCTATCATAGGAGGTTTAGCAGCAGTACACCAATTTATTTCTATTGGAGACCATGCTATGATTTCTGGCGGTTCTTTGGTTCGTAAAGATGTTCCTCCTTACACAAAAGCTGCAAAAGAACCACTTTCATATGTAGGAATCAATTCTGTTGGTTTAAGAAGAAGAGGTTTTACAACTGAAAAAATTAGAGAGATTCAGGATATATATAGAATTTTATATCAAAAAAACTACAATACTTCTCAAGCAGTAAGTATTATTGAAGCTGAAATGGAGGCAACTCCAGAGCGCGATGAAATTCTAGATTTCATCAAAAATTCTTCTCGAGGAATCATGAAAGGTTATACAAGTTCAATTTAAGATTTAAAAATTAGTTAATAAACATCAAATACAAACAAAATGGCAAGTACATCAGATATTAGAAACGGATTATGTATCAAATACAATAACGATATTTATAAAATCATCGAGTTTCTTCACGTTAAACCAGGTAAAGGACCAGCTTTCGTAAGAACAAAATTAAAATCGTTAACAAACGGAAAAGTATTAGATAACACATTTTCTGCTGGACACAAAATTGATGAAGTACGTGTTGAAACACATACATTTCAATATTTATATGCTGAAGGGGATCAATTTCACTTCATGAATAACGAATCATTTGAGCAAATTACATTAGACAAAAAAGTATTAGATGCTCCAGATTTATTAAAAGAAGGAACTAATGTAATGATTCAAATCAACGCTGAAACAGAAGCGCCTTTATCAGTAGATATGCCAGCTTCTATCGTTTTAGAAGTGACTTATGCTGAGCCAGGAGTTAAAGGAAATACAGCTACTAATGCTACAAAACCTGCAACTGTTGAAACAGGAGCTACAGTAAACGTTCCGTTGTTTATCAATGAAGGTGATAAAATCAAAATTGATACAGCAACTGGAAACTACATGGAAAGAGTAAAAGAATAATTAAAAGTAAAAAGTGAAGAGTAATTAGTAATTAACCAAAGAACTAATTACTCTTTTTATTTTACTTATCACTAATTGCTATCCATTAATCAATATTAAATGAAATTTCCAAAAGTTTATCCTCTAAAAGATATTGCCCAAATTATCAATTGTAATTTTGTGGGTGATGCTGATTTTCCTGTTCACGGTATGAATGAAATTCATGTGGTGGAGCCAGGAGATATTGTATTTGTAGATCATCCTAAATATTATGACAAAGCACTTCAATCGGCTGCAACTATTATTTTAATTAATAAAGAAGTGGCATGTCCAGAAGGAAAAGCGTTGTTGATTTCTGATGATCCTTTTAGAGATTTTAATAAACTTACGAAACATTTCAGACCTTTTCAAGCATCAAATAGTGCTATTTCTGATTCTGCTAAAATAGGAGAAGGAACGGTTATTCAACCCAATTGTTTCATTGGACACAATGTTCAAATTGGTAAAAATTGTTTGATTCATGCCAATGTTACGATTTACAATAACACCGTAATTGGTGATAACGTAATGATTCATGCTGGAACCATTTTAGGAGCTGATGCTTTCTATTATAAAAAACGTCCAGAAGGTTTTGACCAATTGTTATCAGGTGGGCGAGTAGTTATTGAAGATAATGTGGGAATAGGTGCTTTATGTACGATTGATAAAGGAGTTACAGGCGATACTACTATTGGAGCTGGAACTAAAATAGACAATCAAGTGCATGTAGGTCACGATACTGTAATTGGTAAAAAATGTTTGATTGCTTCACAAACTGGAATTGCAGGTTGTGTGGTTATCGAAGATGAAGTTACCCTTTGGGGACAAGTTGGAACTACAAGCGGAATTATTATTGGTTCAAAAGCTGTTGTTATGGGACAAACCGGAGTTACCAAATCAATTGAAGGAGGAAAAACATATTTTGGAACTCCAATTGAAGAATCTCGTGAGAAATTAAAACAATTGGCCAACGTAAAACGTATTCCAGAAATTATTGAAAAATTAAAACAAAATGACAAATAAAGAAAAAATCGAATTTTTGTATAAAGAAGACGGTATTCGAAATGAAGTTTTTTTAAATGAACTTTTACAAGATGATTTTGTTTTAGATTGGGATAGTTCTCAAGGTAATGTTAAGATGAATAAACAGGATATTGTTAATCTAGCAAATGAGCTGAAACAAAATTATGTTGATTCTTATATGGAAATTTCACATATTATCGAGGAAAACAATCAATTTGTAGTGAAATACAATCATAAAGTTACTACTATAGAAAATCCAAAAGAGTTTATTCTTATTGCAAAATTTGTTGTCATTTGGGAATTTGACGGCAATAAAATTGTAAAAGGATACCAAATTAGCAAACCTAACTAAAAAAATACTATTAAAATTTCGTGATTAATTGGTAAAAAACTTACTTTTGCATCACAAATTTAAACACAATTTAATTCATATATCATGAGCGTTTTAGTAAATAAAAATTCAAAAATAATTGTTCAAGGATTTACAGGTAGCGAAGGAACTTTCCACGCTTCACAAATGATTGAATACGGAACAAATGTTGTAGGTGGTGTAACTCCAGGAAAAGGAGGAACTATGCATTTAGACCGTCCTGTTTTCAACACAGTTAAAGATGCTGTTGAAAAAGCAGGAGCAGATACTTCAATTATCTTCGTTCCGCCTGCATTTGCTGCGGATGCAATTATGGAAGCTGCTGAGGCTGGTATCAAAGTAATCATTTGTATTACTGAAGGTATTCCAGTTGCAGATATGATTAAAGCGTATGATTATATTAAAGGAAAAGATTGCCGTTTAGTTGGTCCTAACTGTCCTGGTGTAATTACTCCAGAAGAAGCTAAAGTAGGTATTATGCCTGGTTTCGTTTTCAAAAAAGGAACAGTTGGTATCGTATCTAAATCAGGTACTTTAACATATGAAGCTGCTGACCAAGTTGTAAAACAAGGTTTAGGAATTACTACAGCTATCGGAATTGGTGGTGACCCAATTATTGGAACAACTACTAAAGAAGCGGTTGAATTATTAATGAATGACCCAGAAACTGAAATTATCATCATGATTGGTGAAATCGGAGGTCAATTAGAAGCTGATGCTGCTCGTTGGATTAAAGCTGACGGAAATCGTAAACCAGTTGTTGGATTCATCGCAGGTGAAACAGCTCCAAAAGGAAGAACAATGGGTCATGCAGGTGCAATCGTTGGTGGTGCTGATGATACAGCAGAAGCTAAAAAACGCATCATGAGAGAAAACGGAATTCACGTTGTAGATTCTCCAGCTGAGATTGGTAAAAAAGTAAAAGAAGTATTAGGATAACATATTTATTATTATAAAAAAAACCTGACTAAATTTAGTCAGGTTTTTTTTATAATAATATCTTAATCAAATTTATATCTAATTCCTAATGCAATATCGGGTCCAAAACCATCTCTGAAATCAGAATAATCTCCTCCAAAGTAAATTTCAGGTCTGAAATCTAATGAAAGTTGAATAGGGGCTTCACTAAAATTATATTCTATACCTATGTCACCTGCAGCTAATACAAAACTACCATTATCTTTTATTCCAGAGTTATTGTAGTTCCAACTACCAATACCTGCACCTGCACCTGCATACCAATTAAAACCTCCATCAATATTCCATACCCATTGATAAAGTCCCACTAATTTAAAAGCATCAACATCTTTACTGTTTCTCCATCCTAAATCAAATTCCAAACGATTATTAGAACCAATACCTCTTTGATAAGAAATTTCGCCTCCAAATCCATCATTATCACCTAAACGTAATCCTAACGCATTTTTTGAAATATCCTGCGCTTGGGTGCTAAATGCTAATCCTAGTAGCATAAAAGCAGATAAAATAACTTTTTTCATAATAATAAAAATTTTTACAAATATAGCTAAATTTTTACAAATTTCATGCCGTTTTTGTTTTACTGGCACAAATACACTAATAATATAATTCAATAAAGATATTATGTCTACCAAAATTACAATATTTTATTTTTTATTGTTCTATCACTATCAAGCATGATAAAGAAAATTAAAATATCATTACATTTGTTATTCGAATAAATAATTTATCAATACAAATGGCAGGAAATACTTTTGGAAAATTATTACAACTAACCACTTTTGGAGAATCTCACGGAGAAGCATTAGGGGGAATTTTGGATGGATGTCCTGCAGGAATTACTTTAAATCTTGAGTTTATTAAACAAGAGATGCAAAGAAGAAAACCAGGTCAATCTGCAATTGTTACCCAACGAAAAGAAGAGGATGATGTCCAAATATTATCTGGGATTTTTGAAGGAAAAACTACTGGCACTCCAATAGGATTTCTAATTTCAAACACCAATCAAAAGTCAGATGATTATTCACATATTAAAGACTCGTATCGACCAAGCCACGCGGATTATGTTTACAAACAAAAATATGGGATTCGCGATTATCGTGGTGGAGGACGAAGTTCTGCTAGAGAAACAGTTAGTAGAGTAGTAGGTGGTGCTATTGCAAAGCAAATAATTTCAGAAATCAAAATTAATGCATTTGTTTCTTCTGTTGGTGAAATTTTTATTGACAAACCTTACCAAGATTTAGATTTCACAAAAATTGAAACTAATGTGGTTCGTTGTCCAGATGTAATCACTGCTGAAAAAATGGAAAGTTACATTAAAACTATAAAAAAACAAGGTGATACAGTTGGAGGAACTATTACTTGTGTAATACAAAATGTTCCAATTGGCTTAGGAGAACCTGTTTTTGATAAATTGCATGCCGAATTAGGAAAAGCTATGTTATCAATTAATGCAGTAAAAGGATTTGAATTTGGAAGTGGTTTTTGTGGCGCTAAAATGAAAGGTAGTGAACACAATGATTCTTTTAATCCAGATGGAACTACAAAAAGTAATTTATCAGGAGGAATACAAGGTGGTATTTCAAACGGAATGGATATTTATTTTAGAGTTGCCTTTAAACCTGTGGCAACTTTATTACAAGTCCAAGAAGTATTAACTAATGAAGGTGAAATTATTGAACAAAAAGGGAAAGGGCGCCATGATCCATGTGTCGTTCCAAGAGCAGTTCCTATTGTAGAAGCTATGGCCGCTTTAGTTATTGCAGATTACTATTTACAAAACAAAGTATATTTATAAAAAAAACGACCAAACTACTGGTCGTTTTTTTTCTTTTTATCACTATTCATCATTAACATAACAGCTCCAACTAAACCTAAGATTACTAATAAAAAAACAATGATCATTATAAAAGCTCCATTGCTGTGAGAATAAAGTGGTAATAATAAATTTGCCATAATTATAAAGGTTAGAATTTATACAAAAGTAAACTTAACCATTTATTTATTACCTGATAATTATCATGTAAATCTATTCTAAAAACTTGGCTTTTAATTCAGGTGTAGGAATCATACAGATTTTTTTTTTACCATACCATTTGTAGCGATTTCTTGCTACATAATCGTAAATAAAATCTCGAATTCCTGAAGGTAACAAAGTAAAAATAGAAGCTAAAGTAAAGATTCCACTTAATCCTTTTGCTATTTCTAAAGCGGCAGTAGATTTATAAAAATAAGAGATTCCAGGTTCATACAAAACGATGCTATCCGTATGAATTGGATTAATTCCAATATGTTTTAATATATTTTGTCCTAATTCTGATTGTAATGCAACAAATCGGAAAATATCTTTTTTATCATGCTTGATTACATATTGAACAGACGAATCGCATAAATTACATACGCCATCAAATAATATGATTTTTTTATCTTTAGGTAAGTCTTCTATATTCATATATCAATGTCAAGTTCAAATTCAATGTCAATTTCAAATAAAAAATTGGAAAAAATATTAAACAGGTTGTACGTATTCCAATTGTTCTAAACTTACTTTTGAAGTAAAAATGCCATAGTTTACAGTAGCTTTCGATTTTTCAATAGCGTCAATTGTACCAATTGCTTTACCATCTTTCATTCGTACTCGGTCTCCGACTTTTAGAATTACTTTTGGTTTATTTTCTTCTTCAATTTTAGCTTTGATTTTCTTTTCTTTTTTAACGGTGCGAATTTCTTCTACCTTAACTTTTACTTCTTCTTCTACTTTTTTCTGAATGACTTCTTTAACTTTCTTTTCTTTAGCTGAAAGTTTTCTACGTTTCGAATTTTCAATTTCCACCATTTTCAAAAACTCACCAATTAACGCTTTTTTGTCTTTGTTATTGAAGTAACTCTCGGAAATATCATCAATTTTTTGTCCAATGTAAATTAAACGCTGATTTGCATCATATAATTCTTGATAGCGCTCTAATTTGTCTTGAATTTTCGCATTGATGGTTTCCATTTTTTTGCTTTCCTCACGCGCTTTTGCTTCTTCTTCTTTTAATGTTAAAGAGGTTTTCTCTAATTTGGAACGCTCTTTTTGAAGGGTTGCAATGGTTTTGTCAAAACGTACTTTTCCACCTTCAATTTTCTTTTTGGCGCGATTAATTAATCCGTAAGGAATACCATTTTTTTGTGCAACTTCAAATGTAAACGAACTTCCTGCCTGACCTAATATCAATTTATACATTGGTTCTAATGATTTCTCATCAAACATCATGTTGGCATTGGTAGCAAAAGGTAATTCGTTAGCTAATATTTTTAAATTGCTGTAATGTGTTGTAATTATTCCGAAAGCCTCGCGAGCATAGAATTCTTCTAAAAAGGTTTCCGCTAAAGCACCTCCCAATTCAGGGTCAGAACCCGTTCCAAATTCATCAATTAAGAATAAGGTTTTAGCGTTACATTTCTTTAAGAAATAGTTCATGTTCTTCAAACGGTAGCTATAGGTACTTAGATGATTTTCAATGGATTGATTGTCTCCAATATCTGTTAAAATTCTGTCGAATAAAAACGTTTCGCTCCGTTCGTGAACTGGAATTAATATCCCACTTTGTAACATCAATTGTAGTAATCCTACGGTTTTCAAAGAAATAGTTTTTCCACCAGCATTAGGACCTGAAATTACAATAATGCGACTTTCGTTATGTAATTCGATGGTTTGCGGATAGGTAACGGCTTTCTTTTCCTTGTTGTTTAAATACAAAATAGGGTGGTAGGCTTCTCGGAAAAACATGCGCTTTTCTTCGATTATATTCGGTAGAATACCGTTGATTTTATTGGCATATTTTGCTTTAGCAGCAATTACATCAACATCACTTAAAAAGTCTTGATAAGCCGCAATCGTTTCGGTAAATGGACGAATTTCATTCGTTAAGCGTTTTAAAATTCTCATGATTTCTTCACGCTCTTCGTATTCTAAATTGTTGAGTTCTCGAGAATAGCGTTGGGCTGCTTCGGGTTCGATGTAAGCAATACTTCCTGTTTTAGAACTTCCTAAAATGGAGCCTTTTACTTTTCTTCGATACATCGCTAAAACCGCTAAAACTCTGCGATTTTCAACTACAGTTTCTTTGATATCATCTAAATAACCAAGCGAATTATACTGACTCAATGCCATACCAAAGCTTTGGTTAATTTTACCTCGAACTAGATTTATATTTCTTCTAATGTCCACTAAATCAGGAGAAGCGTTGTCTTTTATGATTCCGAATTTATCAACTACTTCGTCGATACGTTGGATAATCAATTTTACAATATCAATTTGAGACGCTTTTTGGTATAAATTTGGATAATAATCTTCGAACTTCTTTAAAAATTGAATCAACGTAATCGCAGTTTCTGATAGATTAGCAATCTTTTTGAAACTACCTACTTCTAAGAAACTATCTTCGATAGCTAAGAATTTTAGTTCGTAGTTGATGTTCTCAAATCCGTGATTAGGGATAGCGTTATTGTTCGAAAATGATGACAAATATTCAGAAGTCTGTTTTAAGTTAATGAGCAGTTCTTCTCTATTTTTAAACGGAGTTATGGCCATGGCTTTTTTTTCACCAATATCGGTGTTGCAGCGACTAGCAATGGTTTCTAAAACCGTATTGAATTCTAAATCTTGTAGCGTTTTTTCTGTAATCGAAATCATTTTTCTTTTTCTGGTAGGTCAAAGTTACAAAGTAATAAATCCATATTGCAACAGAAATTTATATTTTTGGTAAAAATTATAAAATGTTTATCAAAAATCAGAGTTGGGAAACCTTGTTAGCGTCTGAATTTCAGAAGCCGTATTTTGTAGAATTGATGCAACAAGTGGAGCAAGAATATGCCACAACGACTTGTTTTCCGCCAAAAGAACTCATTTTTTCAGCTTTTGAGCAATTTGATTTTCAGGATACCAAAGTGGTCATTATTGGACAAGATCCTTATCATGGAACAGGTGAGGCGAATGGTTTGTGTTTTTCGGTAAATGATGGTGTGGCAATTCCACCTTCGTTGAAAAATATTTTTACAGAAATTAATAGGGAATACGATAGAATTCTTTTCCCAACATCAGGAAATTTAGAGCGTTGGGCCAAGCAAGGCGTTTTGTTGTTAAATGCGGGTTTAACAGTAAGAAAAGACGAAGCTAACAGCCACAAACATTTAAAGTGGAATCTTTTTACGGATGCCGTGATTGATTTAATAAACGAACAATCGGAAAACGTGGTGTTTTTGTTATGGGGTAGTTTTGCTCAGAAAAAAGGAAAGCTCATTGACAGAGAAAAACATTTGGTTTTAGAAAGCGGACATCCATCACCTTTAAGTGCCAATAGAGGCATGTGGTTTGGAAACAATCATTTTAAATTGACGAATGAATATTTAAAAGTAAATGCTAAGATTGAGATAGAATGGTAAAATAATTACTTATTTAACAGCTATCATCGAAATTTCTATATTGACATTTTTAGGTAAACAAGCTACTTGAACGGTTTCTCTTGCAGGAGCAGTATCTTCACTAAAATAGCTTCCATAAACAGAATTGATTCTGGAGAAATCGTCCATATTTATAATGAAAATACTGGTTTTAATCACATTTTCAAAAGTCATACCAGCAGCAGCTAAAACAGCTTTCATGTTTTCCATTACTTGTTTGGTTTCGGTTTCGATATCGTCTAAAACCAATTCCATTGTTGCTGGATTTAAAGCAATTTGTCCAGAAGTATATAAGGTATTTTCAACCAATACAGCTTGATTATAAGGTCCAATTGGTGCTGGTGCTTTATCTGTATATATAATTTTTTTCATATTAATTAGATTATTTTTTATCTAAATACTCTGTCTGGTAATTGACGTTTTTCATATTTAATATCACTAAATATAGAGGAAGAAATACCAATAAAAAATCCCCAATATGTATTTGTTCCAAAAGGAACCCAATTGAAACTCATTCTCCAACTTTCTAAATCTCGCTCAAATCGTAATTGAGTAAATGTTACTCCTTTTTGTTTAAAATCATATCCTGACGAAAATCCTACTTTCCATCTTGGTGCTAATTCAATGTTACCAGAAGCCATTAAAGAATGCGATTGGATTTCATTTTGTCTGTTTGTGTTGTTGTATGTTACAGAATATGCAAATCGTAAATCCCATGGAATTTTGTAACTAAACCATTCTAATTTCTCTTGGCTTTTATCTTTATCTTTGTCGAATAGACTTTGTCTAGAATCACTTAAATCAACTGATTTTCCAAATAAATCATCACCCGTTCCACCATTTTGAATATTTTGTTGACTCTCTTTACTTTTAGGTCCAAAATCACTACTTGAAAAATTATAGTTTATTGTCATATTTGCACGAGGAATTCTCAATAAGCTTCCTCCATTATCGATATTCAATTTATCAATTCGTCTTCCAGAGTTATCAATAGCAAAAGCATCTAAAATTGCTGCAAAATTAAGATTCATTTTTTGTTTAAATAATTGTGTACCACCAGATAATGAAATTTCAGACCATTTTAATGAATCAGCAGCAATGTCATAACGAACTCCTAAAATTAAATTGTTTAAAAGCATTACTTTTTTAGTTTCTTCTTTAGTACTTTTATCATCTCTTACTTTTGCTTCAAAAGTATTGCTTAAAGAAAAATTCATACTATTAGAAAAATTATTTGCAGGAGCACCAAAAATACCGCCTTCAAATTTTGTATAATCGCCAAAGTTTACACCCGTTGCATCTAATGCATATTTTTCAAAATATTGATTAAAATTTGGTGTATAACCATACCCTATATTGGGACGCATTACATGTCGGATGGCTTGTATTTTTTTATCTTCACCAAAATTAAATGTACCATAAATTGTTGTTCCTATTCCGGCATTAAAATTATATGTTCTAAAACTTTCAAAACCATTGACATTAGTTGTTTCTACTTTATTTTCAAGAGAGTTATACTTTTTTCTAATAGTATTCATTACCCATGTTTCGTTATATGTTGTACTTGCGGTAACACTGAAATACTTAAAAATTTTGAAATTAGTACTTACAGGAATTGTATGTTGAAAACCTGATTTAGCATCTTTAAACATTTGAGAAGTGAAAAACAAAGAGTCATTTGTTTGAATTCTATTTTCTCCCCTTAAATTATATTGAAAATTAATATTTTTAATAATTCCTTTTTTAATTCCGTCTTTTGAAGCAAAGGGGAATACACGATCAACACTAGCTTGAAATGTGGGTAGTGTCATGTTTATCACTTCTGTATTCGTATTTTGTGAATGCGTTGCAGAAATAGACATGTTAACCTGTGGGACAGAATTAAATGTTTTTGAAAATGAAACCGATGAACTTAAATTATTATTCAACCTTGACCCAACATTATTCATGTTTACAGATTGTCTAAAATATTGACTACTTCCCAAATTTACAGAAGCAGAGAATCTTGAATTAGGAGATGCTTTTGCATCTTGTGCGTGCGACCATTGAATATTATATTGTTTTGATTTTAGATAATCTGGAAACCCTTTTTCACTAACAATATTATTTTCAAATCTAAAGTTTAATCTACCATTGAAATTATAGCGCTTTACATAATTGCTTTCTAATCTCAAACCGTAACTTCCATTAGTGTAGTAATCTCCTAAGACAGCTAAATCATAATGATCACTTAAGGCAAAATAATAACCCCCATTCTGAAGAAAATAGCCCTGTCTATTATTTTGACCTGGTGTTGGCATTATAAAACCAGATGTATTTTTTTCTGACATAGGGAAATAAGCAAAAGGAAGACCAATAGGAGTAGGAACATCCATAATAACCATATTTGTTAAACCTGCAACAACTTTTTTCTTAGGAACAAATTTAACTTTTCTAACAAGGAAGTAATATTCTGGTTCATCTATGTTTTTTGAAGTTGTCATACGTGCATTCTTCATAAAATAGACAGAATCATTTTCTTTCTTAGAAATTTCAGCTTTAATATAAAGTTCATCTTGTTTCGTTCTTGAATTCCATACCTTGGCTCTTTTAGATTTGGTATGAAATATTATAGAGTCAGGTTCAATTATGCTTTGTCCTTGTTTAAATACGGGTCTTTGATAATAATTTCCAGCGGAGTCTTTTAATCTACCTGCATAGACTAAATTTTTCTCATAATCCAAAACAATTCTACCGGCTTTCAATTCAAAATCAGTGTAGTATATTTCAGCTTCATCATGAAGTGTTACCGTTTTTTTCTTTTGATCTAGTTTTTCATATACCTTTGCTTTCATATTAACCACACCATCTAAGAAGGGCTTTTTCTTTTTTATGGTGTCGATTTTAGTTGAATCTTTAACTTTTTCAAACTCAGATTTAGTTAAAGTAACTGTATTTGTCGTAGGATTTTTTTGCGAAAAAACAAAAGTTGTTCCTAATGTTAGAAAAATTACTGAAAAAACGATATGAATTAACTTGTTGTGCAATGCTTTTAATAGTATTTTTGTAAAAATTTGGCTCACTTTTTGAAGTGTCAAACTTACATATATTTTTTTGCAAAAATAATGTTTTAATAAAATTATAACTTATAAACCTAGCAATTGTTTTATGCCATTAACAAAAAATACAAATTATTTATTTTTATTGCTCTTATTTTTAACGTTTAATACTGGATTTGCTCAAAATAGCAGTAAATTTAAAGTAGTTTTAGATGCCGGTCATGGAGGAAAAGATCCTGGAGCAGTAAAAAACGGTGTTAAAGAAAAAGATGTTGTTTTAGATGTTGTGCTAAAAATTGGTAAAATCTTAGAAAAGAATAATGAGATTGAAGTAGTATATACAAGAAAAACTGATGTTTTTGTTGAATTAAGAGAAAGAGCAAATATAGCAAATAAAGCTAAAGCTAATTTGTTCATTTCGGTTCATTGTAACTCTGTTAAATCTGGAAACCCAATTGGTGCCATGACATTGGTAATGGGGATGTCAAGAACAGGGACTAATTTAGAAATTGCAAAAACAGAAAATGCTGTAATTTTTCAAGAAACGGACTATAAAACAAAATATAAAGGGTTTGACCCCAATAATCCGGAAACGTTAATTGGTTTAAAAATAATTCAAGAAGAATCTTTATTACAAAGCATAGAATTAGCAACTTTGATTCAAAATCAATTTCGTGATGAATTAAATAGAAAGGACAAAGGTGTTCATCAACAACCTCTTTGGGTTTTGGATGCAACAGTTATGCCAGGTGTTTTGATTGAATTAGGTTTTGTTTCACATCCTGACGAAGCTAGGTATTTAGATTCAGATAAAGGAAAGGAAGAAATGTCGAAATCAATTACCAATGCAATTTTAAAATACAAAAGTAATTTTTTTAATGGTAATGATGTTATTGAACCAGAATCTATAATTTCAAATAGAACTGTAAATAATCCTAAAATTACAACTGATAAAGTTCAAGAAAACTCAAAATTAAATAAAACTTTTTATAAGGTTCAAATTTCGGCAAGTCCTAATAAAATAGATACAAAACCCTCTAATTTTAAAGGTTTGAAAGGAATAACTGTTCAAAAAGAAAGAAAAATTTACAAATATTTTTACGGTGAAGAAAATGATTACAATGTATGCAAAATGAAATTAGAAGAAGCTAAGAAAAAAGGATATGCATCTGCTTTTATTGTAACTGTAACAAATTAATAATTCATTTCATATGTTTAAAGGATTTTTTTTTACTCTTGCACTATTCAATGTTTTTACGATTTATAGTCAAAGTCAAAAATTCAAAGTAATTCTTGATGCTGGTCATGGAGGTAAAGATTATGGTGCAGTATACCATGGAAATATCGAGAAAAATATTGCTTTAAAAACAGTTTTACAAGTAGGTTCATTATTAGAAAAAGATTCTGAAATTGAAATTATTTACACTAGAAAAACGGACGTTTTTATTGAATTACAACAGCGTGCAAATATTGCAAATAAAGCGAAAGGAAATATTTTTGTTTCTATACATTGTAATGCTAATAAAAACCTTGCTGCATCTGGAAATGAAACCTTTGTTATGGGAATAACAAGAAATACCTCTAATTTAGAAGTAGCAAAAAACGAAAATGAAGTAGTTACTTTAGAAAAGGATTACAAAATTAAATATGATGGTTTTGATCCAAATTCACCAGAATCAGTAATCGGTATTTCAATTCTTCAAGAAGAACATTTAGATCAAAGCATTGAATTAGCAGGAAGGGTTCAAGAGTTCTTCATGAAAAAAACTCAAAATAAAAACAGAGGAGTTAAACAAGCTGGATTCTTAGTTTTAAGACAAATATCAATGCCAAGAGTACTAATTGAAATGGGCTTTGTATCTAATAAAGAAGAAGGAGAATTCTTGAATTCAATTGAAGGACAAGAGCAGTTGGCCGAAGCTATAGCAGGAGCCATTATGGATTATAAAAACGAATTTTTTAATCCTTCAAATAATGACAATGTAAAATCAAATATACCAGAAGATAACAAAGAAGAAATAGAAATTATCAAAAAAGAGATTCCAAAAAAAACTGTGGAAAAAATTTCAGAAAAAGGAATAATTTTTAAAATTCAAATAGCAGCTAGTGTTAATGAACTAGATACTTTTCCATCAAATTTCAAGGGTTTAACTCCAATTTCAGTAGAATCAACAGGCAGTTTATTTAAATACTTTTATGGTTCAGAAAAAAGTTATGATACTGCCAAACAGAAACTAGAAATTGCAAAACAAAAAGGTTACTCAACAGCTTTTATTGTTGCTTATAAAGATGGAATAAAAATAAGCCTTTCCGATGCAATTAAATAAAATAAAAGTTTAATTTTGTTAAAAATTATTAAGCTTTGAAACTAACAAGAGAAATCAAAACCGCCATCCTCGTTATCGTATCGATATTATTGTTTATTTGGGGATATAATTTTTTAAAAGGAAAAGACTTATTTAACAGTAGTACTAGAGTTTATGTTGTTTATGATAACGTAGCCGGTCTTGTAAATTCTGCTCCAGTCACATTAAATGGATTAGCCATAGGTAAGGTTAATTCAATTGATATTCAACCTGATGGAAAATTATTGGTAGAAATGCAAATCACTACTGATTTTCCCATATCAAAATCTAGTATTGCCGAAATCTACGATTCTGGTCTAGTAGGAGGAAGGCAAATTGCTATTAAGCCCAATTTCCAAGATAAAAATTACATCAAATCTGGTGACTATTTAAAAGCTAGTAGTAAACTAGGTATTACTGATGCCTTGGCACAACAATTAGAACCACTTCAATACAAAGTGCAAAAACTTTTGGATAACGCGGATGCCATGATATCTAATATTAATGACGTTTTGGATGCTAGTACAAAGAAAAATATTAAGAACAGTATAGCTGAATTGAATAAAACACTTTCTGAATTCAGTGTAGTATCTAAAAATGTAAATGAAATGCTTGCTGAGAACAAATTGAAAATCAATTCAGCAATGACTAATTTAGATAAAACGTCTGCTAATTTTTCTAAAATGTCTGATTCACTTGCAAAAGCTAACTTAGGTCAAACAGTTAAAAATTTAGAAAAAACATTAGCAAGTGTAGACAAAATTATGTCTGAAATAGAAAAAGGTAACGGAACCGTTGGTAAATTAGTGAAAGACGATGCTATGTACAATAATTTTACTAAGACTTCGAAAGAATTAGAGTTATTGCTTCAAGATCTTCGCTTAAATCCAACACGTTACGTTAATGTTTCTCTTTTTGGTAAGAAAAATAAACCTTATGTAGCGCCAGTTAATGACACAATTAAAAAATAAATTATAAACAATGGGTTTTCTAGATAATATTTTATTCGCATTGCTTTTAGGAGCGGGTATTGGTTATTTTGCAATTAATGTAAAAAAACTAATTCGTAATATCAAATTAGGTCAAGATGTAAATCGAAGTGATAATGCTTCTGAACGTTGGAAGAATATGACTATGGTTGCTTTAGGTCAATCTAAAATGGTAAAGCGTCCAATTGCAGGATTTTTACATATTGTGGTTTATGTAGGTTTCGTAATTATTAATATCGAAGTTATCGAAATTATTATCGACGGACTTTTTGGAACACACCGTGTTTTATCGTTCATGGGCGGATTTTATGATGTATTAATTGGCTCATTTGAAATTTTAGCATTTTTAGTTTTAGTTGCAGTAATCATATTTTGGATTAGAAGAAACGTAACCAAATTAGGTCGTTTTGAAAGTTCAGATTTAGATGGTAAACCAAGAAACGATGCCAATTACATTTTGTATTTTGAAGTTGTTTTAATGACATTATTCTTAGTAATGAATGCAGCTGATTTCCATTTGCAAAATTTAGGAATAGGTCATTATAATCAAGCGGGAAGTTTCCCAATTTCTCAATTTATTGCTCCAATGTTCAACGGAATGAGTGAAGGATTAGTAGTAGTTATTGAAAGAGCCGCTTGGTGGTTACACATTGCCGGAATCTTAGTTTTCTTAAACTATTTATATTTCTCTAAACATTTACATATTTTATTAGCTTTCCCAAATACGTACTTTGCAGATTTAAATGCGAAAGGGAAATTAAATAATTTAGAAAGCGTTACAAACGAAGTAAAATTAATGATGGATCCAAATGCAGATCCGTTTGCAGCGCCAGCAAATCCTGATGCTGTGCCAGCTAAGTTTGGCGCTTCAGATGTTCAAGATTTAAATTGGGTGCAGTTATTAAACGCTTACAGTTGTACCGAGTGTGGCCGTTGTACTTCATCTTGTCCAGCGAACCAAACAGGTAAAAAATTATCGCCGCGTAAGATTATGATGGATACTCGTGATCGTCTAGAGGAAGTTGGAAGAAATATTGATTTGAATAAAGGAGTTTTTGTGGATGATGGAAAATCATTATTAAACGATTACATTACTACAGAAGAATTATGGGCTTGTACAACTTGTAATGCTTGTGTGGAAGAATGTCCAATTAATATTAGTCCGTTATCAATTATTATCGATATGCGTCGTTATTTGGTAATGGAACAAAGTGCTGCTCCAATGGAATTAAACAATATGATGAGTAATATTGAAAACAATGGTGCGCCTTGGCCTTATAATCAAATGGATAGATTAAATTGGGTTAACGAATAATTTTACATTAACTATCTTAAATAGTATATAATATGTCAGAAAATTTAATTGTACCAACAATGGCCCAAATGATGGCCGAAGGAAAACAACCTGAAATTTTATTTTGGGTAGGTTCTGCTGGTAGTTTCGATGACAGAGCAAAAAAAATATCTAGAGCTTTCGTTAAAATATTAAATAAAGCAAATGTTAACTTTGCTGTTTTAGGAAGTGAAGAAAGTTGTACAGGTGATGTCGCAAAAAGAGCTGGAAATGAGTTTTTATTTCAAATGCAAGCTTTAATGAATATTGAATTGCTTAATGCATATGAAGTTAAAAAAATCGTAACCTGCGATCCGCATTCATTTAATTGTTTAAAAAATGAATATCCAAGTTTGGGGGGGAATTATGAAGTTGTTCACCATACTCAGTTTATTCAGCAACTTTTAAAAGAAGGTCGCATAAGCTTCAATAAAGACACATATAAAGGAAGCCGTATTACATTTCATGACCCCTGTTATTTAGGCAGAGCTAATAATGAATATCAAGCTCCTAGAGAGATATTATCACAAACCAATGCTCAAATTGTTGAGATGAAACGAAGTAAAAATAATGCTTTGTGTTGTGGAGCTGGTGGTGCCCAAATGTTTAAAGAACCTGAAAAAGGAAATATGGAAATTAATGTTTTAAGAACACAAGATGCTCTTGAGACTACTCCAAATATTATAGCTACGGGTTGTCCGTATTGTAACACAATGATGACTGATGGTGTAAAATTTGCACACAAAGAAAATGATATTAAAGTGTTAGATATTGCTGAAATAATTGCTAACGCTCAAGGTTAATAAAATGAAAAAAAAAATATGCATCATTGTTTTACTATTTGTAAGTTTTTCATATTCTCAAAATCTTACGAAAGAAGAACTTATCGATAAACTATCTGATAATGCTTGCGAATGCACAAATAAACAAGAAATTACAAAAGATAATTTCGAGTTAACTCTTGGAATATGTTTATTGGAAGGAATTAATATTTTTGAGAAAGATGTAGAAAAACACTATGGTATAGATATCGTTTCAGACGATAAAAAAATGGAAGAATTAGGATATGACATTGGAAAAAAAATGGGTTTAAAATGTCCTACAGTATTCAAATTTATGTTAGACGATGAAGAAAATAACACTGATGCAGATTTTAATGAATTAACAATATCAGGTAGTGTTGTTGAAATAAAATCAGATCAATTTCTATCCTTAAAAGTAAAAGAAGACTCAGGAAAAATCAATCAATTTATTTTATTAGGTAATTTTGATAATTCTTTCTTACTAACAGATAAAGTTTTAAAAGTTAAAGATCTTGTTGACGTTACTTATTATGAAATGGAACTTTTTGATGCCAAAATAGCAAAGTTTATTTCGTTTAAAATTATTTCTGATATAATAAAAAAATAATCATGTACGTACCATTTGATACCTTACCAGAAGAATCTAAAATTTGGATATATCAATCGAATAGAAAATTCTCTGATGAAGAAATTCAAGAAATTGAAACAGAACTAAAATTCTTTTTGGAGAATTGGACATCACATGGGCAGCATCTTGAAGCTTCTTTCGTAACTCGATACAATCGTTTTATTATTATTGCGGTAAACCAAGAAGTACAAACTGCTACAGGTTGTTCAATTGATGCTTCAGTACAATTTATACAAAATTTAGAACAAAAATATAATGTAGATTTGTTAGATAAAATGAACGTTACCTTTAAAGTTGGCGATCATGTAGCATTTAAACCGCTTATCGAATTTAAAAAGATGGCTAAGGAAAAAGCAGTGTCAGAAAATACTATCGTATTTAATAATTTATTGAACACACTTGGCGAATTACAAGATTTTTGGGAAGTTCCTGCTAGTGAAAGTTGGCATAATCGTTTTTTTTAGCAATGGATACCGAGATTTTTTTACTCAATATTTCAGGTCAAGACGAACCCGGATTAACATCTTCACTAACTGCTGTTTTATCTGAATATGATGCAAAAATTTTGGATATAGGTCAAGCTAATATTCACAATACTTTATCCTTAGGTATTCTTTTTCAAATCAAATCTGGAAAAAAATCTGCTGCTGTATTAAAGGATTTATTGTTCAAATCATACGAATTAGGAATTAAAGCAAAGTTTACACCAATTACTCTTGATGATTATGAGAATTGGGTAAGTTTACAAGGTAAAGATCGTTATATTGTAACTCTTTTAGGAGATAAATTAACTGCTAAGCACATTTCAGAGGTAACCAAGGTTATATCTGAAAAAAATTTGAATATCGATGCTATAAAAAGACTAACTGGTAGAGCATCTTTAATAAAAGAGGAAGATTACCCAAGAGCTTGTATTCAGTTATCAATTCGTGGTGTAATACATAATAAATCGGAATTCACGTCACGATTTATGCAAATTTCGAGTGACTTAAATTTAGATATTGCCTTTCAAGAAGACAATATTTTTAGAAGAAACAGACGTTTAGTTTGCTTTGATATGGATTCCACTCTAATCCAAACTGAAGTAATTGATGAATTAGCAGAACTCGCGGGTGTTGGAGAACAAGTAAAAGCCATTACGGAATCAGCCATGCAAGGCGAAATTAATTTTCAAGAAAGCTTCAAGCAAAGAATGCTTCTTTTAAAAGGTTTAAGTGAAGAAGTTCTAGAAGAAGTTGCTATTAATTTACCCATCACAAAAGGTACAAGAAGATTAATTGGTACATTAAAATCATACGGTTTCAAAACGGCAATTTTATCAGGTGGATTTACCTATTTTGGAAAATATCTACAAAAAGAATTAGGAATCGATTACGTTTATGCCAATGAATTAGAAATCAAAGATGGAGTGCTAACCGGTGGATATATTGGTGAAATTGTAGACGGAAATAAAAAAGCAGAATATTTAAAAGAAATCGCACAAAAAGAAGGAATTCACATCAATCAAACAATCGCTGTTGGTGATGGCGCTAACGATTTACCCATGCTAAATTTAGCTGGTTTAGGAATTGCTTTTCATGCAAAACCCAAAGTAAAAGACAACGCACAAAGTTCTATTTCAAGCATTGGTTTAGATGGAGTTTTATATTTATTAGGTTATCACGATCGTCATATTGATTTAATGGATTAGTCTATTCATATCTTCGTAAAAAAAAATAGAATCCCTAGTTAACAACTTTCTTCATAAAATAAACCTAAAACGCTTTATTTTAAAGCTAAGATGTAGTATTTTGGCATGAATTTAGATCTAAGTTAAAAAATCAAACTATTATTTATGCAAAGAGTGCTCACCCTACTGTTTTCGGTAGTTTTCACACATATATTATTTTCCCAAAATACAACTAAACCTATTTTAACGGCTAAAAAAGTGGTTTCCCAACAAGTTTGGGTCGACAGTATTTACAACCAATTTTCGTTTGAAGAAAAAGTGGGGCAGTTGTTTATGGTTGCCGCTTATTCAAATAAAGATGAAGCACACAATAAATCCATCGATAATTTAGTTGAGGAATATAAAATTGGAGGTCTGATTTTCTTTCAAGGCGGACCAGTGCGTCAAGCTAAGTTGACAAATCGTTATCAAGCAAAATCAAAAGTGCCATTGTTCATCGGAATTGATGCCGAATGGGGTTTAAGCATGCGATTGGATTCTACCTATCGTTATCCTTGGAACATGACGCTTGGAGCAGTTCAAGACATGAAATTGATTGAAAAAGCGGGAAATCAAATGGCAAAACAATCAAAACGAATGGGAATTCATTTCAATTTTGCTCCAGTTGTTGATATTAATACAAATCCTAAAAATCCAATTATTGGCAATCGTTCGTTTGGAGAAACTAAAGAAAACGTTACCGCTAGAGCCATTGCTTTAATGAAAGGTTTACAAGATGAAGGAGTTTATGCAACAGCGAAACATTTTCCTGGTCATGGTGATACATCAACTGATTCACATCATACATTACCGATAGTAAATTTCGATAGAAATCGTTTGAACGATGTAGAACTTTTTCCATATAAAGAATTGATTAAAAATGGCTTAACTAGTGTTATGGTGGCGCATTTGAATGTGCCAAGTTTAGAACCGAGAGAAAATTATCCAACATCCATTTCGTATCCGGTTGTTACAGATATCTTAAAAAAAGAATTGCAATTTGAAGGTTTAATTTTTACCGATGCCTTGAATATGAAAGGCGCAAGTAATTTTAAAAAACCTGGTGATATTGATTTAGAAGCATTTTTAGCAGGAAATGACGTATTGTTATTTGCGGAAAATGTTCCGGTTGCGATTAAAAAATTCAAAGAAGCTTTCGATGCTGGAATTATTACAGAAGATCGTTTGATGTATTCGGTAAAAAAGATTTTAGCGTATAAATACAAAGCGAACTTGAACAACTATCAACCAATCGTTTTAGATAATTTGTATCAAGATTTGAATGCAGTTGAATATGACGCTTTGAATTATAAATTATACGAAAACGCAGTAACAGTAATCAAAAATCATGATAAATTAGTTCCTATTCGCGATATTGAAAAAGAGAAAATTGCCTACATTAAATTAGGAAACGATAAATCAGATACATTTTTAGCTAATTTGAGAAATTACGCTTCAATTAGTGAAATTACAAACAAAAATTTAGATTCTGTTTTAGTACAATTGCAAGATTATACGAAAGTAATTATTGGGTATCATAAGCAAGATGGTGCCTGGAGAAACCACAATTTAAATTTCAAAGAAATGCTTTGGATAAACCAAATTGCAAAGCAAAACGATGTAATTTTAACTTGTTTTACGAAGCCATATTCGCTTACGAATTTGAAAAACTTCGAAGATATTGAAACTATAGTTATGGCATATCAAAACAATGATATTGCACAAACGATTGCCCCTCAAATTATTTTTGGAGCCATGGGAGCAAAAGGAAAATTGCCTGTTTCAATTGATGACGAATTCAAAGTAAATGAAGGAATTGAAACATTAGAAATAGAACGTTTAGGGTTTACAATTCCAGAAAACGTGGGTATGAATTCTAAAGTTTTAACTAAAATTGATTCCATTGCCAATTACGCTATATCTAAGAAAATGACACCTGGTCTTCAAGTAGTTGTTGCTCGAAAAGGAAAAGTTATTTACCAAAAATCATTCGGAAATCATACCTATGAGTCAAGCCAAAAAGTGACTAATACTGATATTTATGATATTGCTTCTTTGACAAAAATTGTGGCTACTTTACCTAATGTAATGAGAGAATTTGATCAAGGACATCTAACTTTAGAAACAAAGCTAAAAGCCATGTTGCCTGAAGCAAAAAATTCAAATAAAGCTAATGCAACGGTTTTAGATATGCTTACACATCAAGCACGTTTTCAACCTTGGATTCCTTTTTATAAAGCTACTTTAGACAGTTTAAACCGACCTAGTACACATTATTATAGAAGTGAATTTTCTGAAGAATTTCCTATTCATGTTGCCGATAAATTATACTTAAGAAAAGACTACAATGATTCGATTGTTAAAACTATTTTGGACAGCGAATTATTACCAAAAAAACAATACAAATACAGCGATTTTACATTTATTCTATTTAAAGAATATTTGGAAATGCACAATAAAAAATCGCTTGAAGATTTAGCGCATACTAATTTTTATGAACCACTTGGAGCCAATTCTATCATGTATAATCCGTTACGAAAAGTGAATTCTAATTTGATTATTCCAACGGAAAATGATACGTATTTTAGACATCAAGTAATTCAAGGATATGTTCATGATATGGCTGCTGCTATGCAAGGTGGAATTTCAGGTCATGCGGGTTTGTTTGCCAATGCTTTGGATGTAGCTAAAGTGATGCAAATGTATCTTCAAAAAGGAACTTATGGTGGAAGAACTTATATTTCTGAAAACACATTTAACATGTTCAATACCTGTTATTTTTGTAAGGAGGGCAATAGAAGAGGAGTTGGGTTTGATAAACCACAATTAGGAAATGAAGGACCAACATGTGGTTGTGTTTCATTAACAAGTTTCGGGCATACCGGATTTACAGGTACCATGACTTGGGCTGATCCTGAAAAAGAAATTGTTTATGTTTTCTTATCTAACAGAACATATCCAGATTCAAATGCAACTAATAAATTATCTAAAGAAAATATTAGAGAAAATATTCAAAAATTAATTTACGAAGCTATTGTTGATTAATTATTGTAAATTTAATTTATAAAATTCAACCAATTAAAGATGACATCAAAAGCAACTACAGTAGAACAATATATCAACGAAGCTCCAGAAGACAGAAGAGAAGCGTTACATAAATTAAGAAATGTTATTTTAGAGAATCTTCCAGAAGGATTTCAAGAAGGCATGGGGTATGGTATGGCGGGTTATGTTGTGCCACATTCTATTTATCCTCAAGGATATCATTGTGATCCTAAACAAGCATTACCATTTATGTCATTTGCAAGTCAGAAAAATAGCATCAATTTTTATCATATGGGAATTTATGCAAAACCTGAATTATACGATTGGTTTGTAACCGAATATCCAAAACATTCAAAGCAAAAATTAGATATTGGCAAAAGCTGTTTGCGCATCAAAAAGCCAGAAAATATACCGTTTGAATTGATTGGTGAATTAGTAAAAAAAATCACAGTACAAGATTGGATAGCTACTTACGAAGCGGCTTTTAAAAAATAACTTTTAACAAATGTTTTAGAATTGCCAACGTTAGAAGTGGTAATTTTATTTCAAAATTTAAATAGATGAAAATTGCGATAGTTTGTTATCCTACATTTGGAGGAAGTGGTGTTGTGGCCACCGAATTGGGTTTGGAATTAGCCAAAAGAGGTCACGACATTCATTTTATTACATACAGTCAACCCGTGCGGTTGGCATTGTTAAATCCGAATGTGCATTATCATGAAGTTCACGTTCCCGAGTATCCGTTGTTCCACTATCAGCCATATGAATTAGCACTTTCGAGTAAGTTAGTGGATATGGTAAAATTATACAAAATTGATGTTTTACATGTACATTATGCCATTCCACATGCGTATGCAGGTTATATGGCAAAGCAGATGTTAGCAGATGAAGGTATTCATATTCCAATGGTAACAACATTGCACGGAACCGATATTACTTTAGTTGGAAATCATCCATTTTACAAGCCTGCAGTAAGTTTCAGTATCAATAAATCGGATGTGGTAACGAGCGTTTCACAAAGCTTAAAAGACGATACATATCGCTTATTTGATATTACAAATGAAATCCAAGTTATTCCAAATTTCATTGAATTAAACAAAGAAAAACTAAAAGAAAATATTCCATGCCATCGTTCGTTAATGGCTAATGAGGACGAGAAAATCATAACTCATATTTCTAATTTTAGAAAAGTAAAGCGTATCGAAGATATAGTTAGAATTTTTTATGAAATTCAGAAAGAAGTGCCATCAAAATTAATGATGGTAGGTGAAGGTCCAGAAAAAGAAAGAGCAGAGCAATTATGTGAACAATTAGGAATTCAAAACAAAGTGATTTTCTTTGGAAATAGTAATGAAATTGATAAAATTTTATGTTTTTCCGATTTGTTCTTATTACCTTCAGAAACAGAAAGTTTCGGATTAGCCGCTTTAGAAGCAATGGCTTGCGGTGTTCCTGTAATTTCGAGTAATTCTGGTGGACTTCCCGAAGTAAATAAAAATGACTTTTCTGGTTATTTGAGTGATGTTGGCGATGTTGCTAAAATGAGTAGTGATGCTATTTCTTTGTTAAAAAATGAGGATAAATTAGCCCAATTTAAAGTGAATGCTTTAGAAACAGCCAAGCTATTTGATATCCATAATATTGTACCCTTATACGAAAAAGTATATTTTAAAGCTTTAAATTCTAAATAATGATCAAAATTCTTCCCATTTTATTCTTGATAATGTCATGCAGTAATACTAAAGTTATTTCGGATAATTCATTCACTATAATACATAAAAGTGATTTTGGTGGTTCAGAAAAACCAGGGCATCTTTTAATTCAAGATAATGAGACTTACATAAATTTTATAGAATCTTTAAAATTAGACGAATCTCAATATGCTAATTTTTTAAAAGTAGATTTTAAAACGAAAAATGTTTTGGTATTATTTCAGGGGCAAAAAAACTCAGGAGGCTATTCAATTGATATAGACTCAGTTAGAAATGACAATCAAACCATTTTGGTAAAGAAAAATGAAATAGTTCCAAAAAAAGGCGAAATAGTTACAGCTGTAATTACCTCGCCTTTTTGTATCGTTTTGATTCCAAAAGGAAATAAATTAATAATTGAATAATTAAATATTAATTAAAAGGATTAGACCATTTTTGATTTGTATAAACATCAGTTCCAGATAATGTTCTTAAGAAAGCAATAACTGCATTAACTTCTGTTGCAGTAAGATTTAATTGTTGTCCTAAACCTCCTGGTCTTAATCTTGGATCTAAATTATTATTTCCAGGCGCAATATTAATAGTTCCATAATGTCCAATTGCGGCTTGTAATGAAGTAATTCCACCTGTGTGCATCATTGGTCCATTAGTAGTACCATCTGTCTTTACTAAATCGCGTAGTGTTGGAGCTTTTGTATTTCCAGTATCAATGCCTGTTCCAGCAATAGTTCCAATAATACCATTATTTAAAGTGTTAGGATCAATATCAAATTCAGGAGCTCTATGACATCCTGCACATCCTAATCCGCCACTAATTCTTACACCATTCGGATTAAATACGGGTGGTGTTAAAAATAAATTTTTACCTTGATTTTCCTGTGCAGTAAAATTTGAAAAAGGTTGCCCATCATTTGTAGCTAAAGCTCTACCTGCATCATATTTAGAATCAAATGATTGAATACTTCTAATAAATTGTGCTAAAGCATTTTGAATTTTATTTTCTGTTATTTCTTCTGAACCATAAACAAATTTAAATAGTTCTCTGTAATAACCAATTCCGTTTAATCTTGTAATTAAATCGTCAAATGATAAATCACCATTTTCTCCACTAAATCCCATTTCTCCATGGTCTTTAATTGGCATTGTGGTTTGAGTTTCTAGGTTAATTGCGCGTTCATTCCAAAAGAACTTAGTTTCGGTAGCAAATCTTGAATTTATTAAACGCATTGAATGACGACCAGTTGAAGCGTTAACTCCTGTACTCGCAACATTAGTATCACTAAAAGCAAATTCTTGTTTATGACAGCTAGCACAAGAAATTGTGTTATTTGATGATAGATTTTTATCATAAAACAATACTCTTCCTAAAGTAGCGCCTTTATCTGTTATAACATTTCCTTGAGAATTATTTTTCGTAATATAGGGTGGAACAATTTGATTGGCATAATTTGCTAAATTGTTTAAATCTATTGAAGAACCAAATTCAGCTTCTACAAATGGGTATGACGGAATTACTTCATAATTATCATCAGAATTATTACTACAAGAAGTCAATACGAAAATGACAAAAAGACCTAAAAAAAATTGGTTTTTCATAATTGATTGTTTTAAGATTATTTTAGTAAGACAATGATTTATAAAAAAGGTTTAATTGAACTTTGACTTTTTTTATACTTTAAAATATTCCTATATTTGAACTTTATTACAGAAACAAACTAATACAAATATTTACCATGAAATTATTAGAAGGAAAAGTTGCCATTATTACTGGTGCAAGCCGTGGAATTGGTAGCGGTATAGCTAAAGTTTTTGCAGAACAAGGAGCAAATGTTGCATTTACTTATAGTTCGTCTGTAGAATCGGCAATGGCTTTAGAAAATGAATTAAATGCTTTAGGAATTAAAGCTAAAGGATACAAATCAAACGCTGCTGATTTTAACGAAGCACAAAAATTAGTTGATGACGTAATTGCTGAATTTGGAACTATCGACGTTTTAATCAATAATGCTGGAATCACAAAAGACAACTTATTAATGAGAATGTCTGAAGAGGATTTTGATAAAGTAATCGAAATCAACTTGAAGTCGGTTTTCAACATGACTAAAGCGGTACAAAAAATTATGTTGAAAAACCGTAAAGGTTCTATCGTAAACATGAGTAGTGTAGTAGGAGTAAAAGGAAACGCTGGTCAAGCCAACTACGCAGCTTCTAAAGCAGGTATGAACGGATTTACTAAATCTATCGCGTTAGAATTAGGTTCAAGAAATATTCGTTGTAATGCAATTGCTCCAGGATTCATCGAAACAGAAATGACAGCAAAATTAAACGAAGATGTTGTTAAAGGATGGAGAGATGCTATTCCATTAAAACGCGGAGGAACTCCAGAAGACGTAGCAAACGTTTGTGTTTTCTTAGCTTCTGACATGAGCGCTTATGTAACAGGACAGGTTATTAATGTTGACGGAGGAATGTTAACGTAATAGTTAAAACTATAAATGACAACAAGCACAATTTTACTTCTCATATTATCAGTAATTATTGCTGCTGGATTGTCGTTTTACCAATATTTGTATAAAGTCAAAAATCAGTCAAAATTGAATTGGTTTTTGGCTTTTTTACGTTTTATTACTTTGTTTTCAATCTTTTTGTTGCTGATAAATCCAATTATTAGTCGAAAAATAACAGAAATTAAGAAAACACCTTTACCAATAGTAGTAGATAATTCCAAATCTATATCCGAATTAAAAGCAACAAAAGAAGCGTCAGAGTTATATCTAAAAATTGCAGAAAATAAAGCTATTACAGAAAAATATGATGTGCAATTATTTTCGTTTGCAGAGGAATTTCAATCTTTAGAAAAGCTAGATTTTAAAGGAAATCAATCGCATATTGATGGTGTTGCAAATAATTTAAAGCAATTGTACCGAAACACAAGTTATCCAGTGGTTTTATTTACCGATGGAAATCAAACTATGGGAAATGATTATGTATTTAGTTTTCAAGAGAACACAAGTGTTTTTCCACTAGTTTTAGGCGATACTACTACTGTGTTAGATTTAAAAATTAACCAAATCAACGTAAATAAATATGCTTTTTTAAAGAACAAATTTCCAGTTGAAGTATTTTTACAATACAATGGAAATGAAACGATTACATCTAATTTTTCAATCCAATCTGGGAATCTAACGGTTCACAAACAAATGGTTACTTTTTCAAAAGATAAAAAAGCCCAATCGGTTACCGTTTTATTAAATGCTAGTAATGTTGGAATTGCTAAATACAAAGCTGTAATTTCTTCTAATATTAAAGAGAAAAACACCGTTAATAATGCTAAGAATTTTGCTGTTGAGATTATCGATCAGCGAAGTGAAATTGCTCTAATTTCAGCTATAAATCATCCGGATTTAGGGGCTTTGAAGAGAAGTATTGAAACTAATCAACAACGAAAAGTTTCAATTATAAAACCAAATGAAATTAAATCGTTACAAGATTTCAATGTTTTAATTTTGTATCAACCTACAGCTGCTTTTAAATCGATATTTGATCAAAATAAGGTAGCCCAAATCAATACGTTTGTGATTACTGGAACGGCTACAGATTTTAATTTTTTAAATCAAATTCAGGACGATTTGAATTTTAAAATGTCAACATCAAAAGAAGATTATTTGGCTACGTTTGAATCCAATTTCAATTTGTTTGCTCAGTCGAATATTGGTTTTGAAAATTTTCCACCTTTAGAACATAGTTTTGGAGTAATTACAGCAAAAAATAATGTAAATACCTTACTATCGGCTAGAGTTAGAAATGTTCCAGTTCAGAATCCAATTTTAACTTTTACGGAAAATGGAAGTAAACGTGAAGCTTATTTATTGGGTGAAAACATCTGGAAATGGCGTTTGGAAAATCACTTAAATAAGAAGTCTTTTGAAGATTTTGATTTGTTTACAGATAAAATCATTCAGTTTTTAGTTTCCAATGCGTCAAAAAAGAATTTGAATGTTACTTACGAGAGTTTCTATAATTCAGGTGAAAGTATTGAAATTACAGCCGAATATTTCAATAAAAACTACGAATTTGATGAAAAAGCACAATTGACAATTCAAGTCACAAATTCTAAAACAAAAGCGATTAAGAAATATGATTTATTGAAATCTACAAATTCCTACAGAGTAAATTTAGACGGAATAGAAGCTGGAAATTATTCGTTTAAAGTTACCGAAAAACAATCTAATACGAGTTTTACGGGAAGTTTTGAAGTCTTAGATTTTGAAATCGAGAAGCAATTCGTAAATCCAGATAAAAACCGATTGGAGCAATTGGCTACAAATACAAATGGAAAAGCGTATTATCCAAATCAAATTGAGAATTTAATTCAGAGTTTGATAGCTAATGAAAAGTATATCCCTACCCAAAAAGAGAGCATTAATAAATTACCTCTAATTGATTGGATTTGGTTGTTAATTCTTGCCATTACAGCTTTAAGTTTTGAATGGTTTATCCGAAAATATAACGGGCTATTGTAATTTAAGTAATCTTAAATTTTAATTAAGTGATTCTTAAGTGTTCTTAAATTTATAAATTACACCTTTGATTAAACAAAATAAATATGAAATTATTTGATTCAACATCTAAACGTTATCAATTATTATTGGGATTTTCAGCATGGTATTTGTTGTTTTCTTTTTTTATAAGAATTATCTTTTTATTCTGGCAACTCGATGAAATAGATATTTCATTTATATCCTTATTACGTATTCTTTTTACCGGAGTTTTTTTTGATTTAGGTGTTTTATCGTTTTTATATGTAATAAGTACGCTCTACATATTAATTATACCTAGTAAATTTATTGGTAAAAAATTAGACAGAATAGCAATATATTCTAGTTTTATTTTGTCCTTACTCATATTTGTTTTTACTTTTTTTGCTGAAATTACTTTTTGGGACGAGTTTAAATGCCGTTTTAACTTTGTTGCGGTAGACTACCTAATTTATACATTTGAGGTAGTTCAAAACATACATGAATCGTATCCTTTGTACATTTTGCTTCCTTCGATTTTTTTAATTGTTGCAGTTATTTTTTACTTTTTTTATAAAAATAATTTTTTTAAAGAAACTTTCGAAGCTAAAATAACTGTCAAAAAACGAATTTTACCTTTTTTCATTTCACTCTGTTTGATGTTTTTTTTCGTCTTATTTATTCAAAATTCTGATGCTGAATGGTCTAAAAACAGATATAACAATGAAATATCAAAAGCTGGTATTTATTCTTTCTTTGCTGAATTCAGAAACAATAAATTAGATTTTAAAACATTTTACCCATTCATTTCTGATCAAGATGCATTTCAAATCATTCGTAATAATTTAACCGATGACAATATAAAGTTTGTTACTAATGATTTTTCTATCAAAAGAGAAATTTCAGATTCTTTAAATTCTGATGTTAGGCCAAATGTTATTTTTGTTTTAATGGAAAGCATGAGTGCTAGTTTTATGAGCGAATTTGGAAATGAAAAAAAAATTACTCCATTTTTAGACAGTATTGCAAATCAAGGTATGTTTTTTAGAAATATACAAGCTACTGGAAATAGAACCGTTAGAGGAATGGAAGCAGTAACATTATCTATTCCTCCAACTCCTGGACAAAGTATCGTAAAACGACCAAATAACTCTAATTTATATACAATTTCTAATGTTTTTAAGAGTAAAAACTATAAATGTAACTTTTTTTATGGAGGAGATGGTTATTTTGATAACATGAATGCTTTTTATGGTGGTAATGGTTTTGACATTTACGATAGAGGTAGAGGTAGTGTTTTAAGTGATGCTATAAAAACAACACGTCACAATATAGATGACAGCGAAGTTACCTTTGAAAATGCTTGGGGGATATGTGATGAAGATATTTACAATAAAATGATTCAAGTAGCCGATTCATATCATAATAAAAAACAACCTTTTTTTAATTTTATTATGACTACTTCTAATCATAGACCTTATACTTATCCTGAAAATAAAATTGATATTCCTAGTGGAACAGGAAGAAATGGAGCAGTTAAATATTCTGATTATGCTTTAAAACAGATGTTAAAAAAGGCACAAACCAAGCCATGGTTTAAAAATACAATTTTTGTTTTTGTAGCAGATCATTGTGCTAGTAGTGCTGGAAAAGATGAAATTGATGTAGAAAATTATCATATTCCAGCAATTATTTATGGTAAAAACCATATTAAACCAAATACCGTAGATGTTTTATGTAGTCAAATGGATATTTTTCCAACTTTATTTGGAGCTTTAAATTGGAGCTACACTTCAAACTTTTTTGGAAAAAATGTTTTGTCTAAAAATTATGAACAAAGAGCATTAATTGGAACATATCTAAAATTAGCACTAAAAAAAGAAGATAAGGTTATGATATTATCCAATAAGAAATCGGAACATTATTATAAATGGGACAAAGGATCAAATAAATTATCGCCACTTCCTGTTAATAAAAAAGTTTTGGAAGAAACGATTTCCTGGTATCAGACTGCTGATTATTTATATTTAAATGGTAAATTGAAATAAACTTAATTTTTACTTAATGTAATCATTAGAAAACAATTATTTAAATCTATTGGAGTTTATTTGTATAGAAATTAAAAAATAAAAAAAAATGAAAAAATTATTTTTAAGTATCCTATTGTTGTTTTCAGCCTTTAGTTTTTCACAAGATTGGAAATATAATTTTGAAGAAGCCAAACAAATAGCTTCGGAGGAAGGTAAAAATATTATTATAGTTTTTTCTGGTTCTGATTGGTGTGCACCATGTATCAAATTAGATAAAAATATTTGGCAATCTGAAGTTTTTCAAAAAGAAGCTTCTAAAGAATGGATAATTGTAAGAGCTGATTTTCCTCGAAAAAAAGCAAATACTTTATCAAAAGAGCAAACAGAGCACAACAGAATGTTAGCTGATAAATTTAATCAAGAAGGGAGTTTTCCTTTAGTTGTTATTCTTGACAAAAATGGAAAATTATTAGGAAAAATGGGATTCAAAAACGTAACCCCTGAAGAGTATATTAAAATGATTCATGCTTTTGACAAATAATGAGAAATAGTTTTTTCATATTACTTGTAGTTATTTCATCACAACTATACAGCCAACAACTTTTTAAGAAAAAGCAAAGTTTGTTGGGAAGTCCATTCGAAATTACAGTTATCGCTAAAGATTCAATTGAAGGTAATTATTTTAACAATTTAGCTATTTCTGAAGTAAAAAGAATTGAAAATTTAATTTCAGATTGGATACCATCATCTCAAATTTCTAAAGTCAATCAAAATGCAGGAATATCACCTGTTAAAGTAGATATAGAAGTATTTGAATTAGTTGAAAGAGCCGTTAAGATTTCTAAATTAACTTCTGGAGCATTTGATATTAGTTATGCCTCAATGGATAAAATATGGAAATTTGATGGCAGTATGAAAGAAATGCCATCTGAAGAAGCAATTAAGAAATCAGTTGAAAAAGTAGGCTATCAAAATATAATTTTGGCCCCTAATGAGCAAACAATTTTTTTAAAAAATAAGGGGATGAAATTGGGACTTGGAGGAATTGGTCAAGGATATATTGCTGATAAAATTAAATATCTACTTCAAGAAAAAGGTTGCCAATCTGGATTAGTTAATGTTTCTGGAGATATTAATACTTGGGGAAAACAATTGGACGGAAGCTCATGGACAGTAGGTATTGTTAACCCAATGAATAAAAATAAAGTATTTGCCACTTTTCCACTCGATGATAGTGCAGTTGAAACTTCAGGAAGTTATGAAAAATATGTATCTTTTAATGGAAAACGATATTCACACATTATAGATCCAAGAACGGGATATCCTGCAACAGGTATTATAAGTGTATCTGTTTTTGCTAAGCAAACAGAAATTGCTGATGCACTTGCTACAGGAATATTTGTTTTGGGAGTAGAAGTAGGTATCGATTTAGTAAATCAATTAAAAGGAATAGAATGTATTATAGTGGATGACAAAGGAGGAATTCACGTATCAAAAAATATAGACATCAAAAAATATCAATAGTATGAAAAAATTTATAATCGTTTTTTTAATTTTTATAGGAGTATCTTCTTGCAATTCTGTTAAAGAATATGATAAACAATATATTAATGACCCTGATATGAAATTGTCAGCAAGAGCTTCTGAGCGATATGAAACAACTTTTCAAGTATATAGAGAAGCTGCTTCTGGAGCTAATGGAGGAAAGACAGGTGGAGGTTGTGGATGTAATTAATATAACTAATAATGAAAAATAAAATTATTTTATTACTTGTCTTAATTAGCAATTATGCTTTTTCACAAGTAGCAGATTCAACAAAAATTACTTATAAAAAACGTGTTTTAGAAACAATTGAAGTTGATTTCCTACTAAGTTACTATAAGCAAGATGGTGTTCACTCTTCTGTATCTGGTGGTATGGGTTCAGAAAAGTTAACCGATTTAGCATCAAATATTGTCGTTGCTATACCTTTAAATGATGATGATGTTTTAACTGTTGATATGGGATTATCAGCTTACACATCAGCATCCTCTAGTAATATAAATCCATTTAATGCTACAGGAGCTTCTGGAGGTGGTGATGATGATGATGATGATGATGATGATAGAGCTAATACAGGCCCTTATGGTACTCCTTGGCAAGCTTCATCTGGTGCATCGGCTCAAGATGTATTGGGAACTGCTGTAATAAATTATAGTCACAGTTCAGATGACAGGAATCTAATCTGGAATGCAGATGTTTCATTTTCAAATGAATATGACTATACTTCATTTGGTTTTGGTGGTGGAATAAGTAAATTATTTAATAATAAAAACTCTGAAGTTAGCATCAAAGGAAATGTTTATTTAGATCAATGGAGACCAATATATCCGACAGAATTACACGAATATGGTGTTTATGGTAATAATTTTCAAAACCAAGGTTATTTTCAAGGTGTTGACATAATAGACCAAAATGGATTAACTTCCAATAGTTATTTACCTTCTTCATTTGAACAGTGGAAAACAACGAATAGAAATTCATATGCTGCTTCATTTGGTTTTTCCCAAGTTGCTACAAAAAAAATGCAATTTTCAATATTTTTTGATCTTTTGCAGCAAGAAGGTATGCTATCAACACCTTATCATAGAGTTTATTTTGCTGATAAAGCTAATTATTATATTGGTCAGGCTCAATATATTCCAGTATATGAATCATCTCAAAATAAAGGGGTTTATCAGTTAGCCGATGATATAGAACGTTTACCAGGAACTCGCTTTAAATTACCATTTGGAGGTAGATTAAATTATTATTTAAATGAAAGGTTTTCATTGAGAACATATTATAGATATTATTGGGACGATTGGGGAATCACATCTCATACTGCTAGTTTAGAGTTACCTATTAAATTATCAGATAAATTTACTGTATTTCCAATGTATCGATATTATGTACAAAATCAATCTAAATATTTTGCACCTTATGAAACTCATTTATCAACTGAAAAGTTTTATACTTCTGATTATGATTTATCTAGTTTTAGTTCAAATCAATATGGTTTTGGGATTGGGTATACCGATATTCTAACTAATGCGAAAATTTGGAAATTTGGATTAAAAAGTATAGATTTTAGATTCAATCATTATGATAGAAATGATGGTTTAAATGCTAATATTATCACTTTTGGAATTAAATTTGTGGAACAATAATCTAATTTAATTATGCACATTCTAATAGTGGAAGACGAAAAAGGTATTGTTGACTTCTTAAAACAAGGTTTAGAAGAAGAAGGATATACCATTTCATCTGCTTCAGATGGTGAAGAAGGATTGAGAAAAGCAATTGAATTTCCAATAGATTTAGTTTTATTAGATTGGATGTTACCCAAAATGCAAGGAATTGATGTTTGTAAAAATATTCGATTACAAAAAAGTAATTTGCCTATTATTTTCTTAACCGCCAAAGATACAGTTCAAGAAACGATTGAAGGATTAAAAGCAGGAGCGAATGATTACATAAAGAAACCGTTTTCATTTGAAGAATTATTAGAGCGTATAAAAATTCATTTTCGCACAAAAGATGAAGTTAAAATTTTAAAGCTTGGAAATATTACCTTAGACAAATCAAAATTTCAGGTTTTTGTTGATAATAAAGAAGTATCTTTGACACAAAGAGAATTTGAGTTACTCGAATATTTAATTAAAAATAAAGGTCAGGTTTGTACAAGAACCAATATTATTGAAGACGTTTGGGACATTCATTTTGAATATGATACAGGAGTTATCGATGTGTTCATGAATGCTATTCGTAAAAAACTAAACCTATCAAAAGATCAAGAATTAATTAAAACCATTAGGGGAGTAGGGTATATCGCAAACGAAATTTAGCATGCCAAACACAGAAAAAGCAATTAAAGCAACATATTTTAGTATCATTGGAAATACATTATTAGCCTTATTAAAAGGTATTACAGGATATTTTGGAAATTCTTATGCTCTGATTGCCGATGCTATTGAATCAACGGCAGATGTTTTTGCTTCTTTTTTAGTACTTTTTGGCATAAAATATTCGAACAAACCCGCAGATGAAAATCATCCTTACGGTCACGGTAGAGCAGAACCTTTAGTTACCTTTCTAGTTGTTGGATTTTTAATTACTTCTGCCACCATTATTGCTTACGAAAGTTTTCAAAATATTCAAAATCCTCATGAACTTCCTAAACCTTTTACGCTATTTGTTTTAGGTGCTATTATTCTCTGGAAAGAAATTTCATTTCAAATAGTAATGAAACGAAGTATTGAAACTAATAGTAGTGCTCTTAAAGCTGATGCTTGGCACCATAGAAGCGATGCAATAACCTCAGTTGCCGCATTTATTGGGATTTCAATTGCGCTATTTTTTGGAAAAGGATATGAATCAGCTGATGATTGGGCAGCTTTATTAGCATCTGGCTTTATCTTATACAATTGTTATAAAATATTTCGTCCGGCTTTGGGTGAAATTATGGACGAACATTTATATCATGACTTGGAGGCTGAAATAAAAAGAATCTCTCAAACAGTAAAAGGTGTTATATGCATTGAAAAGTGTTTTATAAGAAAAGCTGGAATGAAATTTCATGTAGATTTACATGTTATGGTAGATGGTAATAAATCGGTTAAAGAAGGACATGACATTGCCCATCTTTTAAAAGATACTTTACGAAAAGAACTTCTTGAATTAGGCCATGTATTAATTCATATTGAGCCTAATTTTGAATCAATAGAACGTTAATTATGTTTTCTTTTTCATTTAAAAATAGGATAGCTTTTAACTATATTGTAAGTGGTTCATTTCTTATAGCGGTGGTATTTGTTTTTATTTATAGTGTTGTTAAATATAGTGTTAACAATCATATTAATGAAGAAATTCAAGAAGAATTAAACAAACACTTAAACGATATTTCAACCGATTCTAATGACACCTATTTAATTCAAGTAGATCAATGGAGAGCTAGAGAGCATAATTCAATAAGTGTAAATCCTGTTTTTGTTGAATTCTATGATAACCACAAAGAAATAATAGATAAATCACCAAATCTTAAAAATTCCAACATTCAACTTTTAAACAATGTAAATAATAAGTTTATTGATACTAAATTAAATAGTATTCCCATTCGACAAATTCAGACACCTATTATTAATAAAGGTAAAATTGTTGGGTATTTAGTTGTAGCGATGTCTTTGGAAGATTTTCAAATTGTATTAATTTTAAAAAATATACTTTTAATTACTTTTCCTCTGATTTTAATATTACTGTTTTTAATTGCAAGATTTTTTGCGGGTAAAAGTATTAAACCGGTGCAAACTATTATAGAAACATCTAGTCAAATTACTAAAGATAATTTAAAAACAAGAATTCCATTACCATTTAATAAAGATGAATTATATGTGTTATCAGAAAATATTAATCATCTTTTAGATCGAGTTGAAAATGCAATCGATCGTGAAAAGCAGTTTACTTCAGATGCTTCTCATGAGTTAAGAACACCTTTAGCAGTAATTAAAGGAACTTTAGAAGTTTTAATACGAAAACCAAGAAATCAGCAAGAATACGAAGAAAGAATTCAGTTTTGTGTTTCAGAAGTAGATCGATTGAATCATATGGTAGACCAACTTTTACTATTGGCCCGATTTGAAAATCAAAAGCAAAATATTAAGAAAGAAACCATTTATCTAAATGCTCTTATTTTAGATAATCTTATCCGATTCTCAGACAAAATTGATAACAAAAAAATAAAAGTTATAACATCGTTTAATGATGATTATTACATCAATTCGGACAATTATTTAATTTCAATTATTTTTAGTAATTTGATATCTAATGCTATAAAATATTCTAATAATGAAACAGATCTTACTATAAAACTTTTTGAAGATAACAATTCCATTTTATTTTCTTTGTCAGATAAAGGGATGGGTATTGCTGCAACAGATATTGATAAAATTTTTACTTCTTTTTTTAGATCCGATGTAGTAAATCATTCTGAAATTAAAGGAACTGGTTTGGGATTATCTATAGTTAAAAGATTATGCGATTTACTGAAAATAGAAATTACTCTAACTAGTGAAATCAATAAAGGAACCACTTTTATATTAAGATTTCCTGAAGTAAACCTTAAGTAGTTCTTAAGTTAATTCTTATAAACTATCTTTACATTTGTATTGTAGTTTTTAGTAATTTTAAGAACTTCTTAAATTATAATGAAAAAGTGTTTTGCTATAGTTTTACTTTCAATTTTCATGTGTGCTAACACATCAATTGGGCAATTATTAAAATTTCCTAATCTTATTGAGCATTATGTTGATCATAAAAAGGTTAGTGGTTCAAATTCTATTTTATTTATCGATTACCTAGTTTTACATTATTCTAAAAACGTAGAAAACAATTTAGATCATCAAGATTTACCTTTTAAAACATTTGATACATCTACTTGTTCTTTATTTGTTTTTACCAACTTTAACTACCAAATTTCAGTTGTTAAATATTGGGTTTCTACTCAAAAAATATTTTTATACAGTGAATCTTTTCAATCCAATTTAATTGATTCTATTTGGTTGCCTCCTAAGATTTTATAATATTTTATTGAATACAGTTTCCGAATGGAAATAGTATAGTTTTATCTTTTTAGATACAATTCATTAATTATATTATAAAAAAAAATGTTAGAAAAAATTATTGCTTTTAGTTTAAGAAACAAGCTAATTGTTTTGTTGTTTACATTGGCTGTTTTTGGATTTGGATTATTCTCAGTTTTCCAAATTTCAATTGGAGCTGTTCCAGATGTAACCAATAATCAGGTTCAAGTTATAACCACATCACGAAATTTATCAACTCAAGATATCGAACAATATATCACTTATCCAGTTGAAATAGAAATGGCGAATTTACCTAGTGTAAAAGAAATTCGCTCTATTTCAAAATTTGGATTATCGGTTGTAACCATTGTTTTTGAAGACGAAATTGGTACGTATTTACCAAGACAATTAATAGCCGAAAAAATCAAAGCGGCTTCTGAAAAAATTCCTCAAGGATTTGGTACTCCAGAAATGGGACCAATTACTACAGGATTGGGAGAAATTTATCAATATACTTTAGAAGTAAAACCCGAATTTAAAAATCAATATACCGTTACAGATTTACGAACTATTCAAGATTGGGTAGTGAAACGTCAATTATCTGGAATTAAAGGTGTTGTAGAAATTAATACATGGGGTGGCTATTTAAAACAATATGAAATTGCTATTCATCCAGCTAGTTTAAAAGCAATGAATATTACTACTTCTGATGTATTTACAGCATTGGAGAAAAATAACAGTATTGCTGGAGGTTCTTATATAGAAAAAACGAATGAAAGTTATTTCATTCGTGGTGAAGGAAAAGTTAATTCTATTGAAGATATCCAAAATATTGTGGTAAAAAACGATTTTGGTACCCCAATTTATATCAAGGATGTCGCTCAAGTTCAATTTGGTCATGCCAATCGTTTTGGTGCTATCACTGGAAATGGAGAAGGAGAAAAGGTGTTAGGGCAAGTAATGATGCTAAAAGATGCCAATTCCAAACAAGTTATTGATGATGTAAAACACAGAATTGCCGAAATTGAAAAATCCTTACCCGATGGTGTTTACATAAATGGTTTCCTTGAACGTAGTGAACTTGTAGGAAAAACAACTTTTACAGTAGCAGAAAACCTAATTTTAGGTTGTTTAATCGTAATTTTTGTGGTGGTAGTTTTACTTGGAAACTGGCGTTCAGGATTAGTGGTGGCCTCTGTAATTCCGTTATGTTTGCTTTTTGCCATTACTTTTATGAATATTTTTAAAATTGATGCTAACTTAATGAGTTTAGGAGCTATCGATTTTGGAATTATCATTGATGGTGCCGTAATTATTGTGGAATTTATTGCCTTTCAAATTGTTAGCAAATCATCGCATTTGGTAGGTTTAAGCAAAAAAGATCGTCAGGAAGAAATTGATCAAATTACATATAAGAGTGCTTCAAAAATGATGAACTCTGCTGTTTTTGGTCAGTTGATTATTCTTATAGTATTTATCCCAATTTTATCGCTTTCAGGAGTAGAAGGTAAAATGTTCAAACCTATGGCAATGACCTTCAGTTTTGCATTATTAGGCGCTATGCTTTTTTGCTTTACTTATGTTCCAGTGGCAGCTTCATTGTTTTTAAAACCACAAGAAGAAAATCCAAATTCGTTTTCAAATCGATTAATTAACAAGCTGAATTCTTGGTATTTACCAGTTATTAAATGGGCGTTACAAAACACTAAAAAAGTATTATCAGGTGCGGTTGCTATTTTGATTATCGCTGTGGCTTTGTTTTCAACTATGGGTGGTGAATTTATTCCTCAGTTAGATGAAGGTGATTTCGTTATCCAGCCCGTTCTCAAAACAGGAACTTCATTAAGTAAAACCATAGAAACCACAACTAAAATTGAAAAAACAATTTTAAAAAATTTCCCTGAAGTAGAACAAGTGGTCAGTAGAATTGGAGCTGCTGAAGTTCCTACTGATCCAATGAGTATGGAAGAAAGCGATGTTATTGTAAAATTGAAACCAAAATCAGAATGGGTTTCAGCTCATTCTAAAGATGAATTGGCTGATAAAATCAAAGCGGCAATTGAAAAACAAATTCCAAATATGGAAATAGAGTTTACCCAACCTATCGAAATGCGTTTCAATGAATTGATTTCGGGTTCAAGATCAGATGTTGCAATTAAAGTTTTTGGAGAAGATTTGGATATTTTAGCTAAAAAGGCGCATGAAATTGAGAAAGCCATTCGTAATGTTGAAGGTGCTTCCGATATTATTATTGAAAAAACAGAAGGTTTACCTCAAATGTTTGTGCAATACGACAGAAGTAAAATCGCTCGTTATGGTTTAAATATTGCCGATTTAAACGAAATGATTGCTTTAGGTTTTGCAGGTAAAGTAGTTGGAAATGTTTTTGAAGGCGAAAAACGTTTCGATATGGTAATTCGTTTGAATCAAACAAACAGAACGGATATTGAAGATTTACGAAATTTATATGTTTCAATTCCTAATGGTGAACAAATTCCTTTACGTGAATTAGCCAATATTACCTATACGGAAGGACCAGCAAAAATATCTCGTGATAATACCAACAGAAGAATCGTAGTTGGAATTAATGTTAGAAATCGAGATTTACAAAGTGTAGTAGATGATGTGAAAAAAATCATCAATTCAAAAATAAATTTACCACCAGGATATAGAGTAACATATGGAGGACAATTTGAAAATTTAGAAAGTGCTAAAGCAAGATTATTAATTGCTGTTCCAATCGCTTTATTCTTGATTTTTATTATGTTGCATTTCGCATTCGGTTCTATTAAAGAAGCTATGATGGTGTATACAGCTATTCCACTATCGGCAGTTGGTGGTGTTTTATTTCTTTGGTTGCGCGATTTACCTTTTAGTATTTCAGCCGGAGTAGGATTTATTGCACTTTTTGGTATTGCGGTATTAAACGGAATTGTATTAATAGAGCATTTTAAAGAATTAAAACATAGTGGAAAATTTACCGATATGAATGAATTAATCTTAAAAGGAACAACAGACAGACTTCGCCCTGTTTTATTAACAGCTGCAGCCGCTGCACTAGGATTTTTACCTATGGCAATTTCTTCAGGAGCAGGTGCAGAAGTGCAACGCCCATTAGCAACGGTAGTTATTGGAGGATTAATAACCGCTACACTTTTAACTTTAATTGTATTACCAATCTTGTTCAAAATATATGATGAAAAAGAAGAGAAAAAATTAAAATTTAAAAATATTAAGCTAACTACTCACATCATAATTTTATTCTTTGGTACTACATTATCATATGGTCAAGAAAAGAATACAGAATTAGATAGTTTGGTTTCTAATGCTTTAAATAACAATGCAAGTATCAAATCAGGTCAGTTGCAAGTGGATAAAGCTAAAGCAGCTACAAAACTTGCTTATGATTTTAATAAAACCAATGTTTACTATAGTTATGACCAAAATAACTTAGCACTAAATAATTTGCCTTTAAAAGTTTTTGGAGCCCAACAATCCTTTTCTTTTCCAACAGTATATGGAAGTCAACGTAAAGTTTACAACGCGGAATACGAAAAAGAACAAGCTGGATTTGAAATTCAAAAAAACAAACTAACTAACGAAATTTCTAAGGTATATTATGAAATTGTATATCTTAATAATCAAGAGAAATTATATCGTTATTTAGATAGTTTGTATCAAAATTTTTCAAAAGCAAGCAATAGAAGATTTGAGTTAGGTGAAACTAATTATTTGGAAAAAATTACCGCAGAAGCCAAGTTTAGACAAATCAGAACGAAATTATCGCAAATAGATAAAGCAAAATTAGCACAACTCGAATTGTTACAATCACTTGTTCAATTAGATAAAAAAATAGCGGTAACATTAGCTGAATTAAAACCAATAAATAATTTAGGTGTTAATTCAAGTAAAAATTTGTACTATAATTATTTAGAGACATTTACAAAAAAATATAAAGCTAATGAAAGTTTACAAAAACAAAATTGGTTACCTGATATTAACCTTGAATATTTCCAAGGAAAAAACACTGGACTTTCACAATCTTTATATGGATTTCAAGTTGGTTTAGCTGTTCCGATTTTATTTAATGGAAACATTGCAAAATCTAAAGTAGCTAAATTAGAATCTCAAGCTTGGGAACAACAAAAGAAAAACGAAGAAACGAAAATTGAGGCTTATATCAATCAAAAAAATAATGAGTTAATCCAATTTCAACAAGCGATAGATTATTACAAGCAATACGGAAAAAAAGTATCGGATGAAATCATCAAAGTTGCCAATAATAGCTATAAACAAGGAGAAATAGACTTTTTTCAATATATCTTAAGTTTAGAAAATGCCACCACAATTCAAGTGGAATATTTAGATGCTGTTATTCAATACAACAAAACACAATTAGATTTACAATACATTAATTTTTAATCATCAAACAATGAAAAATATATTCAAATTAATCGCCTTATTTGCTGTAATTACTTCATGTAAAAACGAAGTAGTGGAAGAACCACAGAAAGAAGACGGTTTAATTACAGTAACAAAAGAACAATTTCAATCTACCAAAATGCTTGTTGCTTCTCCAACAACACAAGATTTTAATGTAACTATTAAATCTTCTGGAAAAATTGATGTTCCGCCTCAGTATAAAGCTAAAATCACTCCTTTTATTGGTGGTTATGTAAAATCAACTTCTTTGTTAGTTGGAGATAAAGTAAGAAAAGGTCAAGTTGTAATTACCCTTGAAAACACAGAATATCTAGATATTCAAAAAGATTATGTTGAAGTAGCCGAACAAATTAACTATTTAAAATCGGAATTTGAGCGTCAGAAAACGTTGTACAATGAAAAAATCACTTCGCAAAAAAATTATTTAAAAGCGGAAAGTGATTATCGTCAAGCAAAAGGAATGTATCAAGGTTTACGCGAAAAATTATTGCTTTTAAATATCAATCCAACTAATGTTGAGAAAGGTAAATTTACTTCTGTTATAGCATTATCTTCACCAATTTCAGGAGATGTTACCGTTTTAAATGCCAATGTTGGAATGTTTATGTCGCCTTCAGATATAATAATGGAAATTGTAGATACCAACTATTTACACTTAAATTTAAGCATCTTTGAAAAAGATATATTGCATGTTAAATCAGGACAATCTATTAATTTCACTATACCAGAAGCTAGTAAAGATATTTTTACATCTAAAGTACAATTGGTTGGAAAATCAATTGAAAATAAAGACCGAACCATTTCAGTTTTTGGAACTTTAAATCCTGCAGACAAATCAAAATTATTATCAGGAATGTTTGTAGAAGCCAATATTATTATTGATTCTAAAAAAGGATTAGGTATTCCAAATGATGCTTTAATTACAGAAGACAATAAAAATTTCGTACTTTTATTACAACAAAATGGAAATGACGGAAGTTATGTTTTTAAGAAAACACTAGTAAATATTGGTGAAAAAACAGAACAGTTTGTTGAAATTTTACCTAACAAAAGTATTAATGAAAGCTCTAAATTATTAACCAAAGGAGTTTTCGATTTAACTAATTAAAAAACAAAAAATCATGAACGACGCACATTTACACATGGTAGTAAACCATTTTCCAATTATTGGGACAATTTTTGGATTAGGAATCTTAATTGCGGGTATTTTTTTTAAAAACAGCGTAATAAAAAATGTAGCATACGTAATATTCGTAGTAGCCGCAATTTTTAGTGCCGTAAGTATGGCTACTGGAGAAGGAGCCGAGGAAATTGCAGAAAAATTACCTTCAGTAACCGATCAAATTATTCATGAGCATGAAGAAATGGCTGAGAAATTAGCTGTCGTTTTATATGCACTGGGTTTAGTTTCACTTATCGGATTGTATTTAAATTTTAAAAATCATGCAAAAGCCAATTTGATTTCTTACTTTGCTGTTTTAATTGCAATTGTAGGAGTATTTTTAGGGAAACAAACAGGTACAACAGGTGGCGAAATTCGTCACACTGAAATTCGTGAAAATACTAATATTGGTAATGCTTCGGAGACAAGTAGCGAACAAGAATCACATGACGACGATCATTAAACAAAATATAAAATTTATAAAACATTTTGTTTATTCGAAAATTAAGTTGTTAACTTTGCAAAGTTAAATAATAACAGAAATTATGTTTTTAAATCAATTACATCATCATCATACCTCCGCTCAAGCGAAGTAATGATGCTATGTAATTAAATCATATAAATCAGAAACCCGTTTGAGTACATCAAGCGGGTTTTTTGTTGGTAAGCATTTTTTAAAAACGTCTTGGTGTACTCATTTTAAAATTAAATAAAATTAAAATGAACACGTTAAAAATTGCTATTCAAAAATCAGGTCGCCTTCACGATGAAAGTATCCAAATCTTGAAAGATTGCGGTATTTCAGTATATAACGGTAATGACCAACTGAAAGTTACCGCATCTAATTTTCCTTTAGAAGTATATTATTTACGAAATTCTGATATTCCTCAATATTTGATTGATGGGGTAGTTGATATTGCGATTGTAGGCAATAATCTTTTAGTTGAAAAAGGCCAAAACATTGAAATCGCTGATAAATTAGGATTTTCAAAATGTAAAGTATCAGTAGCGGTTCCAAAGAGTTTCAACTACAATTCCATTCAAGATTTAAATGGATTGAAAGTAGCCACTTCGTATCCTAAAACCGTTGTGGATTACTTTTTTTCGAAAGGAATTTCCGTAGACATTCACCAAATCTCAGGTTCGGTTGAAATTGCACCAAACATCGGACTTTCAGATGCGATTGTAGATATCGTTTCCAGTGGAAGCACCTTATTTAAAAACGGTCTAAAAGAAGTCGAAGTGATTTTAAAAAGTGAAGCTGTTTTAGCTGTTTCTCCACAAATTTCTGATGAAGCCAAACAAGTTTTAACCAAGTTACAATTCCGAATTCAATCGGTTTTACGTTCAAGAAAATCGAAATACATTTTAATGAATGTACCCAATAATAAAATTTCAGAAATCAGTAAAATTCTTCCTGTATTGAAAAGTCCAACAGTTATGCCATTAGCCGAAGAAGGTTGGAGTAGTGTTCACTCCGTAATTGATGAAGATAAATTTTGGGAAGTCATCGACCAATTAAAAGAAGCTGGAGCCGAAGGAATTTTGGTTTGCCCAATCGAGAAAATGGTTTTATAAAATAATAATAATTGTCACACTGAGCGAAGTCGAAGTGTTAATCTAAAAAAGATGAAAAAAATATACAACCCACAACCCGAAACTTGGTCAGAAATTTGCAAAAGACCAACTCAAACTTTCTCAGACGTAGAAGAAACGGTAAAGCAAATTTTTAAAGAAGTACAACAAAAAGGAGACAAAGCCATTGCAAAATATACTTCCTTCTTTGATGGCGTTACTTTAGAAAATATTCAAGTATCACCAGAAGAAATTAAAATTGCTAAAAATGAAGTTCCTGCTGAATTAAAAGAAGCCATTCAATTAGCCAAATCAAATATCGAACAATTTCACGCTGTTCAAAAAACAGATAAAATTGTGGTAGAAACAACTATTGGAGTTACGTGTTGGCAAGAAAAACGTCCAATTCAAAAAGTTGGATTATACATTCCAGGTGGAACTGCTCCTTTGTTTTCAACGGTTTTGATGTTAGCTGTTCCTGCAAAATTAGCAGGTTGTCAAGAAATTGTATTGTGTTCGCCTTCTGATAAAAATGGAAAAATTAATTCCGCAATTCTATATGCTGCCGATTTGTGTGGCGTAACGAAAATCTACAAAGTCGGCGGAATTCAAGCCATTGCGGGAATGACATTCGGTACAGAAACCATTCCGCAAGTATATAAAATCTTCGGACCTGGCAACCAATTTGTAACCATTGCCAAACAATTTGCTTCTCAAAACGGAGTAGCTATCGATATGCCAGCAGGACCAAGCGAATTATTAGTTTACGCTGATGAAACCGCAATTCCAAGTTTCGTAGCTTCTGATTTATTAAGTCAAGCCGAACACGGAAAAGATAGCCAAGTGATTTTGGTTACTACCAATAAAAACATTTTAAACGATGTGGAAGAAGAAATTTATAAACAATTGAAAGATCTTCCAAGACAAGAAATCGCGCAAGTGGCTATTAATAATTCCAAATTAATCTTTGTTGAAACCGAAAAAACCGCTTTATCGTTAATTAATGAATATGGTCCTGAACATTTTATTGTATGTTCTAAAAACGAAGACTATTTCGTTGACGGAATTCAAAATGCAGGTTCGATTTTTATTGGAAATTATACTCCAGAAAGCGCTGGCGATTATGCTTCTGGAACCAATCACACATTACCCACAAACGGATATTCTAAAAGCTATAGTGGCGTAAATTTGGACAGTTTCTTGAAGGCGATGACCTTTCAAAAAATATCAGATATTGGAATTCAAAACATCGGAAAAGCAATAGAAACTATGGCAGAGGCCGAAGGTTTACAAGCACACAAAAACGCAGTTACATTAAGATTAAAATAAAAGCTATGAATTTAGAAAACTTAATCAGAAAGAACGTAAAAAAACTTAGTCCATATTCTTCAGCACGCGATGAATTTGAACAGTTTACAAAGCCAATGGTCTATTTAGATGCTAATGAAAATCCGTTTACTAACGGCATAAATCGTTATCCAGATCCACAGCAAAAAGAGCTAAAAGCCATTATTGGGGATAAAAATAACGTTTCAAAAGAAAATATTCTTTTAGGAAACGGAAGTGATGAAGTTTTAGATTTGATTTTCAGAGCTTTCTGTGAACCGAATCGCGATAATATCATTACATTGCCGCCAACCTATGGAATGTATGGAGTTTTAGCCAATATCAATGCTATTGAAAATCGTGAAGTGTTACTAAATGAGGAATTTCAACCGAATGTAGAAGCCATTATAAATGCTGTGGATAACAATACGAAAATCATCTTTTTGTGTTCACCAAATAACCCAACAGGAAATTCTTTTACAGATTCATCCGTAATTAAAATTCTCAATCAATTCAAAGGATTAGTGGTAATTGATGAAGCGTATATTGATTTTTCAAAAGATGAAAGTTGGTTAAGTGTTTTGAAAGATTTTCCTAATTTGATTATCACCCAAACTTTATCAAAAGCTTATGCAATGGCAGGATTACGAATCGGAATTTTGTATGCATCTAGAGAAATTATTGCAGTTTTGAATAAAATTAAGCCACCTTACAACATTAATGGTTTGTCACAAGAAACTGCTGTCAAAAAATTGTTGCAAAGTACGATGCCAACGCAAGTTAGAAAAATATTGGTGGAACGAAATAAACTCATCGAAGCACTTTCAAAATGCGAATTTGTTGAGAAAATATATCCTTCGGACGCCAATTTTATCTTAATTAAAGTGGATGATGCGAATTTTAGATACCAACAATTTATCGAAAATGGAGTAGTGGTTCGCAACAGAAGCAATCAACCTTTATGCGAAAATTGCTTGCGAATTAGTATTGGAACTAAAGAAGAAACTGAACAAATTATTGAATTATTAAAAACATTCAACAATGCCGAAAAGAGTATTATTTATAGATAGAGATGGAACTTTGGTTTTAGAGCCAGAAAATTATCAATTAGACAGTTTAACTAAATTAGAATTCTATCCAAAAGTATTTCAATTTTTGAGTAAAATCGCTAAAGAATTGGATTTTGAATTGGCAATGGTAACCAATCAAGATGGTTTAGGAACCTTAAGTTTTCCTGAAGAAACTTTTTGGCCAACCCAAAATTTCATCCTGAAAGCATTTGAAAATGAAGGCATAACATTTGACGAAATTTTTATCGACAGAAGTTTTCCTGAAGACAATGCTCCAACCAGAAAACCTAGAACGGGAATGTTAACCAAGTATTTGAACAATCCGGAATACGATTTGGAGAATTCATTCATAATTGGCGATAGAATTACCGATGTGGAATTGGCTAAAAACTTAGGTTCTAAAGCAATTTTTATCAAAAACGAAGAGAATTTGGGCGGAAACGAAATCGCAACGTCATTGGAAGAACTCCAAAATGTAATCGCTTTACAAACAACCGATTGGCAAAAGATCTACGAGTTTTTGAAATTGGATGAAAGAACAGCTTCTATCAAAAGATCCACAAATGAAACCAATATCGCTATTACTTTAAATTTAGACGGAACAGGAAAAAGTAACATCAACACCGGAATTTCCTTTTTCGATCACATGTTGGACCAAATTGCGCGTCACGGACAAATGGACTTAGATATTCAAGTCAAAGGCGATTTAGAAGTTGATGAACACCACACAATTGAAGATGCAGCGATTGCATTAGGCGAAGTTTTTGCAAAAGCTTTAGGTAATAAATTAGGCATCGAGCGTTACGGATTTTGTTTACCAATGGACGATTGTTTAGCGCAAGTAGCCATTGATTTCGGAGGAAGAAATTGGCTAGTTTGGGAAGCAGAATTTAAACGTGAAATGATTGGTCAAATGCCAACCGAAATGTTTTTTCACTTTTTCAAATCGTTCACAGATGGTGCAAAAGCGAATTTAAACATCAAGGCAGAAGGAACAAACGAACACCACAAAATTGAAGCGATTTTCAAAGCCTTCGCAAAAGCAATTAAAGTGGCTGTGAAAAGAGATACAGAGAAAATGATTTTACCCTCAACTAAAGGAATGTTGTAAAATAAGCCACAGATTACACAGATTAACACGGATTACAAATCCTTAAAATCCTTTAATCCGTGGCAAAAAATAAAAATATGAAAATAGCAATAATAGATTATGGAGCTGGAAATGTTCAAAGTGTTTTATTCGCTTTAGAACGACTTGGCTTTGAAGGAATTGTAACGAATGATTGGAATACTATAAAGACAGCTGATAAAGTGATTTTTCCTGGTGTAGGCGAGGCGAGTAGCGCTATGAAAATGTTGGTTGATAGTGGATTACAAGTATTGATTCCAACCCTTAAACAACCGGTTTTAGGAATTTGTTTGGGGATGCAATTGATGTGTAAAAATTCAGAAGAAGGCAATACCATCGGATTAGGAATTTTTGATGTCAACGTCTTAAAGTTTTCAAATCAAGTAAAAGTCCCACAAATGGGTTGGAATACGATTTACAATTTGAAATCGCCATTATTCTCAGAAATTAAAGAAAACGAATTTATGTATTTGGTTCATAGTTTTTACGCGCCATTAGCTGAAAACACAATTGCTACCACGAATTATGAGCATGAATACAGCACCGCTTTACAGCGTGATAACTTCTTCGGAGTACAATTTCACCCTGAGAAAAGTGGAACCTTTGGAGAACAAATTTTGAAAAACTTTTTAAACCTTTAATTCTTAAAATAGGAACACAGATTTAAGAAATGAGAAAAATTTTAATAATTTCTTCAATTTTAACAATCTGCGTTCCAAAAAAAAATGTAAAATGAGAATAATCCCAGCCATAGACATTATCGATGGAAAATGCGTCCGACTTTCCAAAGGCGATTACGATACGAAGAAAATTTACAACGAAAATCCATTGGAAGTAGCCAAATCGTTTGAAGCACATGGAATTCAGTATTTGCATTTGGTCGATTTAGATGGTGCAAAATCAAGCCGAATTGTGAATTATAAAGTCTTGGAACAAATTACTTTGAAAACGAGTTTAAAAATCGATTTTGGTGGTGGTATAAAATCTGATGTCGATTTGAAAATTGCTTTTGAAATTGGCGCCAATCAAATTACAGGTGGAAGTATAGCCATCAAACAACCAGAAGTTTTCAAAAATTGGATACAGCAATATGGAGCAGATAAAATTATTTTGGGCGCCGATGCTATGAAGGAAAAAGTAGCTATTTCAGGTTGGTTGGAAGAATCAAATGAAGAAGTAATTCCGTTTATTCAAAATTATCAGAAAGAAGGAATTCAATACGTAATTTGCACTGATATTTCAAAAGACGGCATGCTCGAAGGTCCAAGTTTTGAATTATATAAAAGAATTTTGGAACAAACCAAAGATGTAAAACTCATCGCTTCAGGAGGAATTTCTACATTCGATGAATTACCCAATTTAGCCGAATTAGGTTGCGAAGGCACAATCATCGGAAAAGCCATTTACGAAGGTAGAATAACTTTAAAACAATTGGAGAACTACATTTTGTCTTAATTCTTAATACTCAAATCTTAATATTATATGCTCACAAAAAGAATCATTCCCTGCTTAGACATCAAAAACGGTCGAACCGTAAAAGGTGTCAACTTTGTGGATTTAAAAGATGCAGGTGATCCAGTGGAATTGGCAAAAAAATACGCTGAAACAGGTGCTGACGAACTTGTTTTTCTAGACATCTCCGCAACAGAAGAACGTCGTGCTACTTTAATCGATTTGGTTCGAAAAGTGGCTACTGCAATTAATATTCCGTTTACTGTTGGTGGTGGTATTTCTTCCGTTGCGGATGTAGATGTTTTGCTGCGCAATGGCGCAGATAAAATTTCGATTAACTCATCAGCAGTTAAGAACCCAGATTTAATCAATGAAATTGCTGCAAAATATGGAAGTCAATGCGTTGTTGTAGCTATCGATGCGAAAAAAATTTATGGCGATTGGATAGTTCATTTAGTAGGTGGAAAAGTTCCAACCGAATTGAATTTATTTGATTGGGCAAAAGAAGTTGAGCAACGTGGTGCTGGAGAAATTTTATTTACCTCTATGAATAACGACGGAACCAAAAACGGTTTTGCTAATGATGCTTTAGCCAAATTATCTGAAATCGTAAACATTCCCATCATCGCTTCTGGTGGTGCGGGAACTAGGGAACATTTCGCAGAAACATTCATCAACGGAAAAGCCGATGCCGCATTAGCAGCTAGTGTTTTTCACTATCAAGAAATCGAAATCCCTGAATTGAAACAGTTTTTAAAAAATCAAAATATCTCGATAAGATTATAATAAGAATAAAGATCAAACCACATAGAAACATAGAAAATCGTTTTTGAGAGTTAATTATAGCATTGCATTAAAACATAGCTATGAAACCTCTGAAAAGTACAACGACTAACAATTTTAAATATAAAAGCTATGTTTCTATGTGGTCAAAAAAACAACTATATATGAAAGTAAACTTCAACAAAACCCCAAATAACCTAATCCCAGCCATCATTCAAGATAACGAAACTAAAAATGTTTTAATGTTAGGCTACATGAATCAAGAAGCTTTAGACCAAACATTAGCAACAAAAAAAGTAACTTTTTTCAGTCGAACTAAAAACCGATTGTGGACAAAAGGTGAGGAGAGTGGCAACTTCTTAGAACTAATTTCCATCAAAGAAGATTGCGATAACGATACACTTTTAGTAAAAGTAAAACCTGCTGGTGCAACTTGTCACACAGGTTTAGATACATGTTGGCAAGAAGCTAATAATCAAGAATTTGGTTTTTTATCGAAATTAGAGAATACTATTGCAAAACGTAAAGAAAATGCCGATGCTGAAAAGAGTTATGTAGCCTCATTATTCGCAAAAGGAATTAATAAAATTGCTCAGAAAGTTGGAGAAGAAGCGGTTGAAGTAGTCATTGAAGCCAAAGACAATAACGACGATTTATTCTTATCTGAGAGTGCTGATTTATTATTTCACTATATGATTTTATTGCAAGCGAAAGGTTTTCAATTAAATGATGTTGTGGAAGTTTTGAAAAATAGAGAAAAGTAATACCATTATTAATAAAAGAATTAATTGAAATTTATTTTTATAAATGTATTTCCTTACCTTTAAAATAAAAATTCAAGATGCGATTTCACACCAGAAAATGGGTAAAACCCGAAGATTTGAATGCCAACGGAACCTTATTTGGTGGTAAAATGTTGGCATGGATTGACGAAGAAGCTGCTTTGTATTCGATTGTTCAATTAGAAAATTCACGTGTAGTAACCAAATACATGAGTGAAATAAATTTTATGAACTCGGCCAAACAAGGTGATATTGTTGAAATTGGAATTGATGTGGTTAAATTTGGAAAAACTTCTTTAGTTTTAAAAAGTGAAGTTCGAAATATGATGACTAGAGAAACCATTATCTCTATTGATAATATTACGATGGTAAACTTAGGCGAAGATGGAAAACCAAAACCACATGGTAAAACTCAAATAGAATTTATTGAAGACCGTTTGAAAAAATAATTGTTATTGAAACACATAGGCACATAGAAAATTAAAAATATTGTACCTTAGAGTTAGTTTTAAGCATTTTATTTACACATAGAACTTTATTTTCTATGTCAAGTAACACGTCTAAAGACAAAACTATGAAAACTATATATCTATGTGTTTAAAAATTAAAAATATGCTACAAAAATCAACTTTAGAATTTCTAACAAAACTTAAAGAAAACAACGACCGCGATTGGTTTGCGGCAAATAAAAAAGCCTTTGAAACCGAACAAAAGTTAGCCAAGACGTTTTTTACATCGGTAGGTGAGCAGTTGGGAAAAATGGATAGTATTGAGCGTATTCAGATTTTTAGAATTTATCGCGATGTGCGTTTTTCGAAGGATAAATCACCTTATAAAAATCATTTCAGTGTTGGGTTCACCCGAACAAAACCAATGCTTCGTGGCGGTTACTATTTGCATATTGAGCCTGGAGGAAGTTTTGTAGGTGGCGGCTTTTGGGAACCTAATGCAGTTGATTTGCATCGCATTCGTAAAGAATTTGAAATGGATGATGAAGAAATCAGAACGATTGTTGCTGATGAAAAGTTCAAAAAATTCTTTGGCGAACTAAAAGGCGAGGAGTTAAAAACTGCCCCAAAAGGTTTCGATAAAACGCATCCTGCCATTGATTTAATTCGTAAAAAACAATATTTACTAACTCGTAGATTTTCGGACAAAGAGGTTTTGGCTCCTAATTTTCAAGAAGAAGTTTTAGCGACTTTTCAAGTTATGCGACCATTCTTCGATTATATGAGCGAAGTATTGAGCACGGATTTGAATGGAGAATCTTTATATAATTAGCCAATTTTTGAATGTGCCGATGTGTCAATTATTTTCTTTCCATTGGCACATTGACTAATTGTCTCATTGCCAAATTAAATTATCTGAATTTGACTTTTTAAACGTTCAATCAATAAATTCATCATACGTTTGTTTAAATTGGATGAATTTTGGGTGTATTCTTTGTATTCGGAAACAGTAAACATTCCGAAAACTATTCCTTTTAATGAATTTCGAAATTTGATATCGCGTTGGATGGCGTTTTCAATAAAATTTTCTTTTTTCTCTGGAGAAAGTGTAAAATATACGCCTTTTTGTTTCATGGCGTAATTTCTAAAAACTTCAATAAACAATTCATTTTGGAATTTCAAAATAGGTCGCAATGTCTGATTTTGAAACTTTTCTTCAGAACTCGATTGTTCAGTAATAATACCTATACTACCACCTCTAATTTCTAAAAGTGATTCGTCTTTCGTTTTCATGATAAAGTGAATTTGTTTGAATTAAAGTTAAAAAAAATAACCTCCAATTTCTTGAAGGATACTTTAAGTTATTAAGAATCAGTTGTTAATTACTTTGTTTACTTGGTGAACTGATAAATTCAAATACTTCTAAATCAAAATAAGGCATAGAAGCAATAATATGATCAAAAATATCGGCCATGATATGTTCGTAGTTTAACCAAGTTTTATCTTTTGAAAAGCAATAAATTTCTAATGGAATTCCTTTTTCTGTGGGTTGTAAATGACGTACCATTAAACTCATGTCTTTGTTAATTCCAGGATGTGATAAAATATACTGATTAATATATTTTCGAAACAAACCTAAATTGGTTAAATTTCTTCCATTTACAATAACACTTTTATCAATTCCATTATTCGAGTTGTATTTGTCGATATCCGCTTGACGATGTTCGATGTAGGAAGTTAAATGTTGAATTTTTTTGAATTTTTCTAATTCTTCAGATTGAATGAATCGCACAGAATTCGCTTTAATCAAAATGTGACGTTTAATTCTTCTTCCATCAGAATCCAACATTCCACGCCAGTTTTTGAAACTATCCGATATTAAACTGTACGTTGGAATCGTAGTGGTAGTATTGTCAAAATTTCGAACTTTTACAGTTGCCAAATTAATTTCAACAACATCTCCATCAGCTCCAAATTTTTCCATAGTAATCCAGTCGCCAATATGCACCATGTCATTTACTGAAACGGAAATACTCGCTACAAATCCTAAAATGGTATCTCTAAAAATTAAGATAATAATTGCAGAAATAGAACCAAAAGTGGTTAATAATGTAGTTTTACTTACGTCGAAAAGAATTAATACAAAAGAAATAATTCCAAACAACCACAAAAACAACATGATTACTTGAATGTAACTATCAATCGGCTTGTCACTAAAACGAGGCTTTTGTTTTAAGTAATCACGAAGTGAATTAAAAATACTTCTAGTAATCCATAGCGATAGGATAATGATGTAAATTTTAACTCCTTTTTCAAAAATGTATTCCCAATAGGTAAAATTGTTCAAAATTACAGGAACAGTTTTATATATAAACAATAAGGGAACAAGATGGGCTAAATATTTAGCTGTTTTGTTTGCAACTAAAAAATCATCAAAAGAAGATTTTGTTTTTGCTGCAACAATTGCCAAGAAAATAATAAAGAGCTTTTTGAAAAGATAGTCTAAAATATAAGCAACAACTATTAGAACAACAATATTGATGGCTAAATTCAAATAAGAAGAAATCGCATCGCTAAAATCGAAACTTTTAAAAATATCGTATGCCCAGTTAAAGATTTTCATTAGGTAGTTTGAAGGTATTTTTTTTCAATATAAAAGGTTCCAAAAGGAAAAATAGATGCCAAACAAATAATTACAAATGTTTTAGTGTCCCATTTTTGTTCATTCTTTAGCAGAATTGCAAAAGCAATATACAACATAAAAAGTATCCCATGAGCCATTCCAATATTTTTCACATATATAGGATCGTTAGCCATGTATTTCATTGGCATAGCAAAAAAATACAACGCTAGAGTTGAAATTCCTTCTAACAAAGCAATAGAGCGAAAAGATTTTATCATGATAAAGCAGAATAAATTACAAATCCGTAAATAGCAAAACGAAAGAAACGAAGTAAACCAAACATAAAGAAATGTCTTCTAGAATAGTTAATCATTCCTGCTGCTAGGCAAGCTATTGCAAAAGGCAAAGGCAATAAAGCTCCAACAGCAATTAAAAAGCCTCCCCATTTTTGCATGTTAATAATATGCTTAGACATTTTACCATACAAACGCTTATTAACTGAAGGAATAGCTACAATCGCCATTCCCATAAAATAAGCAATTACACCACCTAAATAAGATAAAAAGGCTAAAATAGTCAAGTAGAGTAGAGGATTTTCTGTATTTTTCGTCCAAGCAATAAAAATATCGGGTGGAATTAATCCTAAAACACTTTCTGAAGCAAGAAAAATTCCAAAAATAAACAAATCACTAAAATTTTGGGTGATGTAAATTAAAGCTTCATTAAGATTAATAACCTTATAATTAACATAAAAAAGAAGGGCTACAACAATAGCTGTAGGCAAAATAGCACCTTTGATACCTTGCCAAATAAAGGAATAAAATCCTGTATATTTATAATATTGATGAAGTAATTTAACTTTTGATTTTTTAGTTCTAGACATTGGCTTTAAATTTTAATCAAAATTAGTTAGTTTGAAGAGATAATAACGTTAAGAAAAACAAAAAAATCGGTAAATTTACTTACCGATTTTATATTATGTAAAATAGAATTATAAATTAATAAGCTAAAAATGCTTTATTATATTCTTTTAAATCTAATATATTGTTTTTCTTATCCAAATCAGTTAATAGTGAAAGGAAATAATTGAAGCTTTCTACATTATTTTCAACCGAAATGTTTGTTTCAACTTGAGCGTCTTTGCTATCAACAGGTTCATCATCAGGAATTCCAATAAAAAATCCATTATTATTTTCTAAATGCTGATATGCCAATCGTAAAGCTTTAGTTACAAATGGATTATTTAAATCTAAAGTTATTTCTCTAAGTTTTTTTAAATCGGTTACAATTTCTAAAACTTCAAAATTATCTTTGAATAATTCTTTTTGAATCTTTTCGATTAATTTAAGGGCTTGTTTGTTTTCCATAATTATGTAATAAGGGACTGCAAACTTAATCTTTCTTATGCTTTTACACAAACGTTTTGTAGAGTATTTTTAACCTTTTTTATTATTATCAAATTGAATTATAATATACATTATGTAAAATAGAAAATTTAAAACATTTACTTTAATAAGCCATGCAAACTTTGTATCTTCGTTTATAATAATTGAACCAATATGAAAAACCCAATTGCAGAACGCATCACTGATTTTTTAAAGCATTACCCACCTTTTTCTAGTTTAACTTACCAAAATTTGTTGAATATAGCAAAAACTTGTAATGTATTGTATTTGGAAAAAAACCAAATACTTTTTAAAATTAATGATCCAACACATTCTTTTTTCTATGTGGTAGCTTCAGGAGCTGTTGGCTTGTCAGTTACTTCTGATGTAGATGATGTTTTAATTGACAAATGTGATGAAGGTGATATTTTAGGTTTACGTCCGTTTTTTGCTAAGAATAATTACTTAATGACAGCTAAAGCTCGTGAAGAAAGTATTATTTATGCCATCCCAATTGAAACTTTTAAGCCTTATGTAGCGGCTAATTCAGATGTATTGAGTTTTTTATTAGAAAGTTTTGCCTCAAATACTCGTAATCCTTACGATAAAAATCATAAAGGTAAATTAGTTTCGGAAAATGTTATTTATAATGATCAAAATGCTGAAATTCAGTATTATCAACCTATAAAATATACTGCAAATCCTATAACCGCTTCTCCAACAGACATAGTAAAATTTGTTGCTCAAACCATGGCAAGTAGTAAAATTGGTAGCATGATTATACATCATAACCGCAAACCTATTGGTATTGTTACCGATAAGGATTTACGTTCTAAAATTGCTACAGGATTATATTCTATTGATGTTACTATTGATAAAATAATGTCTTCTCCTGTAATTACAGTAGCTGACAATCTTTCTATTGCTGAAGCTCAAATTATGATGTTAAAACACAATGTTTCGCATTTGTGTGTAACTAAAGATGGAACAAATGATTCTGAAATTACAGGAATTATAACAGAACATGATATTGTGGTTGCCCAAGCAAATAATCCTGGAGTACTTTTAAAACAATCAAAACGCGCTCAAAAATCAGCTGATTTAAAAGAAGTCAGAGAGAAATTGACTGATTTAATTCAGCATTCACTTGATAAAAACGTTCCAATAAATCATATTACTTCAATTGTTGGTGAAATTAATTTAGCAATAACGAAACGTGCGATAGAATTAGCCATTGATAAAATAGGAACTCCTCCTCCAGCCCAATTTGCTTGGATGAACATGGGAAGTCAAGGCAGAAAAGAACAACTTTTGCTTACTGATCAAGATAACGCCATTGTTTTTGAGGATGTTCCAGAAGAAAAATATGATGCTGTTAAGAATTATTTCTTAGAATTAGCCGAAAAAGTAACGAAAACGTTGAATAAAGTTGGCTACGATTATTGTCCAGCCGAAATGATGGCAAGCAATCCACTTTGGTGTAAATCGGTTACTGATTGGCAACACCAATTTAAAGGATGGATTACCTCACCTGGTGAAAAAGGAATTTTAATGTGTACCATTTTCTTTGATTATGATTTTGTTTACGGAAACGAAGATTTAGTAGATGCCATTAGCAATACAATTCATTTAGAAACTAATGATAATCAGTTGTTTTTTGCTTATTTAGGAGCTGATGCTTTAAAAAATCCACCACCATTAGGCTTTTTCCGTCAGTTTTTAGTAGAAAGTGATGGTGAACATAAAGATACTTTCGATTTAAAAGGAAGAGCTTTAATGCCTTTGATTGATGCGGCTCGAATTTTATCTTTAAGTAAAGGAATTAAGAATGTATCCAATACAATTTCAAGATATTCAAAATTAGCCGAATTAGAACCTCAAAATGCACCCGTATATGAAGCTTGTGCCGATGCATTTGCCGAATTATTGAAGTTTAGAACGGAAGAAGGATTGAAAAATGAAAATGATGGTAGATATTTGACTTTAAGTGAGTTATCAAAGTTAGATAAAGTAAAACTTAAAAATGATTTTCAGCCGATTAACGATATACAAGAAGTGATTAAGAACCGTTTTCAGTTAACTTATTTTACGTAATATGAAGTTTAATTGGTTTAAGAAAATAGTAAAAGATTATCCTAAATTTTGGGAAACCTATTTGTCATGTTTTGATGAAAATGAGAGTAAAACCAAACGTTATGTAGTTTTTGATTGTGAAACTACAGGTTTAGATTATAAATCAGATCGAATTCTTTCTATTGGTGCAGTGGCTATTCAAAATGATCAAATTATCGTTGGAGATTTTATGGAAGTTTTTCTTCAACAAGACATTTTTAAGCCCGAATCAGTGCCTATTCATGGAATATTAAAAGAAGGGAAAGAAGAAAAAATTGTAGAAGCTGAAGCAATTATACGTTTTTTGGAATTTATCAAAGATGCAACATTAGTTGGGCATCATGTAGCTTTTGATATTGAAATGATAAACCAAGCCTTAGATCGTTTGAATGTTGGTACTTTGAAAAATCAAGCAATGGATACGGATGTAATGTATCAAAAGCTCAAATATTTACCTTACGAACAACATGCTTCGTTAGATGAATTGTGTGATATTTATAAAATAAAAAAATCAGATCGACATACAGCTAGTGGTGATGCATTTATTACGGCTCTACTTTTTTTGAAACTGAAAAAAAAATTGGAAATTTAATTTTCTAGAATGAGACAAATAATTAATATAGGATTAATATTAAGTTTTCAATTATGTTATTTAGAATGGCCGAATAATGCTTCATTTATTTTTCAAGCTGAATATGAAATTTTTACAAAAACGGAGCAACTTATTAAAAATTTTATGCACCCAATTATTTTAATTGGTTTTGCTTCTCAAGCTTTTATTTTATTTGCAGCTATCTTTAAAAATTTTAATTCTAGATTAAACTTTATTGGAGTCATCTCCTTAACTCCTATTGTCCTAATCTTTCTTGCTGTTGGTTTTATTAGTTTTAATTTTAAAATTATAATTTCAACAATACCTTATATGTTTTTTTGTTTTTTGTATTTCAAATTCAAAAATAAATAAAAAAACTGCTCCATTTCTGAAGCAGTTTCTTAACCAATAAAACTAAAAAACTAGAGTTTACCGTCTTTTATTTCATCCACTATCTCAGGATTTAATAAAGTGGAAATATCTCCAAAATTAGAGAAGTCTCCTTCAGCAATCTTTCTTAATATTCTACGCATGATTTTACCTGAACGTGTTTTAGGTAAACCACTTACGAATTGAATCTTATCTAATTTAGCAATCGGACCAATTTGATCAGAAATCAATTGATTAATCTCTTTTGCTAAGTTAACTCTATCACGACCTTCACCTGTTTCTTTCAAGATAATGAAACCGTAAAGGGCATTTCCTTTAATATCATGAGGGAAACCTACAATTGCACTTTCTGCAACCGCTGGGTGTTCGTTGATAGCATCTTCAATTGGAGCAGTTCCTAAATTGTGTCCAGAAACAATAATAACATCATCTACTCTACCCGTAATTCTGTAATACCCTACTTCATCGCGTAAAGCACCATCTCCTGTGAAATATTTTCCTGGAAAAGCAGTGAAATAGGTTTCTTTATAACGTTGATGATCACCCCAAATGGTTCTCGCCATCGAAGGCCATGGAAATTTAACACATAAAGCACCCGTTACTTGATTTCCTTCGATTTCATTACGCAACTCGTCCATTAATACCGGTTGAATTCCAGGTAATGGTAACGAAGCATAAGTTGGCTTTGTTGGTGTAACAAAAGGAATTGGTGAAATCATTATTCCTCCAGTTTCAGTTTGCCACCAAGTATCTACTAACGGACAACGCTTCCCTCCTACGTGGTCATTGTACCAGTGCCAAGCTTCCTCGTTAATTGGCTCACCTACTGAACCAATAACTTTTAATGAACTTAACGGAAAACGTTGTACATAATCTAAACTTTCTTTTGCTAAAGCTCGAATAGCAGTAGGTGCCGTATAGAATTGGGTAACATTATGTTTTTCAATTACTTCCCAAAATCTACTGAAATCTGGATAAGATGGAACTCCTTCAAAAATTACAGTTGTTGCACCATTTAAAAGTGGTCCATATAAAATATAAGAGTGACCCGTAATCCAACCGATATCAGCGGTACACCAATAAACATCATTTTCTTCGTAATTGAATACATTTTTAAAAGTATAAGCGGTGTAAACCATATAACCTGCAGTAGAATGTACCATTCCTTTAGGTTTTCCAGTAGAACCTGAGGTATACAGAATAAATAAAGGATCTTCCGCATCCATAATTTCAGCTACATTATTTCCAACAGCGGCATCCATTAAAGGTTGTAACCATAAATCTCTTCCTTCTTTCATGTTAACTTCCGTATTGGTTCTCTTAACAACCAAAACAGTTTCAACACTTGGACATTTCTCTAAAGCTTCGTCAACAATTCCTTTTAAATCAATAGCTTTATTTCCGCGGTAACTTCCGTCAGAAGTGATGACCATTTTACATTCGCTGTCATTGATTCGAGCAGCAACGGCAGAAGAAGAAAATCCTGCAAATACAACTGAATGTATCGCACCAATTCTAGCACAAGCTAAAACGGCTACAGCTAATTCTGGAATCATTGGTAAGTATATACAAACTCTATCCCCTTTTTTGATTCCTTGTTCACGTAAAACATTGGCTAATTTTGAAACTCTTACATACAATTCGTTATAAGAAATATGTTGCGCTGCTTCGCTAGGATCATTTGGTTCGAAAATAATAGCTGTTTTATCACCGCGTTTTGCTAAATGTCTGTCTATACAGTTTTTAGTGATGTTTACTTTCGCATTTAAAAACCATTTGAATTGGGCTTCTTGCATATCAAATTCGAAAACTTTGTCCCATTTTTGATACCAAGTAAAATTCTCATCGGCAATACGATCCCAAAATTTTCTTGGTTCGCGCACCGATTTCTTATACATTTTAAAGTAATTCTCTAAATCTTTAATTTTATAATAACTCATTTTTTAGCTTTATTTTTAATTGATAATGTAAAGATAACCAATCTGTTTTAAGAATTTTATAATTTCTTGCTAAATAGATATAGTTAAGTGATTAGTGAAAAGTGAATAATAATTAGCTTAAAATCTTACTTAAAACAACCAATTCTAGCATGTTCTAAAACTTCTCTGATTTCATCGATAATAGCTTCATCGTCAATAGTTGATGGAATTTGGAATTGTTCACCATCAGCTATGCTTCGCATCATTTTTCTTAGAATTTTTCCAGAACGTGTCTTAGGTAAACGTTGTACAATAACCACATCTCGTAAGGATGCTACAGCTCCAATTTGTTCACGCACTAAATGCACCACTTCATGTTGTAATTGGAAATGTTCAATATCTTCTCCTGATTTTGCTACCACTAATGCCAATGGAATTTGACCTTTCAATTCGTCATTAATGCCAATAACAGCACATTCAGCAACAGAATGATGAGATGCTACAATTTCTTCCATTTCAGCAGTTGAAAGTCGGTGACCTGCTACATTGATGACATCATCTACTCGACCTGTGATGTATATATAATCGTCAGTGTCTTTAAATCCGCCATCACCAGAGAAATAATAGCCTGGGAATTTATTCAAATACCCTGCTTTGAAACGTTCGTTATCTTTCCATAGATCTAATAAAGTTCCTGGAGGCAATGGCAATTTGATAACTACGTAACCTTCTTCGTTTGGACCTAATTCTTGCCCATTTTCTCCAAAAATTCGAATATCATAACCTGTAACTGCTTTTCCTGCTGAGCCTGGTTTTATTGGTAAATACTCCACTCCCATCATGTTTGCAATCATCGGCCAACCTGATTCTGTTTGCCACCAATGGTCGATAGCGGGAACTGGAATATGTTCGCGATACCATTCTAAAGTCGCAACATCGCAACGCTCACCTGCTAAGAATTGAATTCGTAAACTACTCAAATCATATTGTTTGATAAATTCGCCGTTTGGATCTTCTTTTTTGATGGCACGAATGGCTGTTGGAGCGGTAAACATAACATTTACTTTATGCTCAGCAATAACACGCCAAAACGTACTCGCATCAGGAGTTCGGATAGGTTTTCCTTCGAATAAAATAGTTGTGTTTCTATTAATTAATGGTCCGTAAACGATATAACTGTGTCCTACTACCCAACCCACATCTGAAGCTGCCCAAAAAACATCACCTTCTTTTGCATCATAAATATGTTGCATTGAAAATTTAAGTGCGGTAGCATAACCACCAGTATCTCTAACGATTCCTTTTGGTTTTCCAGTGGTTCCAGAAGTATATAAAATGTATAATGGATGCGTTGAATTTACAGGAACACATGGCGTATCTTCCGACCCGTAAACTAAAGCATCATAATCGACATCGTATTTTTTAAAGGGAACTCTAGCCCCTAATTTTCTATTGAAAACGACTACTTTTTCAGGTTTATGATTCGCTAATTCGATAGCTTCATCTACTAAAGGTTTGTAAGCAATTAATCTGTCGATTTCAATTCCTGATGAAGCGGTGATGATAGCTTTTGGCTCGCAATCATCGATACGAATCGCAAGTTCATGTGGTGCAAAACCTCCAAAAACTACCGAATGCGTTACTCCTATTCTTGCGCAAGCCAACATAGCGAATGCGGCTTGAGGAATCATTGGCATATAGATTACAGCTGTATCGCCTTTTTCTAAACCTAATGACAATAAACCTCCAGCTAATTTGGCTACTTCGGTTTTAACTTCGTTAAATGTATACTTTTTTACAGTTTGCGTAACGGGTGAATCGTAGATGATAGCTACTTGTTCGCCATAACCATCTTGAATGTGTTTATCAACGGCAAGATAGCAAGCGTTTAAATTTCCATCTGTAAACCATAAAGGATAACCATTTTTATCGGTTGATAAAATGTTCGATGGTAAATTATACCATTCTAATTGATTCGCTTGTTCCTTCCAGAATTCTTCAGAAGAAGTAATACTTTTATTATAAATATCGCAATAATTCATTTGTATTATTCAATTTATGTGATTTATTTTCTTTAGTAAATGTAGAAAATAAAATAATGCCAAATAAATTAATGTTGCTAAATAGATATAGATGATTCTTGATTTGGATTATTTATTTTTTAAATATTTTGAAATCGTATTGGTATAAATATCGTCAAAATCAATATGAGTTATATCAGAATATTGAATTTCAGTAAAATCTTCGTCAAATTTACCAGTAGCATCAAAATAATTTATAACAACTTTATTGCTTGTTACTTTTAATATTGGACCAATATCAAATGAGTCTTGTTCAGAAATTTCATTTATAATAATTACATTGAATCCTAATTTATGAATAGAATTAAATATGCTTTCCCAATTATTTAATTCAATATTTGGCTTTTTAATTGAATCTTTTATGCCTTCCAATTTACAAATCTTATCGAAGAAAACATCATTTTTATTTCTCCTAATTTTAGAAACTTGATGAATTGGAAAAACTAAAAAACCTCTAACGAAAAAATCGTCAACTTCTTTAAAAAGAACGAAATCATTGGAGAAATCAACGATGTAACCTGTTTTAGAACTCAATTCTTCTTTATTGACAATTCTTGAAATTTTGCAATATTTTCATTTAATTGTAAAATCCTTAATTTTATTTAGAATTGAAACTTTACTCATAGTTGCTATTTTATAATTTATCCCAACAAATCCTCCACTTTCTCCACTACTTTCTTAATCGAAAACGGTTTTGTCATGTAAGCGTCTGCACCAAGAGCTAAACCTTTTTCAATGTCACTTTCTTTGTTTTTTGCAGATAAGAACATGACTTTGGTGTGTTGTAAATTAGCGTCTTTTCTGATTTGTTCTAATGTGGCAAAACCGTCAACCATTGGCATCATGATATCCAAAATGATAACATCTGGAAAATTGGTTTTTAAAATATCTAAAGCTTCTTGTCCGTCGCGTGCTATAAAAACTTCGTAATTGCTTTTCTTGAACGTATATTCAAGTGCCATTACGATATTTGGTTCGTCGTCTACAATTAAAATCTTTTTCATAAGTTTTTCTTATTGTTTTTTAAAGGTCTTATGTAATCGCTTTATTTTTAAAGGTGTTTGTTTTCAACAAACTTTTTATTGTTAGCGATTTCATGGTCTTTTAATTTTCAATATTTTTTATGGGTAAAGTGAATACAATACAAGCGCCTTTTACACTTGGTTGTACCCAAATTCTCCCTTTGTGATGTTCTATAATTTGTTTGCAAATGGCCAATCCTAATCCGCTACCAACAGGTTTTTTGAAATTCTGGTTGGATGCTTGATAAAATTTGTCAAATATAACGTCAAAATCGTTAGGATTAATACCTTTTCCGTTGTCTTGCACCGAAGTTTCTATAAAATTATCTTTCTTTTTAACTTGAATGGTGATTAAACCATCGGTTTCTGGACAAAATTTTATGGCGTTTGATAGTAAATTAGTCACTACTTGAATGATTCTATCTTCATCATAATAGGCCAAAACCGTGTCTTTACTTTCGACATAAACGCTGATATTTCGGTTTTTTATCAATTGTTTTAGCGGTTCAATCGAATGTTCAATTGTAGCAATTAAGTTTTTTTCACTCGGATGAATGGTTTGTTTTCCAGTTTCGAATTTTTCTAAATCCAAAATTTTATCAATCAAACGATTCAATCTGTCAGATTCCGAAATGATATTTTGTAAAAACTGTTTTCGTAATTCTTCTGGAATTTCATCATCATCATGCAAAATCTCACTTGCTGCACGAATGGCTGTAATTGGCGTACGAAGTTCGTGTGTTACGGTGTCTAAAAATTCATCTTTTTGAACGTCTTTTCTAACCAATGTTTCATTGGCTTTTTGTAATTCGAAAGTGATTTTTTGGAGTTGGTTTGAAGTTTCTGTTAATTTTTTGTTGATTGTGATGTTTTCTTTCGATTCTTCTAGAATTTTTAATACTTCTGGTAACGTGATTTTTTCTTCTTTCACTACACTTGAAATTAATATTCGGGCAGAAGCCGTTCCAATATGACCCGTTAATAAATTTTCAGCAAACTTTACTAATCTAGCATCAGCCAATTCTTGGTCTTTATCTACGTTGTACTTTAAATTGAAGATGTTCATAGCGCGTTTAGTTCGTTCTTCACCTAAAAATCGGATTAAAACTTTTTCGATATCACGTGTGTAAGCGGTTCCTTTCCATACGAAAGCATTTTCATGATTTGTGCTATATTTATCAATATCAACGTACATTTCTGCATAATTGCGTTCGCGATAATTTCCTTTAAAACTAACTGAAACCGCGAAATATGTCAATGTATTAAACAACATACTCCAAAAAAAAGTATGTGGAACCGGTTGCAAATAATCCAATCCAAAAAGTTGAAAAGGTTTTAACAAATTAATTTTCATAAAACCTTCGGTAACAAAAGAACTTTCATCATTGGTTAACCCAATAGCATAAGGCAATAACAAAGTATAAATACAAATAATAAATCCGATTAAAATGCCATAAATAGCACCTAATCTTGAACCTCTTCGCCAGAAAATGGCTCCAAAAAATGCTGGTGCTAATTGAGCAATAATAACAAACGAAATCAATCCAATAGAAACCAAACTGTAATCTAATGCGAAGAATCGGTAAATGAAATACGCGGCTATAATTAGAGAGAAGATTCCGATTTTACGAATGTTGACAATCTTTTTGTTGTTGATGATTTGTTCTTCATTCTTCAATTTACCTAAAAAAGTATACGGGATTAATAAGTTGTTACTTAACATAGTTGACAAACTAATGCTTGATACCACAATCATTGATATTGCTGCTGAAAATCCGCCAAGAAAAACTAAAACAGTTAAGATTTTATTATCGAATAATTGAGGAATTAAAAGCGAATATGTATCGGCATTTACATTTTTACCATCAAATAATACATTTCCTCCCCAAGCTATTGGATATACAAAAATATTAAACAACAATAAATACAATGGAAACAACCAAATAGCAGTTTTTATATGTCGTTCTCTATTATTTTCCACTACCGACATTTGAAATTGTCTAGGTAATAGGAAAATAGCAAAAAGCGAAACCATGCTCAAAAAGAACCAATTCAACCCTTGTTCCAATCCACCGATGGTGTTTTTTTCTTTGAAGTTTCTTAAAAGTGAGGCTTTTGCATAGATATCATCGTAACCATCAAAAACGAAGAATGTTACGTAAACTCCAATTATAATAAAAAAGACCAATTTTAGTACGCTCTCTAAGGCAACTGCAGTGACTATTCCTTTACGTTTTTCAGAGGCATCTACATAACGTGTTCCGTAATAAGAAGCGAATAAGGCTAAAGCGATGGCTACATAAGTTGTGGTATCATCAAAAATGTAAGAACTTGTATTGGTTTGGGTTACAATGTGAAAAGTTTCAGAAATTGCTTTTAATTGTAACGCGATGTAAGGCAATATTCCAGCCAAACAAACTACCGTTACAATAGCACCTAAAAAACGACTATTGCCATAACGAAGCGAAATAAAATCGGCAATACTTGAAATTTTATTTACTCTAGAAATACGAATAATTTTCTTTAAAATAATAATCCAAGCGGGAATAATTATTATAGGACCAATATAGATAGGTAAATAATTCAAACCTGAATTTGCTGCTACTCCAATACTTCCATAATATGTCCAAGC